>Ga0114978_10000471_pt1 | contig 34296 bp, 21 predicted proteins | sample S_140212_EF_Meta_FD_87027 | JGI IMG/M metagenome (GOLD analysis project Ga0114978, IMG submission 87027) | Freshwater microbial communities from Lake Simoncouche, Canada to study carbon cycling - S_140212_EF_MetaG | ecosystem: Environmental > Aquatic > Freshwater > Lake | place: Lake...
TTTTTATTTTTTAATTTAATTATTTATTTAATTTTTATTTTTTAATTTAATTATTTTTTAATTTTTATTTTTTAATTTAATTATTTTTTTTATTTTATTTTTAATTTTTTTCTTTGTATAATATAATATCTAATAAATATAATCTTTCAATTTTAAATAAATTATAAATTATAAATATATACTATATCTATAAATGGATTCTCGTGAACTTTGCAAACGTGTCGTTAAATATGTTCTTGAAGGTTTAGTAGTTGCTATTGCTGCTATCCTTCTTCCTACTAAAGGAAAACCCGATTTCGAAAGTGTTATTGCCCTCGCTCTTGTTGCTGCAAGCACTTTTGCTATCATTGATACTATGATGCCATCTTTAAGCTACCCTGTTAATATGGGTGTCGGTTTTGGTATTGGTGCTAACCTTGTTAAATTCCCTGGCGGTTTTTAAATATTAAACATTAAATATAAATATTATATTATTTTTATAGTATTATTTATCAATTATTTTTCATTAATTTTTTATTGAGTATTTATATATTTTACAAATTATGAATTTATAAAAAAAAGCAGAATGACTTAAATCATCGCGGGGGCGGGGACAGGGGCAGGTATGTGTTGCTCATACAATACAATCGTTTGATGTATCTTGAATAATAATATCGCTCGATGTATCTTTGATAATATTATCGCTCGATGGCTCTGCGATCATTTTTGTTTGCTCTTTGTTTCGGAGTCTCTGTTTTATACACGATATGCACGCACAGAACAAAAGACTATAAACAAGAATAATACATCCGAAAAAAGCATACAACAAATTATATACTTTCTGTGGACATCCATTAGTTTCAACCAAAGTCAACTGGGTTGTTGTCTGTAGTGTTTTCTTTGTTGTCTGAACAGAGATAATACTACCGTAGCCTGCGTTGGATCGCGCCTGTTGTGCTGCCTCATTATCTTTAAAATATACAGAGGTATAGGTTGTAAAGAGTTCAATAGGCCACACTTCGGACGAAATCAAAGAGATAACGGAGTCAAACTGCAACAGTTCTTCAACGGTTGAGTCTGTATCAGAAATAACTTGCACCAACTGCACTCGATGTGTTATCCCACAGGAGAAGCGGACATACATCGTATCCGTTGTAAAGAATTTCGAGCGGAATGCCGCAGTACTACGTATCGTCACATATTTTGTTTCAGCAATATCAGGTTTCTCATCCATAGCGTTTGATAAAAGGAGCGTGTACTCCTCGTTGAACACCAGTGTATTGGTAGAGGGTTGCGAAACAACCCCTCCAACCAACACAGCGATCATAAAGATAAGTGAGCACGAAAACATCTTAAAGCTAAAATGAATAATGAATAATGAATAATCAATAATCAATAATGAATAATGCATAATTATATATTCATAATAAAACAATTTTATGCATAAATTTCCGTTTTTACCTATTTTACCTAAGTTTATTATAAATAAATTAAAGTTATCTAAAACACAAAAAATATAAAAAGTAATGAAAAGTAATAAATTAACACTAATAGCTTATTTTGTATTTAATAAACTATATCTATTATATGCCATCCAAGAATGATATAATGTAATACCAATACCCATTATAACAAGCAAGTCCCAAATCATTTTTGGAAAATTAGTATGATTATGATACAAACCTATAAGAATAAGTAAGGGACCAACAAATAAGATATGAAATAAATAAATTGAATAATCTGCCATTTTATATTCTAGATACTAATTATATTTTAATTATATTTAACTTATATTTTAATTATATAATAAAAATCGAAAAAATGGAAAAATTTGAAAATATTGTATAAAATTGAAAACACGAAAATAGATAATTTAATATATCTAACTAAATCTATCTATATCTATCTATCTATATATATCTATCTATCTATATCTATATATATCTATATATATTTACAATGGCATCCATTACTCAAGGCAAATCATTACGCCCAAAGCTTGTCCTTAAATCACGCAATCCTGCAGCTAGAACAAGCAGTGGTAGCGAACAATGTCCTGCCCCGCGCGTGGTTTTCACGAGTGAGAAGCAATTCTTTCCTGAGAGCCCGAAAAAACCGGAGGAAGAAGTAGAAGCTGCAGAAGCAGCTCCTGTATCCTATTTGTTTTGCAAAAGGTGCAAAGATATGATCCCTCATAAAGACATTCTTGGAGATACTTTACTTTCTTTCCACCCCGGTTTTTTACAGAGACATGGTGCGATGAATTGGAGTGATGAGTCTAGTTATTTAATCACGTGCAATTGTGGGAAGCCGTCAATATACCACGCAATGTATACGTGTATTAATGTGGACCCAAAGGTTACTGCTTGGAAGGTGACCGTGGAGCTTGTAGAATAGAGATGTATTTTCCTCTCCTTTCGCATTATCTCATTTGATATCTCAGAAAGCATAAAAATTAAAAATATATATTAAAATTTTTTTTCATAGATATAGATATAGATGTAGATATGTATTGTTCTAAATATTTTATTATTATCTATTCTGGATAGTCTATATTATTTATAAGGTATATACTTATATTTTTTATATTTTATATTTTTAATTATAAATGAAATTATATTATATAATTAAAGTATATTATGTAAAATAAATTATCTTATAAATAATATAGACTATCCAGAATAAATAATGACAACATCTACGTATGCATCTACACCAACATCTACCTATGCACCAACATCTACGTATGCATCTACACCAACATCTACCTATGCACCAGCACCAACGCCAACAGTCTTACAAGATAAAGATAATAGTGATTTAATTATTTCTTTTTATCTTCTTAAAAAATGTAAATTATGGGTTTGGGATTTTGATGATACTTTAATTGATACTAAATATTATTATAAAACCAGTATGGAACCAGATGATATTCGCAATAGAACAGATATAGAATTAACAAATGAAGTTCCTCAATGGAGATATTTTAAACGACTGATTGAATATTTAGTCCAAAATGGTAAATATGTCGCTATTGCCAGTTTTGGTACCTATGAAATAATTAAAGCTTATATGGATAGAATTATGGGGTTTAATCAAACTTTTTTTACTAATAAAAATCTTATTGCACCTACTTATACAGACAGACAATGTAGAGGATTTAACCGCCCACCTAATAAAAATGAATATATCTATAAAATAATGAAAACATATAAGATAGAAGATTTTAAAAATGTTGTTCTTTTTGATGATTTACCAAGTAATATTGCAGATGCAATTGGGGTTGGGATTATTGGTATACAAATCGCAACACCTAATAATGGGGATAGAGATGGTGGTGGTGGTAGTTCTGGTGGCGGTAGTGATACCTATGGTAGTGGAGGTGTAAGTTATAGTGGTAGTAATATGTTCTTTGGACCTTGGGTAATGATAGCATTTGATAAAAAAATAGAAAATGATTGTGGAAAAGAAATATATCTTAATAGAACATTTACAGGAATTGCTAATAAATATAGAAGTAGGGATAGTAAGGGTGGTCAGGGTCCTAAGGGGAGAGGTAATAATTATACGGTAGATAATTCAATTTATCCAGGGTTGTCTTATGATAAGACTGATTTTAGAAATGGGGTTCAGGAAACATTCGCCCCTATAGCTTTTGGAACTGGTATGGGAGATAGAAAAATTACAGTTAATCCTGAATATAGATGGAATAATATGAATGTTTCTAAACCCCCACAATGGGTTAATGGTAATTGGGCTGATAGCACATTAGGCGGTGAAAGTGTTAGTTTCTGGGATAAATATCAAAGGATACATAAAAAAAAGAATGGTGAGGATAATACTATGGATAATGATGATAAATATAATTATGAAAATATTAAAAAATTGAATATGAATATACATAATTATAATGGAAAATTAAATGAAGCTTCTAATCAAGTTATGGGGGTTAGTGAAGGGTTTGAGGGTAATGAGAGTAATGAGAGTAATGAGAGTAATGAGAGTTTTAGAAATGATGATTGTAATAGTTGTAAAAAGTTTGAATGGAATTGGATTGTATTAGTGTTAATCATTGTTATTTTAATGATGATTGTAATTATTTATAATGTGTGTTAATCTTATATGCCAAATTTTGATATAAATGTCTGTAAATTATTTGTGTATGTTCTAGTTTCAGGAATTGTTTTATTTTTTTTTGCTGCTTCTATATTTTTTTCTATCTCATCACTCAGTTTAATGTCTGCTGCAACTTTTTCTTTTTCTGTAGTTATAACATTAATTTTTTCTTCTGTTTCTGTTTTGGTTTTATTTAAATCAACTTTTTGTGCACTAAGTTCATCCATATTTTTATTAGTTTGATTTTTTATATTTGCTATCATTTTATTAAAAGAAGTTGTAATGATCTGTCTTTGGTTTTTATATCTCTGATCTAGAGAGTTTATTTGAAGTTGTGCTTTTGCTTTGATATCAATACTAATATTAGGATTGTTTATAATCTCATAGTGTTTCTTCATTTGTTCATCATATTGTAAATCAGTTTTTATTTTAGCTTTATTTAAAACAAAATCTTTATCTAATTGTGAAATATCCTCCATTTTTTTTTTAGATAATGCTTCTTGAGCTTTAGTTATCTTCTCAATTTCTGATTTAGTTGATTGTAATGTTATTTGTGTTTGTGCAAGTTCTTTATTTTTATCTTCACTTTCTCTTTGTTTTTGTTGTATATCTCCAAGTGATTTTTTTTGTTCTTCTAATAAAGTTAGATAAGTGTCTAACTTAATTTGGTGTGCTTTTGCAGAAGCATTATTATTTTTTTTCTTAGCTTCATTATTTTGTTTTTTTAGAGTTGATGCATCCTTTAATTGAATTATTTCTAATGTAGTTGGATCTCCTGATTTTATTAATCTTGCTTTGGTTTCTTCTTCAGTTTCGCCAGCTAGTTTCTTTGCTTTAATCATCTGCCCATAATATACTTCAGGGTTTTTATCAATTTGATTTCTTTTACCATTTAGTGATTTTGTTTTATTTAATTCACCTTGCATTTGGTTTGTTGCTGCTAATAATTCGTTTTTTAATTTAATTCTGTTCTGATCCAAGGTTAGTTTCTCAGTTGTTGCCTGTGCAATTTTACTTTCTAAGTCTGTTTTACTTGTTGTATCGCTAGGATCGAGTAATTGTATTTGTGTTTTATATCGTTGTATATCAGAATCCTTTTCTGCTATTTCTGTTTTAACTTGTTTATATTCATTATGCTGATTCTGTATTGATTCTAATTGTCCTATTTTTTGAGTTATTGCATCTTTTTTAGCAGTAATGTTGCTTTGATTTTTTAATATTGTTGCTTCGTGGGCTTGTAACTTTTTAATTGTATCAGGATTAGTTACAAATGTTTTTAAAGCAGCTGCATTTGTCATATCAACATTTGCAGGAATTTTGATACCAATTTGACTCATTATCCCTGCAATTTTTTGAGGGTCAAAACTAACTTTGGCAGTATTTGAGCTACTAATATTTGAAAAAAGGTTTTTTATTTGGTTAGAATTAGTTGTTAATTTAGTTTCTTGTTCTGTTAATTTTTCTAATTCTGTTTTGCGTGGGTCTGGTGCTGGTGCTGGTGCTGGTCCTGGTGATGGTCCTGGTGCTGGTGATGGTGCTGGTCCTGGTGCTGGTGATGGTGCTGGTGATGGTGCTGGTGCTGGTCCTGGTGGAAATCCTGGTTGTTTAAATCCTTGTCCTTGTCCTTGTCCTTGTCCTTGTCCTTGTCCTTGTCCTGGTCCTGGTCCTTGTCCTTGTCCTTGTCCTTGTCCTGGTCCTTGTCCTGGTCCTGGTTGTGGTGCGTATCCTGGAGGGAATCCTGGTTGTGTTGGTTGGTATCCTGGAGGGAATCTATTTCGAGGTAGTGATCCGTTAACTTGATAGGGTCTAAGTGATGATAATTTTGATTGTAACTCACTATTTAATTGACCTAATATATCAAAACGTTTATTTTTTAGTAATTTATTTTTAAAAGCAATTGCTTTTATATTATAAGCTGCTTGTTTTTTTATTAATTTATGTATACCCGATATATTTTCTGATCTACTGTTGACTTTAGACTTTAATAAAATCCCTTTTATTTTAGATTTCATATCACGTACTTTATATTTATTTATATATTTTTGAGTTTTTTTATTGTCGGAGTTTGATAGTGGATCTGCAGTGCTACGCTGTGTACGTTTATTTAGTTGAAACTGTGATCTTAATATCCTTATATTAGAACTTGCTTTTTTTTTATATAATTTACGTGTACCACTGCTGATCTTTTTGTTTGTTAATTTTCCTCTCATAAATTTTGATTGTAATGAACGTTGTAGTTGTTCAGATTTTGTTGTAGCTTTGTCTAATCTTTTTTTATATTTATGACCTCCGCCATTTAACACGCTATTTATTTTTTTTTTAGTTTTTTGTTTTTGCATTATGTAATATTTTATGCTTTAATATATATATATATAATTAATATTTATTTATAAAAATATATAAAAAATGAAAAAATAAAAGAATAAAAAATTGTATTATATAATAACATTTTTATAATAAAAAGATTATTTTTTATAATAAATTTTTTAATTAAATTTTATTTGTATTTACTAATTAGGCTTTCTGTACTCATATTTATCTTTTATTATGGTGTTGGTTCTGGTACTGTTGGTGGTGCTGCTGGTGCTGGTTCTGCTGGTACTACTTGTTTTTTCTCTTTTTTTTTACTTATTTTTTTTATATTAGTTTCAGTTATTGCTTGTGCCTTTTTAGTTATACTGGATAATGTTTTAATAGATTTTTGTGATGCTTTTATATTATTTTTTGCCTTTTGTTCATTATTTTTTGCCTTTTGTTTTTCTTCAGAAGTCAATGGTCCACTAATTATTTTTCTTTTTTTTTCATTTGCTTTTATTTTTGCTATATTAGCTTTTTTTGTATTTATAAATTGTTGTTCGCTCGCCAGTTTTGTTTGAACAGAACTAATATATCCAGTACCAATATTTGTTGCTTTACTGATATTGTTTGCTTTTTGACTTTCAAATGCTAATGTATTTGCTTTTGCCTTTTCCTTTTGATTTACTTTACTTTGTTCTGTGCTTACTTTTGTATCTATTTTTTGTGCTTTAGTTTCAAGTTGTTTTATTTCTTTATCAGCTTTGGCATTATTAGATGTTATTTTTTTTATTTGTTTAAGTGAATATGTTTGTATTAGTGCTTTATTGTCTTTTTTCATTTCTGCAATAATAGCTTCATTTGCAGCTTTTTTAGTTTTTCGTGCATCTAATTTTGTTTGAGCTTCTGATTGAGCCAGTGTTAGTTTTTCTAGTGTTGTTGGTTTAGGTGCTTTAGGTGCTTTAGGTTCTGCATCTGGTGTAACTGGTGTAACTGGTGCTGCAACTGATGATGCAGCTGGTGCAGCTGATGCAGCTGGTGTAACAGCATTCACTTTTTCTACGTCTGTGTTAGTTTTGGTTACATTTCCTAATATTTTTCAGGTCCGTCATCTGTTTTAGATTCTTCATCTAATCCTCCAAGTTTTGATTCTAATGTTTTTATATGTGCTGCATTATCAGCCGCCGCTTTTTGGCTTTCAACTGTTTTGATTTCAGCTTCTAGTATACCTGATCTTAGTGCATCTAGTTTTTCCATCTCAAGACCTTTTTTAGTTTGTTTGATTTCTTTATAATTAATTTCTCCAGATATTCCTTTAATTTTTTCAACTAATCGTTTTTGTTGTCTTTTAAGTTGTGTAGATGAATCGCCAGAAAATAATTTAGATATTGATGCAAATTTTCTACTTAACCATGATTTTTTTTTTTTTCCGGAGGCTTTGTTATTTTCTTGTTGTTGTGCTTTTTTTTGTGCTTTTTTATTAAGTTTGGTTTCTACATTGAATACTTTTTGTATTAATTTAGTTTTATTACTTTCAAGACTATCTATTTTTTTTGCTCTTTTTGTCATTTTTTTAGTCATTTTTCCCCCACCACCTTTAAATTTTTTAACATATTTTATCATTTTACTCTAAATAAAATAAATATATAAATTATTAAAGATAAAATAAGTTAAAATATTTTATTATATTTTATTATATTTATTATCTTTATTATCTTTATTATCTATATTTAATCTATATAAAAAGTTACAAGTTAAAAGTTAAAAATAAGAAATAAGAAATAAGAAATATTAAAAATAATTTAATGATTCTGCATTTTTTTTTTAGTTTTTGATAAATTTTTCTTTTTGGAAAATGAATTATTTTTTTTAGATTTAGAATTCTGTTTTTTAGTTTTTCTTGTTTTTCTTGTTTTAGATTTATTCTTTCTAGAATAAGAAGTTATTTGTCTTCTACCACCTTCAATTGTTGACACTGATGTTGTCTCTGGATTTGACACTGATGTTGTCTCTGGATTTGGCACTGGTGTTGGATCTAGTGTTGACACTGAATTTGGCACTGGTAATGGTGTTGGTTCTGGTGTTGGCACTGGTGTTGGCACTGGTGTTGGTTCTGGTGTTGGCACTGGTGTTGGCACTGGTGTTGGTTCTGGTGTTGGTTCTGGTGTTGGCACTGGTGTTGGCACTGGTGTTGGTTCTGGTGTTGGCACTGGTGTTGGCACTGGTGTTGGTTCTGGTATTGGCACTGGTGTTGGTTCTGGAGTTGGCTCTGGTGTTGGTTCTGGTGTTGGTTCTGGTGTTGGTACTGGAGTTGGCACTAGTGTTGGCACTGGTTTTGACTCTGGTGTTGTTTCTGGTTTTGTTTCTGGTTTTGTTTCTGGTGGTGGCTCTGGTATTGGTGTTGTTTCTGGTGTTGGTTCTACATTCTTCCTATTTGCCTTCACCGATAAAGCATTTGCTTGTCCCTTCTCCATCTCTGCCTTCTTCCTCTCCAACTCTTCCCTCTCTGTCTTCTCCTTAGCCAAAGATTTTTCTTTTTCCTTCTTCTCCCTCTCTTCCTTATCCAAAGCATTTGCTGTTGCCCTCTTCGCCTCTGCCTCCTTAGCCAAAGCATTTCTTTTTTCCTTCTCTGCTGCCAATTCTTGTTTCTTCTTATTTTGTAATCTTTTTTCTTCTTTCTGTTTCAGAAGTGCTTCTTTTAATTGTTCAGCTTTTGCCGCTGTTTCTGCTTGTTCTTTTTCCAATCTTCTCTTTTCATTTTCTTGTGCTTTTAATTTTGCAATTTGATTCAATCTTTCTTTCTCCTTTTGTTGTGAAGCACTAGAAAGTACTATAGCTTTACCAGAAGCAGTAACTGGTTTATTTACTTTCGTTTTAATCTGGACCAAATCTGTATTTAATTTAGTTTTAATCATTTGAGATTGTTGTGTATCAAAATTGGTATATTGATTTTGTACAATGTCATCTATATCCTTTACTTTTGTTTGTGCTATTACCATATCTTTTAATTTATTTAATCTTTTAAGTGTTTTATTTTTTTTACCAAAACCAATAGAATTTTGTGCGCTTAATTTTGCTCCTTTTAAACCACCAATTTTATTCATTTCTGTTGTAATATCCTGAATTGCAGCTCCAATTGATTTTTCATTATTTAGATTTGCAAGTAATGCATCTATTTGTTTTTGCTGTTCTCTATTATTTGTAATTTCTGGGCTTCTTGTTTGTATTTTTGCTTTTAAAGTGTTTACCGTATTTATTAATTTACTTTTACTTCCAAATGATTTTAATTGCCGCTTTAAGCGAATAGTTTTTTTTAATAAAAAATATTTTATAATTTTTATTTTACGTATTTCTTTTTCTAATCTAGCTTTAATTTCATAATATTTATAATCAGGTGGTTGTTTCTCTAAATTTGTTAATGTTCGTCTATATAGTTCAATTTGTTTTTTTAAATCTATATAATGTTGATTTAATTCTGTGTCGCTAAATTTCCATAACATTTTACCAATTGTCCCTGTAATACCTAAAATAGGGCTTATTTTATAAGCAGGACCTAAATGAACAGGTGAGTTCATATTTTCCCCTAATCCAGTTAGTGCTTTAATAGGGCTTGCTAATGCATGCTTAAATTTCTTCCACCCTTTTATTTTACTTTTTTTATAACTATTATTTAACGTTTTATAACTCCATTTATATTTAAATTTTAAATCATTATAATAATATTCCTGCATAGCATCGAACATTTGTTTTGTAATTTTTCTAAACCATTTTACTAATTCTTTTATATCTACCCTATCTGTAAAATTTGATACATTTTCAGGACTAACTATATTGTTTATATTGTTTATATTTTTGAGTTTTATGTTTTCTCCAGTTTTTACATTTTTAATACTTTTTTGAGTATCTGTATATTCTTTAACTTCACTAAAAAAATCATTAATTTTATCAAAATTATTTATATCTTGTTTAGCTAACTCATTATTTTTATATAATATTTTTTTACTTTGTAAATAATATATATTTGATAATGCAATTACTGCATTATTATATAATTGTTGTATATTAACCTTAGGATTTATTATATCATTTAACGCTTCAAATTTTTCTAAAACTTGTTTTTCAATAAGTAAAAAATAATTTAAATGCCTATTATAATCTACATCTCCCTCATTGCTAGTTATATTAAAATGCGAATTATCTAAATTAAATTTTTTTTTAAAATCTTTTAGATAATCTTCATAATCATTGATTAATTTTGTATTTCTTTTATCAGAACCTTTTGGATTAATTGTAAGTGACTTTAAATTTTTATCTTTATTTTCTATTAATATTTGCAAAGTTGCTTTAATATTTTCTATTTGTTTATAAAATTCTTTAAGATTATTCCTAATTTTATGTTGTCTTTTTACTTCACTACCAAAACTAATCCCTTTAGATAGTATTAAGTTGCTTATTGTATTTACTAAATCATTAATATCTTCTTCTGTAACAGTATTAGTTGTAGTAGTTTCTGTCATTTTACTTATAAAATTAATACTTACTAATACTTACTAATATATAATAATATTTATTTTATTTATAATATTTATATTAATAAATAATAAATAATAAATAATAAAAAAATTGATTATTTATTATTTATTATTTATTAATTATTAATATAAATATTATAAATAAAATTAATAGTCAATTTATATTTGTATATTTTTACATTTTTACATTTTTACATTTTTACATTTATAAACTATTTTATATTATTTGATAAATGGCTACACAAGTTAAAAATAATATAATAAATAATAAAATAAATGGTAGAACATCTCCAAATATGAATTCTCATCAAAAAAAAGAAATACAAAGTAAACAGGATTCTGGTAGAAATTCACCACCAAGATTTATACTAACTTTAGCAAAAGATAATATAAATAAACCTAAAAAACAAGAAAATAAAATACAATTACAATCACAAAAAAAAATAAAACAAACACATAAACTACCACCAGTTTTAACTAAAGAAGAATTAGATAAAGAGAGTGTTATAACACATATAAATAGTACTAGTAGTAATAGTACTAGTAGTATTAGTCCTATTAATATATTAAAATTAATAAATGAAGATGAGATTACAGATGAGATTACAGATGAGATTACAGATGAGATTATAGATGAGATTATAGATGACACTAATCTACAACAAATAAATATTGAAACAATACTAACACCAGAACCAGAACTAACACCAGAACAACATATATATAATTCTCCATACTTTACACATGTTATATTTCAAGAATTAGTATATAGTTATAATAAATTTTATTCTAAACTTTCAATGATTAATATAGTTAAGAACTTTGTTTGTTTACATAAAGCATTAATTTGTGGCACTTTTATTTCACAATATATAAAAACAAATAATTATATAAAAGATTTTTATGATGCTATTAAAACATATGAAATAAATAATAATATAACATATAATTATGAACAAATTACTAATTTATTTATAAATAAAAATGTGTTTCCAGAAACTATAAAACGTATAGATTTACAAAATAATATGGATATTTTAATAACAAAAGATAATTTAACACCTTTCTTAAGTAGTATTCAAACTATTATTGATATTAATAATATTTTTAACACTAAATATAATATTAAATATATAAATAAAGGTGAATTAAAAGATAATATTGATATTAATCAAAATTATCAATTATTCAATTATAATAATAATGAAAATAATGGAACTAAAATAACTTTATATATTGTAAAATGTATTGATACTATATATAATAATATATTTGAATTACATTTAATAGTATTTGATCAGGAATCAAATGTTCCTTTACAAATTCCATATGGTTTATATAGCGCTGAACATTTATATCTTACTAATGATGGTAATGATAATTTAACTATTCAATATAGTAATTCATCTTTAAATGATATTACTTATAAAATAAACAATAATATAATATCATTATTTCAAAAAAAGAATGATAGTAATTATACAAAACTTGCTAGATATATAATAAATTTATTCACAAAATTAAATAATTCTAATTATATATTTGAATTTGATATATTTAACAAAATACATTCAAAAAGTGATTTTTTACTATCAAATAAAGAGATTTATAATACAGATTGTCGATCAAAATGTGTAAAATGTAATTTTGAAATAACTAAAAATAATAAATATGTAATATCAAAATGTTGTTATAAGTTTTACCATATTGAATGTATGGAAATGAATTATTATCAAGAGAATACATATAATATAAATACTACAAATTCATATTTATCTTGTGATTGTGGTTTTTATAAGATTGATGAAAATTCTTGTAATTCTAAACTTTTATGTGCATTATATAAAAATTATTATTAGACAAATATGTATTACGAATATTTTTTCTAAAATATTTTTCTAATATTACTTTAATAAACTAAAAAAAATGAAAATAACAAATTATATTTATAGTAATATTCATACTAATATAGAAATAATAATATTTTTTTTATTAGTGAGTATCGTTGCATATTTAATATTACGTCATAGTTGGGAAGGATTTTTTACACTACAAAATGGTATTAACCGTCTTGATGCTATTATTTATATTAATTTAGAAAATCGTGGTGATCGTAAGGATTTATTTATAAAAGAATTAGAAAAATTAAATACTGATATGAGTAAAGTTCATAAAGTAAGTGGGGTTTATATGCCTAAAAATGGTCATAAAGGTTGTGTCCAATCTCATATTTTAGCATTAAATATGATTAAAATGAATAATTGGAATAGAGTATTGATTCTGGAAGATGATGCTGAATTAGATATGTCTCCAGAAATAATTAATAATATTATTAATAAATCATTAGAAGAACTTGATACACAACATCCAGATTGGAATGTTATTATGTTAGCTACTGCAAATAAAGTTCTAGATAAAAGTAGTACTTCTCGTAATAATAATCGTAATAATAAAATTAATAATAAAAACAATAATAAAAATAAAAATCAAAATGATAATGATACTAAAAATAATAAAACTATACCAATGGAAATAATTGCAGCTGATGGTTCAAGTATGCCTCTAAAAATAGAAAAATTAAAAAAAGCAACAACTTCATCAGCTTATATTGTTAAAAAAACATATGCTGATAGTATATTAAATTTATTTAATAATTGCAATAATAATATGTCTCCTGAAAAATTAAATGGTAATGATCACGAATTATGGGCTTTAGACCAGAAATGGGCAGATTTACAAATGAAAGATAAATGGTTTTGTATTAATAAAGACCCTATTAAACAAAGAGAAATTTGGAGTACCATACAAACTAATGTTGGTAAACATGCAACATAATTTTACTTATGTTTATTTATGTTTTACTAATTTTATTTCTGGAACACCGCTTTTTTTACCTAAATTAATTTTTGTAAGTTTAGGATATTGTTTATGTAAATAAAATACAGATTTAAGTGCTTCCTCTTTTCTATTTTTACCTTCATCTTGCATACCACCTTTATTTTTATAATAGTTTGTTTCAATACCAATATTATTAAATCTTAATACAGATCCATCAATCACCCAATGTTGTAATGTTCTTTCTGAGTTTTCTTTTTCATCTACTGTAAGTTGTAAATCAGGTCTATGTCTATTTATCATACCCCACATAGGACCTACAATAAAACGTAAATCGGTTGTTATTGTATCGGTCATAAAATAAGGATTAGCTAAAGGATATACCCCCCATAAATATATACCATTGGATACACATCTTGTAAATGCTTGTTTAATAAATTCATCTAAATTTACAATAGGTTTTAATGATTTTATGTTTTTAGATGATGATTTACTTGAGCCTTTACTTGAGCCTTTACCTGATGATTTGCTTGTTGCTTTATTCTTAATAACAAGTTGAACTATTTTATCAATATCATCATCCATTTCTACTATATGATATCCTTCTGGATAGTAGTTATTAATATAATTGCGTTGATTTTTCAATCCTTTAATACCGATAATTAATTTATTATATAAACTATGTGGTATTTTTGATTTGTATAAATCATATTGTTCTCTATCGGCAACAAAAATATTAATTAGCTTTGGATTAATATTATGTTTATTTAATAGTGCTAATGTTTTTACTTGTATTAACTCTGGACGATTATAACTTGGTATTGCAATTATATATTTATTTGTATTATATAATGTAGGTTGTATTGTATTAGTAGTAGTATTAGTAGTAGTATTAGTATTAGTATTAGTATTATTATTAGTATTACTAGTATTACTAGTATTAGTATTAGTATTAGTCTTAGTAGTAGTATTAGTATTAGTCTTAGTCTTAGTATTAGTCTTAGTCTTAGTCTTAGTCTTAGTATTAGTCTTAGTCTTAGTCTTAGTCTTAGTATTAGTCTTAGTCTTATTAGTAGTAGTATTAGTCTTAGTAGTAGTCTTATTTTTTATGTTATTTAATGGATCCATATTAGGAATAACTATATGTGCACTCTTTACATTCTGTATTTTATTAGAGTTTACTTTAGATTTAATTTTAGTTTTTTTTAATAATTGTGCTTGATATTTTTGTTTATATGTTTTAATACCTGTATGTTTTTTCTTATTTTTTTGTTTTATGTCTTTAGTTTTTATATATTTAATTATTTTTTTAATTCTTGATGTTGTATGAGAATTTGTATTTGGAATAAATTTATCTACTATTTTTTTACTAGTCATTATTTATAAGTTATTATTAGTATTAGTATTAGTATATTTTTTTTACTTATTATAAATAATAGATAAAATAAAAAGTAAAAAAATAAGATTCAAAATATGATATAATTTTAAATAAAATATTATTTGTAATTTATAATTTGTAATTTATAATAAGTAATAAAAATATTTATAATTTTTAAAGATCACCACTATTAATTTCAAGAGGACGACGATTGATATCAGGGTCAATAGTAGTTTGCATCCATGGACTAACTTTAACTTGGGGATTAAGAGGTTCACTACGAAGCTGTCTGTTAGCATTACGAAGTGTTTGACCTACAGTGTTGATACCAATATGAAAACCAGAAGTTAAGAAGTTCTGGTCAGCAAGACTACCTTGTCCTGAGGGTGAAACTTGAGCCCAAAGAGAGTTGGCATCACGAGGTAAAAGGTCAGCGCTTGATAAAACATCTTTAGGATAGCATTCAGAAGGAAGTTGATTCATTTGAGATCCAGTTTCTTCAAAACCAATAGATTGAGGTTGTTCATTGTAACCTATTTCTTCACTACCAACAACTTGTGATTCTGTAACATCAGCAAAAGATTCAGTAGGAAGAGTAGCGCTATGATTTGAACAGTTAGAAAAATTTTCAACACTATTCATCATAGGAGAACGTTTCATTGATTGAGTATGTGATGGCATTTCATTATAATTCATAAATAAATAACCAAGAGCAAGAATTGCTAACACAGCTAAAATAATAGGAACGGCTTTTTGCATTTTATTAAAATTAAATTAATATTTCTCTTTATTATATATATCTATAATAATTTTTTAGAAAATAAATCCGTAAAAATATTTTTATTATATTAATATTGTAATCTATTTTATTTTTTTATTTTAATTTTAATTATTTTAAATAAATTAAAATTAAAATAATTATTTTTTTATAATTTAATTTATTAAATTAAATAATTTTTTTATAATTTATTTGTATTTATTTGTATTTATTTGTATTTATTTATATTTTATTACTTTTTATTTTTTTAATTTTCATAAAAATAATTAATTGATAATAAAAATAAGAAATAAAAAATAAAATAAAAATATAAAAAATATTAAATAATAAATATTTATTTTTTTAGATAGTATAAAATAATTATATAAATATTGTATACATAATTATTTTGAAGATTTCCCTTTTGTTTTTTTTGATTTAGCTTTAGTTATATTTTTTAACTTTGTCTTTGACTTTGTCTTTGACTTTGTCTTTGACTTTGTCTTTGTCTTTGACTTTGTCTTTGACTTTGTCTTTGACTTTGACTTTGACTTTATCTTTGACTTTGTCTTTGACTTTGACTTTGACTTTGACTTTGTCTTTGACTTTGACTTTGTCTTTGTCTGTATATTTGTATTTGACTTATAAGGTATTGTGTTTTTAGGTACCATATAGTGGTTAATATTACCATTGTCCATTTCTTTTATTTCTATAAAAGGTTTATTTGAGTTATTGATAACTTCTTTACCTTCACTATGTGTTTTAATTTTACCATTTTTCATAACACTTGAAAAAGAACTAACTGCTGAACTACTAAAAGAATGTCTAATGTTTTGTTTATTTAAATTTGGTTGTGATTGACTTGAAGATGTCATTCTCATAAGACGTGCTGGTAAATTATTTTGAGATTTACTATTATTATGATTGTTATTATATTTGGAACTACTTAATTTATTTATTATATCCAGAATATTTTGGTGATTATTATTATTAGTAGAATGAGTAGAATGAGTAGAATTATAGTTGGAATTACTTTGTACTTGTGATTTAGTGTATGATTTAGATTGTTTTTTTGTGTCTTTACTTTTAACTTTTTTAACTGGCATAATGAAATAAAATTATTTAAATTATATATGAACTTAGTTAATAGTTTTATTAATAATAAATGAGAAAAAAATAATAAGCTAATTGAATAAAAATTTATTAAAAAAAATATTTATATTGTAATAATTTATTTAGTATTATAAATTATATTTATGAGTGTTGATATTTCTTGGAACGTCGTGAGTAAAGTGTCTTTTTATTTTTATTATTCTTATTCTTATTATGTTGTTTAATAGTTGAAATAAGTTTTTTATTGTTGTGTTTTGTTAATTCTTTCATATTAAATGTTTTAGGAGAATGTTTGAGATTAGAATTTAAAGAACCGGCTCGTTGCCTTAATAGACCTGGGACGTTTGTTGTTGGACCTATTTTCACTGATACTTTAGCTGGTTGATGTATTGTGCTTTTTCTCGATGATGGTACTGTTGTTGTTACTGGTTGAGCTCCTTTTCTTAATGCTGTTGCTGTTGCTGTTACTGGTTGAGGTTTTGTGCTTTTTCTCGATACTGGTGCTGGTGCTGATGTTGGTGCTGATGTTGGTGCTGATGTTGGTGCTGGTGCTGGTGCTGGTGATGGTGCTGGTGCTGGTGCTGGTGATGGTGCTGATGTTGGTGCTGTAGTGCTTACAAGTTGAGCTTCTTTAATATTTTCAGTTTGTGTAGTTGAAGATATACTTTGTGCAAATTCGAGAGTATCTTGCTCTGCCCCACATATTCCCTGAAAGTTAGATATATTACTATCATTTATATCTTCTTTACTATCAAAATTATTGCCTTCTATATCATCTTTAAATATTTTAATATTTGTAAACATAATAAATAAAGATTTAATTTTAGGTTTCCCTCCTGATTTAGGTGTCCCTACTACAAGCTCTTTAGTTTTGAATAAATTTAATATTTGATTATCAACACTTAAATTATTTAAATCTGATGTTTCACCAGCTAAATCTTGTAATATTGATAATAATCTATATTTATTCATTTCACCAATATTAATTTTTTCCTTTAAAATAATACCAGGTGCTGCTTCGGTATCTTTTATAAATTCACGTTTGTGTTTTAAAGGATTATGCTTATCATCTGAAAATATAAATTGTTTATCTATATTGTCACTATTGTTTCTATTATATTCTTCAATATTAAATGTGTTAGAAAGGAAGAAGAATTTTAAATGTTCGAGATTTGTAACTATTGCTTCACCTTGGTCTACTATAAATTTAATATATCTAAAAATATAGATTAATAATGCAGGATAGAATTTGAATGCATCTTTATTACATAAAATTAATTCATTTAATATAAATATAAAATATTTAATTAATGGATGTTTATCTTTATTATATGAAAAATATTTAGTTTCTGTCTTATTTTCTATTTTTTCAAAGTCTAATGTTTCAAATTCTGCAATATTAAATATTTTATTAGTTTTTAATGAACTTTCAAGACCAAGGTTTTCATTTATAGTTATATTATTAAAAATTTTTTCAAATTGTTTAATTTCTTTATTTTTGCTATATATTTTTTTCTTACGGTCAGCATCATATTTATATTCATAATCAAATAATGTAGTTGGTTGTTGATTTTTATCTTGTTCATCTAATTTAAAATATTTAAATTTATCACCATCTTTTTTTAATATAACATTTCTAATAAAAAATAAACATATAGTTCTAATTTGTTCTAATGATAATATTTTTAAATTTGGTAATGGAGATGGAGATGGAGATGGAGTTTGTTTTTGTATATTTTCATAGAATTCTTTAATTGTTTTTTCTGTATAACCATTTAAAAATAAATTTAATTCTTGTGTAATACTTGATGTATATGAATCATTAGGTATTTGTGTGAATATAATGTTTTTTTTAGATTCGGAATTAAAAACTGATAAATATTGACTATTTTGTATAAGACAATATTTAAAAATTTCATCAATAATTACTTGTAGATTGTCATCAAAAGTTGTGCTTATAGATTTAAGTTTTAGTCTATATATTCTTTGGGTAGTCTTTGTATCAAGTTGACCTAAATCATATGCATCAAATAATGTTTTAAATGTGTTTAATTTAGTATGGTAGTCTTTTATTGAATTGTTTATACTAAATTCTTTATTTTTATATATATCTGTATTAATATTTTCTTTTTTAAAATCACTTAATACAACTTTACCTAAAAGTTCTGTTCTAAGTCTTACTGTATTTTCTGACCCTGGCATATCAAAGATAACTAATTTATTACCTGCCTTTAAATTTATTGTTATTTGTAAAAAACTACGACTACTATTATCATTATTTGGTGTAGCACAAATACGTAAATGTTGTCTTCTATAGTCTTCTAATTCTTCTATTCGTGTTTTAATTTTATCAAAAGTAATAGGCTCCTTTATAGTTTCATATTTAGGGTCTTCTAAAGAACTGTCAGGTAAATATGTTGCATTTGTATTTCCACGACCATAAAATATTTTTATATTTTTATCAGTTTTATCAGTTTTTGTTTCTAAAGTTTCATCACCTAATGGATAAATATCAACAAATTCAACAGAATTGATTAGAGTTTCATTATCTTTAATAAATTGTTCGACTAAAGATGGGTCATAGATTTGGTCTCCTATAGGTTTGTTATTCTTAATTTTATTACCTTCTATTAATGTATAAGTTTTACCTGAACCTGAAAAACCAAAGCCAAATAATACAACATTACCACCTTTTTCTAATTTTTGCGCTAATAAATTTTGGTATTCATTCTTTGGTTTTTGTAAAATGCCATCATTATTACTATAAATATCTGCACCATATTCTTTATATTTAACTATTGGATCTTTAGCATAAGTTTTTATTTCTTCTATTAGTTTAACATCGGTTTCATTCATTTTATTACTTCCAAATAAATATCTATATATATCAAAATTATTATATTCTGGGGTATATATACCTGCAAATGGACCATATGTTTTGTCTCTAATAATAGAATCTGTAATGATTGATGGATTACTACAAATATTACCAAATCTAATTTTACCTGGTGCTAAATCTGTATTGTCTTTATTTTTAAAACTTATAATATCTGTATATCTATATCCACCTGTCATAATTTCTGGTCTATTTCTTTTATTTTTGTCCATATTCATATAATCCCTAAGAGTATATTTTTTTATAATTTCATTATTATTAATAGTCTCAACAGATGAATCTGTAAAATTATGAGTATCACCTAAAATGTCTTTGTATGTTGGTGCACTATTATGTCCTATTAAAGGTTTGATACGAACAATAACCATAGCAGCACCTAAAATATTTTCATAAATAGTACTTATATTATTTTTTATAAATAATAATATGTTATTAAGATTATTAATTACATTTTCATATTTTTCATTCAAATCTGTTTTTGTCTCTTGTAATTTTTTATCCAATTCAGTATCTTTCTCTGATTTACCTTTTATATCAGTAAATGTGGTTTTATCTAATGTTTTAATAAATTTGTCAAGACTTTCATTTTGTGTGTTTGGATTATCTATTAACATATCTATTTGATTTAAAAACTCAAATATCTTTTTTAAATTTGTTTTAAAATCTTTATATTGTGGATGATTAGTATTATATTCTATATTAGTAGTTTCAAACCTTTTTATTACATCTTTATTTTTGTCATCTGTTAATTGTTTTGTTCCATTTGTAATTTTATTCCATATTGTCATTAAAGGTAAGATGTATGTTTCATAATTAGTATTTGCTCTTAAGTCATCTGCTGTTATATTTGTAATTATTTCTATTATTTTATCTTTAAATGATATAAGTGTCTCTAAATTTTTTATACCATTATCAAAATTTATGGGTTCTGATTTAGTTTCTTGTTTATTATCTAGTTTATGTTCTACATTAATTTCTGATTTATTATAATATTCTATCATATTTAAACAATTATTTATATCTATTTTAGATAGGTTTATATCATTAACCATAACAATTAGAGTAAGTTTTGATTCTTTTACTTTTTGTCTCAAACTTAATAATAACTTAAAAAATTCTACGTTATTCTTTTTTAAGTTATCATATTTATTTTGTAATTCTAATGCTTTTTTCTGTTTGTCTGCTTCTTTAGCTAATTCTGCTTCTGATAGTTTTTTTTCATCTTCTTCTTCTTTACGTCTTATATCTTCTAATTCTCTTTGTTTAATTTCTACTGCTTCCTTCGCCCTAGATTCTTCCAATTGCCTTAGCCGCTCTGTCTCTTTCTCTTTTTGTCTTTGATTTTTTTCTTCTTCCGCTTTTTTTTGTATCTCTTTTTGTTTAGATAAAATCTGTTTATTTATGCTTTCAATATATTCTGTTATTGTATTATTTAGTTCTCCATTTTCTAAATTTTCCGGTATTTCTAATGCTTTTATATATACAATTAGTTTTTCTTTTATAGTTTCATTATTATCTAATAAAACTAAATTAGGGTTTAATAATAATTGATTTAGAATTGCTAATTTTGCAGTTATGTCTTTATATTTATCTTTATTGTAAATTTTTATACGACTATTAATTATATTTTTTAAATATGCAATTAATTTATTAAAGGCTTGATTTTTACTATTATCTGTATTTACAGAAGGTGGTATATTAGAAATCGCTCCTTCAGTAGAAGTAGTAACAGTAGCTTCAAGAACAGGAGATTCAGAATTAGGAGCTTCAGTAGCAGTAGGAACAGGATCTACAGGAACTACAGGAACTACAGAATCTACAGGAACAACAATATTTGCTGCACCTCCACTTAATTTTGTATTGTTCCCTAAATTTAAAATTAATTGATTAAACTTTGCAATATTGTCCATACTAACTTTATCTGTCATAAATAATTTAAAATTATCTGTATCTGATAATAAGTCTGCAAGTTTTATAGAGTTTGGTAAAGTAAGTGCTTCAATTATAGACTCAATTTTTTTAGTAATATTATTTTCATTTTTATTTGTAGTTTGTGTTAAATTACTTTTATGTATATTTTTTATAATTGATTTAATAACATTTTGTGATGATTTTTTTAATAGTATGTCAATTTTACCTTTATTTAAGTTTAATTTATTTTGAGTCTTTTCACTACATGAGTCTAAATTTAAATCTAACTTTGACTTTGATTCTGATTCTGACTCTGACTCTAGTTTACATTTAGCTAGTTTCTTGTATATTTCTGCAGATAATAATTTAGATTGTTTATAATTAGTAATATATATATATATATCTTGTAGAACAATAGTTGGATTTTCCTTTTTTAATTTTTCAATTTCGCTAATAATATCCTGTTGTGTTTTAATTAAACTAGAACCTTTCCCAGTATTTATAAATTTACTATTTGAAAAAAAATCAGAATCTTCTTTTGCAAAACGTATAATACTAGGAAAACCATAGAGTTCAAATGTATCACTACCTTTTTTCATTTTTGAGATTGAAGCTTTTGTCTGTGTAATTTCATCCATTAATTCTTGTAATTCTTCTAATTCTTGTAATGTATTTATAACTGTTGTTTTGTCTTTATACTTTTGTGTAACTGTATTTGCTTTATAATATAAATATAAATCTGCCAAATAACTACGTATTTGTTTTAATTTCATTAATATTTCTTTTTTACTAGCACCACCATTTAGTTTTACTATATTTGCCTTTATGTTTTGTATGTTTTGATCAGATGGTGTTATTTCTGCAGTTACTGAACTTACATCTTTATTTGAATTAGCTTTTGGTTTTTGGTAAGTTTTAATTAACTCACTAATTTTAATTAAAAATGATCTTATATTTGTTTCTGAATCATATTCATTAATTAAGTTTGTATTAGTAATTTTGTTATATTCTTCAATATTCTCTTTAAGTTTGGAGACTAATTTTTCTTTATAATTTTCATTATAGTGCTTAATAAGATAGTCTATAATATTTTGTGCATCTGATATATTTATCGGTGTAGTAGTAGATTCTTGTATTACTGGTTGTGTTACTGGTTGTGTTACTGGTTGTATTACTGGTTGTGTTGGTTTGAGTTCGGTTGATTGTTCTATTAATTGTTGTTCTGTTATTGATGGTTGTTCTGTTATTGATGGTTGTTCTGTTATTGCTTTTGTGTCTGCTTTTATTACACTGTCTAAATTTGCACCTACAACTTCTACTGTTACTGGTACTGTTACTGGTACTGATACTTGTTCTGATACTTGTTCTGGTGCTAATTCTGGTGCTGATACTGTTACTCCTAAATTTACAGGATTGTTATTACTACCACCACTTTGTTGATCAGTTTTACCTTTTTCAATTGTTCCACTAAATATTTCATCTTGAGATTTTACCATTTCACCTATATTTTTCAATATATTTTTAACATTATTTTCACCAATTTCATTAATATCAAAATTATATCTTTTATATAAAGATAAAACAAATAATAAAACAGCAACTTGTTTTGCTAACATATCCATATAATAAAATATAATATTATTAATATATATAACTTCTAAATGTTTAACCATATAAAGAACCTGTAAATCGTAACATCTATATATAACTTGTTGTAAATGGTCTTTATCAGTAATAGTTGTAGAAGTAGAATTATCTATAGTCTTTAATTTACTTGCAAAATATTGTGTAATATTAGTATTAGTATTCTTGATATCGAAACCTGTCCATCTTGAACTAGGATTAGAGTCATCTTTATCAATTGGTGTTGATGTAGTAATACTGCTTCCTTTTCTAATATTTGCATTATATTCATCAATAATTTTGTCTATGTTATATTTACTACCATCATGTGCACCAAGGATACTTATTAATGATGAAAGATTTTCATTTTGTATTTCTTTTATATATTGTAATGTATTAAAACTTGCTAAACTATTAATATAATATCTAACAACATTAAATACTCCTCCACTAGGAGTTTCTAAAATTTCATAAGTACATCCACCGCATATATTATTTAATAATTCATATTTACCATTATTAGTAGGTACTTTAACATTAATATTTTCGAAATATTCAATGTCACCGTCTTTTTTATAAGTCATTAATAATTGATCTTCTTTATTTGTAGGATGTTTATAATAAATCGTATTATTATTATTACTAATATTTGAAAAAATATCTTTATTTCCAATCTTTATTATATATTTAAATAAATTAGGTATTTCTATTTTAATTTTATCCTTTGTAAAATCTTCTTTAGGTTTATCTGCTGATATTTTATTGTTTAATGTAACTTTAATATGTTCTTTTAAATAATCAATTTCTACTTCTCCTTGAATCTCAAAAAAAGTAATACGTTTATTATCCTTATCATTATTACTAAACATATAATCTCTAAAATTTGTTAATTTGTCACCAAATTTTATATAAAATATCTTTTGTGTACGTAAATGCTCTAGTAATTGATCTATAGATACTTCTTTTTGATTAGTATTATTAGCTATAGGATCATTTATTAAGTAAATATTATTACCAAAAACATTTAATAGATTTTCTTTAGATAAAATTTGTTCTACATCAGGTGCTTTTTCTAAAGTTAAAATGTTATTTTTTGAAGATTTTGATAAAGTTGTAAGAGAAGAACTAGTTATAGTATCTATAGGCTCTAATAAAGGTTGACCATCAGTTAATATTTTTTTATTCATTTCAATAGTATCTTCATCATATTTATTATATTTATTTATATCTTTTAATAAAGGTTTTAGTTTAACTTGAACTGATTTATTTTTTGTATTCAAATATCTATTTGGTGAAGTTAATTCATTTATATGATCACACATTGTTTTATTATATTTAAGTAAATCTACTAATTTTTTCATTAAATCATAAATTAAAATATGCTTATTTACATAAAAAATTTGTAAATCTTCACATTTTTTTAAATAATTTCTAACTTCTTTTGAAGTCATACTAAAAATGTCTGATTCATTAGTTGTAGTAAATTCACTATTTATTGTATATAATCTCTTTTCTTCAAATGGTGTTGATTGATTACTTAATGTTTTCCAATGTGGTTGTATTGATTCATCTGTTGTATCTATTCTCTCTCTTGCATTTTTAATTTTCTCTTTAAAATTTATTTTTTCAGTTTGATTTGATAAATTATAAAGTTTTTGTGCACCACCTTTTGTAGTATTAAAATCATTTGCTTTTTCTTTTAATAATATAGAACTATACATATCTATATATTGTAAATTATTATTCTCGGTTTCAGTTTTTACATTGAATTTAGTATAAAATGTTTTAAATCCCTTTAGTAAAGATTGATTAGTACCATCTTCTTTATTTAACATAGTGTCAATAAATTTAGTATATAAACTAGTTAATTTTGTTTTATCATTTGAGTTTATAATTTTATCTGTAAATTTTTTAATATAATTATCAATATTATATAAATAAAGTTTTGATTTTATAAAAATAACTTTATTATTTTGTTCAGATACTATAGTGTCAATAATAGCATCAATCTCCTCTGGCGTTGGTTGGTTAAACTTATTATATGCTCCATTGAATTTTTTATTAACAAAATAATTAAATATTCTTACAAAATAATTATTTTCTGTATCACTATAAATTTCTTTTAAATTATTGTTTATAGAAATTTGTTGTAAAACATCTGCAATATTTTCATCTTTAACAAATGCTCTTGATGGAATAAATTTTTCAATATTATTAGATATTACTTTTTTATCATTTTTAGTTTCTTCTTTATAAAGTACATCAGTATTAGATGATGTAGAACCAATGTCAGTTTCCTTTGTGACATCTTTTAGTGCTACTGGTGTGACTCCTGGAGTTGCTACTACTGCTTGTGGTACATTTGCTCCACCATTTAATGTATTAATCATATATGCATTGTTACTATTGATACTATCGCTAATCTCATTCTCATTCTCATTCTCATCTAAATTAGTTTCATTGCTTCCACCAATAGTTGTATTATTTATACTATTATTTTTGTTAGTTTCCTTATAATTTAGTTTTTTACAGCCGTTATTTATTTGTTTACTTTTTATTTTTGTATACATTTTAAATAAATATAATGATTGTTTAATATATTTATATTAAATTTTATATTAAATTTTATATTAAATTTTATATTAAATTTTATATTATCTTTTATAAATTATAAATATTATATTTTTACAAATAAACTTTAAAAATAATGAAACATAATAATAAAAAATTAAAAAGTTAAATTTATGCTTTATTAAATGGTTTATCAGCCCAAGCAATAGTTGTTTCTGGATTAGACATTTGATAATTATTACCTTCTATAGGTTTAGGAAGAACATTTCCAAAAGGAGCTTGAAGGGGTTCAATACGATTAAACTTTGTAATTGTAGTAGTTACAGAGTTATCACCCTTAACATCATGCATTACAATATTACCATATCCACGATTATAATTAATTTTTTGTGTAGTGTAAGGCAAGTCACATACACTTGCATATTTACCAATATTTTGAATATTCATTTTATATTTATAAAAATTAAAATATTTAGATTATATTAATTATTAAAAACTTTTATTTGTTTATTATTATAGTTATAATATATTTTTTCTTGGAAATAAATTAATTAAAACAAATAAATTAAAAAAATATTATTTATTAATTATTTATTATCTAAGATAAAAATAAGTTATTTGGTAAAAGTATAAAGTATCAAGATAATGTGTATTGCATATATCTTAATATGTATTTCAATTATTGTATTAGTATATATACTACTAAATGAATATAAAATAAAAAATATGAATGATAAAATAGATATACAAAAAGAAGAATTTTATCCTGTTAGAGATGGTGGTTCAAGACCAGGAGGTGGTTATGGTAGAACTGGTGGAAGATTAGGTCATGGAGGTGGTGGAGGTTATCGTAATGGTCGTGGTAATTATTATGGTGGCAGATATGGTGGTGGTTATGGTGGTGGTTATGGTTATCATAATCGTAATCGTAATTATTGGAGAAGACCCTATATTAATGGATGGAGTGATTGGTATCCATTCTATAGTTATTATTACCCAAATTATACTGGAGATTGGAGACTATGTCCTGAAGGTAGATGGTGTCCTCCTTATCTTAGTTGCGATGATCCAGATTGTATATAAATAAATTTTACAATATTTTCTCAATATTTTTCAATCTTTTCTCAATATTTTTCAATCTTTTCACAATATTTATATATATATATATATATCTAAATTACCTCATAACATTTGAACTAATGGATCAACATAAAATAAACTATAATTGCCATTATTTGCAACAGTACTACCACTTTCTAAAAAATAACCTGCTCTTATATAATTAACTAATGGAGTTGATGTTGTATTATTAAATATAAAACCAGCTTTATCAATAATGCCAGGTAGTCCAACATTACTAACATTATTGCTTTTAACAAAATTATATGGTATATTATCATTATTATCATTGCATTTTACAGTTGTCACACCTTTAGTGCATACATTACAAGAAGCACCTCCAGATGCAGTTTCAGTTGCAATACCTAACATATTAAATGGTGTTGTAAATGGACTAATACCTGTAAGTGTAGTATAAGTTATTGGTGTAATAACAATATTACTTGTCATTGTATCTTTTGATAATCTAACTGCTTGACCTCGATACACAGTATCACCTGATTTAACAATCCATCGTGAAGTTTCACCCCAACTCATAACATTACCATTACTTTTCAAATAATTCACAGTATTACGTGTTCCTGTAAAATCCCAATGATATGGTAAGGGATTTGAATGGATAGCAATAACATTACTATTTTGTGTTAGTTCAATACTATTTACTGTTAAATTACTATTTATAGTATAAGTTGAACCTTGAAGACTTCTAATATTAACATTACTTAAACTTGCTGCAACATTTGCATAAGTAGTCGCAAAGATACTACCTAATGCAACTGATGAACCTGCACTAACATTTGAACCTAAATTATTAAAATTGACAGCATTTGTAAAATCTGTTCCTGGTGGTCCAATATTACCTTGAAGAGCATTAAAATCAACCCAAGCTGAACCGTTATTACCTTGAAATACAACTGGTGATACCGTAGTATTTAATCTAATTTCACCATTTAAACCAATATTAGAATAAGCAACACGTAAAGCAATATTACTAGTACTTGGTGCTATTTGATACCAACCAGCCTTTTCTGTATCTATACTATTAGTAGCATATTCTGGATTGATTAATATGGATGGTTTTAAAGATGACATAGTATGAATGTATGATTGTATTATGAATAATTAAAATATTATTGTATTACTAATGTTTCCTTATATATTTTTATATTATTTTTATTTCTATAAATTTAACATATTTATTAATTATATTTTGATTTTATTCAACTACAATATCTTCCTTATCAACAATCACCAATTCTTCTTCTACTACCACTTCTTCCACAACAGATTCTTCAACCATATCTTTAACCACTACATCTTTCTCTTCTTTCCCTTTCTTAGTATCAAACCCTTGTAATTTCTCATATAAAAATTCAGCATCTGCAATAATAGATGCATCGAATCCTTTCTGCTTCAATAATTTTAGGGCTAAATGTTTCTTACTAACACCTGATTTTATTTTATAATCACTCTTAATTTTATCATTTTCATCAATTTCAATATCAAAATATTGTTTATCCACCTTCACCTCATCCATACCTGCTAATACATCAAAATGGGTTGTAATTATATTCAAGCACTTATTTAAATTACACATTTTCTTAATAATAGCATAGGCTCCGCTCATACCTTCTTGATAGTTGGTTGAAACAAAGATTTCATCCATAATATTAAAACTAAAATCCCCTTTTTGCTCTGCTGTAGTCAGCATTTGTATTTGTTGATAACATCTATTCATTTCTGCCTGGAATAGACTTTCTTTACCTTGACAATCAGGAATATTTAAATAGGTTCCTATATTTACAAAAGGTGTAAAACTAAAGTCTTTTGCTGGTACTACACCTATAGTTTGACCTAATAAAATACATTCAATAACTGACTTAATATAAGTTGATTTTCCAGAACCATTTGGACCAGTAATTAATAAATTATTGAAAGTTTCTATTTTTACTTCTTCTGTGTCTTCTTCATACCCAAGTTTGACATCATTATAGACAGGTTTATCACAACATATATTCCATAAAGATGAACCTTTTACAATAGGTGTTTTAGTATCAGTGATAAACGAACATAGATTACGACTACCAATACCCCCACTACCTTCACCTAACCATATACTAACCCCACACCAGACATCAATATGTGCCATATAAGTGCAAAAGGGTTGTATCATTTTTTTCAAATCTAAAAATTCTTTAAAGGTTTTAATAATCATTCCTTTATTAGAAAATACACCAGGTTCACAATCAAAACAAGTATTATTTAATAGATTTATAATCGTTGCATTTTGTAATAATGATTTTATTTGGGTAATTACTGGTAATATTTCTGGGCTTTCAAAACCTAAATTCATTTTATAACATTTAACCGCACCTTTTAACCATTTAGAGATGATATTAAGACGTGAATGAAACATATTAATAATTTTATTATGTGTTATACTTGATTGTATACTATTATATATACCATAAAGATATGTGATTGCTATAAATCCTAGATATAAATATGTTCCAGCAGTTGTATTCATAAATGCCACTACCCATTTAACTATAGCTATAATAACACTTTTAACACTAAAACTGCTCCCACCTCCAGCACCAGCATCACCGCCCAAACCACCTTGGTTAACCATTTGTTCTGCTACTTTACCAATATCACTATTAATAATTTTATGTAGATTACTAAAGAAGCCTGTTCCACCCATAATTAATTTTTTTAATACCATCCAGAATGTTTCAAAGGGTAAAGGGACTTTTAATACATATCTCATAAATACATAAGGTGCAAACATAAATACGAAGGGAGCAATAGCACCATAAGCAGGACTAAATATAATAATGAAATAATAGAATAATTTTAAAAATGTTTCATTATAGTTTAATTGCCTTAAAGGTAGAAATTGAAAGAATATAACTTTATATACTTCTTCCATTTCTTGTGTATCAGTCATCTGCATAAATAGAATATCCTTCTCTAATTTAGAACATTCTGACAAAATAGTTCTAATTTCTTTCAATTGAGGATGTTTTGAAAAAAGAGAAGCTTGTTGCTGTCTATGTTTAAGAATACCTTCTATATCTGTGGTAGGTTGTAATATAATAGATTGTAATAATGCTTTACCTAATTTTGTATGTGTTCTATTAAATTTATCAAAGAGAGATGCATTTTTACTATTTACATTGCTATCTAAATTAGATTGAAAAAACTCGAGTTCATTATATTTATGTCCGTCTTTGGAATATAATATATTATTAGGAAACTCTTTATGAAGATTGAGAATATCTTTTATTATTTGAGAAACATCTATATTTTCACTTGAAAATGTTTTTTGTAAATCAATCACATTGGGATCATCAGTAGTAGAATCATCATTGGTAGTAGTAGTAGTAGTAGTAGTAGAATTAGTAGTAGTGGAATTTGATAATGGTGTATTTATATCTGGATGTTCTTTAGTTTTAGAGGTGCATACTGAATTTTTAATTGTATTAACTATTTTTGATATAATTTTATATGAAATTGACATTATTAAATAGTATGTGTTAAATAATACTAATTATAATAATTATAATACTAATAATAATAATAATAATAATACTAATAATAATAATAATAATACTAATTATAATTATAATATAAATGAGTAAAATGAATAAAAAGAGAAAAACGAGAAAACTATAAAATAAGAATATATATAAATAATTTTTATAAATATATATTTATAAAAATTATAAATTTAAAAAATATATTTTATAAAAATAAAAAACATTTATTATTGATAGTATAATAAATATTTGAAAATATTTTTTATGTATGTCTAGACAATATGATAATTATATAAATCATTTTCTAGATTCAAAACTAGATAAAAGTGATACAAGTGGGTCTAGTGGTAGTAATACAAGTGAGATTACACCACCTAATACACCACTTATTATAAATAAAACTTTTAATTATCTTTCAAAACAAACTATTATTAAAAATATACAAACTAAACAAATAAATAAAGCTATTCCAGAATACATTTATAATCCTCCTTATCATTTATTACTTACATCTGATGATATATTAACTAATAATAATACTAATAATATTAATAATACTAATATATCTTCAACTATTGAAACTTATATAAATAATCTTTTTAATATTTCTAAATCTAATCTAAAATCAAATGTTCATCCAGATACAATCAAAGCAATATTAGTTCCATATTCACAATATGGTCTTAAAGAAACAGGATTAGGATGTGCATCATCTTATTATCAATTATATAATAGAACAACTCCTATTAAAAAAATAATACTGTTATGTACTAATACTATAGACACAAATCACTTTATATCAACATCACTAACACACATTACATCTTATAAAAATACAAATGCAAATAAAAATAATAATGCAATATTAAAATTTGATAATATAACAATAGAACAATTAAAACCTTATCTAGAAATAAATGATGAAAATATACAAAATGAAATATCATTAGTGAATCAATTACCATTTATAGAAACAATTGCACCTCATGCTTCAATCATACCGCTTTTAATAAGTAATAAAATCTATCTGGATAATACTAATATTGACAAGATAAATAATATAATATATATATTAAAAAAAATATTAAAAAATGAGGATACTATTTTAATTTGTTCAAGTAATTTTACTAATACAGAAATTAATGAAGAATTAAATAATATGGATAAAGAAACAGACAAAGAAACATACAAAGATATAACTAAAGATATAGATATATTTAAACACTGTAGTATAAAAAAACAAGATAATACTATACTACAATTTATATATGATACTGTAAATGGTATTAAGACACGTAGTAGTAAAATAGATGATATATTATTTATTCAAAATACACCATCTAATAGCACTATGACTATGTATATATTTTCACAATTATTAAATAATTATTCTGGTATAGTAAGAAATCTATCTAGTTCGTCAAGTAGTATTAGTAGTAATGATTCTGGCATAAGTATTAGTAGTAATAAATCAAATCCTATTTTATATTCTAGAATTACATCTTATTATACTTCTATCATTAATAAAAATATTAATTTAAATCATTTCTCTACATCACAATTATTAAATACTACTATACATAATACTACCACAAATACATCAACTAATAAGATGGTTTCGACTAGTTATATTGGACTTATTTTTACATCACAACCTACTATCGAAAATAATAAAAGTCGTGTCATAGAAAATTCATTTTCAGAATATGAAAAAATTTCTATGATTGGTTTTATAAAAGAAGAAATTTATTTTAATACAAGTATGAATCATATGAATCATATGAATCATATTAATAATAGTATTAATAATAGTATTCACAAATATAATAATATATCAAAAATAATCAATGCGCCAATCAATACTCCAATATTTAAATCACATTTAGGTGTATTTATTACTTTATATAAAAATAATAAATTAAGAGGATGTATTGGCACAAGTGAAACAAACAATGATGAATATACAATAGAAAATAATATAAAACGTTTTATTATAGAATTAACTACAAAAGAAACAAAGTGTAGAGATTTAATATTTAATCCTATAATGATTGATGAAATAAATGATATTACATTTAATGTTAATATATTATATCATATGAAAAGTATAAATATACATAATTTTCATAGTAATCAATTTAATTTTGGATATGATGGATTACTATTTAAATCTATATTAAATGATAAAAAACAATGCAAATATTCATTAACAAGTATATCAAAATATTTTGATAATAATATTAATAAAGATATATTTTTAAATGAACTTTTTAAAATTATAAATGGAAATATAAATGATTATCAGGAATATAATGATACATATAAATTATTTTATAATGAAGGTATTTTAATAAATAGTTATTAATTTTTTTGATGTTTTTAATTTTTTATGTATAAAAACTATTTATAAAATAATAATAATAATAATATATATATATTATTTTTATAATTTACAAAATGATTATAAATAATAATATATGTTTTATCCATATACCTAAAGCAGGTGGCACAACTATTGAATATTTGCTTTCACAAAATGAAGATAATTATTTTCAATATATATTATTACAAATACAATACTTTATTTATGATATTGTAAAAGCTTATGCTTCTTTCATATGTTATATTTTTCTTAATAATTATTCTAATATATTAAGAAAAATAAATGATTTCGGATTAAATTCATATCATGAATCTTATTTATCAAAAATTAAAAAAGATAAATATGATAAATATGATAAATATAAAGATATGACATATTTTTCTTGTGTAAGACATCCACAATCGCGATTAGTATCATTATATACTTTTCTAAAACCTAGTATAAGATTTGATATATTTGTTAGTAATTTATTATCTAATAAAAGTGATTATCCTCCAAAAATTGCTTATCAAGAACAAACATTATTTCTTTGTGATGAAAATAATAAAATAGTTGTTCCATATATAAAGATAGAAAATATAAATAATGATTGGAATAAAATATGTAAAATAATAAATATACCTTGTACTTATCAAAATATACCTCGTAAAAATATAAGTAATACATTAAATTGGAAATTATATTATGATAATTATCCTCATATAGTAAATATTGTTAAAAATTATTATAAAAATGATTTTATAAATTTTAATTATAATATATATTATCCAAAAATAAACTAAAATTTATATATTTAATATATTTAATAGATGTACTAATAGTAAATATGAATAATACTACTATTGCTAATAATAAAATACTAAATAATTCTATAAAGATTATTTATAGAAAAAATAATGGTAAAACAATTAAAAATTCTATCATGACAAAACAAAAATGTAATGAATATATAACTACACAGTTACAAGCACAAAAAAATAAAAATAAAACTAAAAATAAAAATAAAAATAATATTCAAAAAAATAAGAATCAAAATAAAAATAATAATCAAACATTAAAACAACATGAACAATATAATGAAAATATAAAATGTTTTACAAAAAGAAAAATAGTTAAAAGAGAGCCAAAAATTATAATAAAAGATAGTAGTGCACACCCGGCAGATCTAAATAATAAAAAATATTCATATTTAATTATAATGATAAGCAATATTATGACATCTTATGATGAGACAAAAAATGAAAAA
>Ga0114978_10000472_pt1 | contig 34272 bp, 33 predicted proteins | sample S_140212_EF_Meta_FD_87027 | JGI IMG/M metagenome (GOLD analysis project Ga0114978, IMG submission 87027) | Freshwater microbial communities from Lake Simoncouche, Canada to study carbon cycling - S_140212_EF_MetaG | ecosystem: Environmental > Aquatic > Freshwater > Lake | place: Lake...
ATATTTGTCAGTCCTATTACCCTTGACCATAAAGCTGACTCGGCTCTTGTCAAACTCACCAATTCCGTTGGAGTTGAAGTTTTAATGATTAAACCCTGCTTTAAAAAGCTCTCTTTAATAGAGGGCTCGTTGAGAGAAGCGATAATTGCATTTCGATAACTATCGACCATACTTTTAGACAAATTTGGTGGACCCCAAATTGAATACCATGGATCAACATTAAAGTCTTTTGCGCCAAGTTCATGAAGGGATGGTATATCTGGAAAATTAGGATGCCTTTCTTTTAAAGTTCCACCGATAATTTTCAATTTACCAGCTTGACCTAGTGGAACTGCGACTTGGATAGGCATGAACATCGCTGGAATTTGAGAAGATAAAAAGTCATTAAAAGCAGGTGCAGAACCTTTATAAGCAACATGCTCAATCTCCGCACCAGTCACCTGCTTTAACAACTCCATCGACAAGTGGTGGTGAGTCCCATTTCCAGGGGACGCATAAAAAAGATTTTTGTTATTTTTAGTCCACGCAATAAATTCAGATAAATTTTTCACGCCAACTTGAGGGCCTACAACCAACAAAAAGGAGGTCGATGTCACTTGTGTTATGGGAGTAAAACCATTGATGACATCAAAATCTATATTTTTATAAAGAAAGGGCAGTGTCACCGTTGTCGCTGGAATAACCATCAAGGTATTTGGATCGTTAGACTTTGCAACATAATTCATCCCAATCATGCTGGATGCGCCAGCGCGATTATCGACTGTGTAATTGATATCTAACTTTTGACTTAAAGAAGGGCCCAGTGCGCGGGCGATTAAATCTGGCGTTGTACCTGGAGTAAGTGGCACTACAATTTTAAGTATTCTTTGTTGAGCATTTGCATTGAAAGCAAAATAACTGGTCAATAAAGTCAAAAGACTGATTGAAACTAATTTTGTAAATTGTCTTTTTAATATAAACATTTTTCTTCTCGATTAAAGAATGAAACTAACGAGTCCCATTGAGCCGAGCTCATATGCATCTAAAAGAACTTTTCTTTTAGATAGGAAAAGTTGGCTATCAATAAGTCTTACTTCGTGTTCATATCGGCCGACATAAGTACGAATATCACCTTCTCTTCTATGGCGATAAATGACAAAGTTTGCATCAACAATAAACCTTTTTAATAACGAATTGACTGAATCAGTTGGCTCATAAAATTGAACATTCCCAATAACTCTTCTTGTCCTAGAGTGAGGAAATTCAGAGTGTGCATTTTTATCTTTCAATCGATTGACACGCTCAGAAATTCTTCGATAATCATCTGCGATTAAAAAAAGAGCTTTACTCGACTCACTTTTCGGCGCATCGTTAGATGGGATGTGATAAGTACAATCATCAGTAAGGAGTTTAAGCCACTCATCCAAATTCCATTGATCTAATAGAAATGCCTCGCGATATAAAAAGTCCTCAATTACGGATCGAGTTACTTCGCCGGTAATTTTCATGTCGTTTCCAACTTATTTTTTTCAGACATCAACTCACTCCATCTTAGCCAAAAAGCTCTTAAATGAAGCTCATCCGTGTTAAGTTGCTCACCTTCTTTAGCCATACCCCTAGACATGATTGACCATTCAACTTCTTTAAAAGTTGCCATGCCTTTTTGGACAGACTCCAAAGCCTCAACGTCGTCGGGAGTGGCAAAACCACCAGGGCCGTAAAAGGTAAGGAAACTATCGAGCCTGACTGCTCTGGCCTCAACTGACTCATTGACAGGACCTAAAGCCCACGCAGTAACTTGCATTCGATCAGGTGCAATTGGGAAAAAAGTTCTGATCGTTACAGCGGAACCATCATTGAGAACTAAATTTGGAAAGACAACCAAATTGCGATTGGTATCTGCCACTCTAGTTGCCCGAACTTCCCCCAAACGATTGACAAGTTCTTCGCGGATTTTTTCTATGACAGGCTTTGCTGCTTCACCATACAAGGGGATCCATTTGGCAACAGGTCTTCCCCGGAAATTAACATTATCAATTACCGCATGACCGTTTCCAAGGGCTTTTCCTATTCCATGTGATGGCATCAAATGGCCCTTTTCAGGTTTTTTGATTTCAACACCTGATCTTTTCATATAGTTAAGCCAAGTCGAATGAGTCGTGATTAAATGATAGTCATCAAAACTGTTTTCAACCAATAATTTCCAATTTGCTTTAATATCGTATTCTTGCGTGCCTTCAAGAACCTCCATTTTCCCATCTGGTGATTGGTCAACAATCAAGTCAATATACTCTTTAGCACCAGCCAAATAATCGGGCAAGGGCTCAACATCAGGATTGAATGAAATAAAAATAAAGCCTTTGTAATTGTCTACTTGAGCGGGTTGTGCAAGTCCTAATTTTGACTGGTCAAAGCTAGGCGGATAACTTGCTTTTCCAGGAACACCATCCAACTCTCCGTTTATGTTGTAGCTCCACCCATGGTAAAAACAAAAAAATCCCTTTGAATTACCTTCGGATTCACGGCAAACAACTGCCGCTCGGTGTCTACATACGTTTAAATAAACTCTGATTTTTTCATTCGCATCTCTGCATAAAATGATTGGTCGACCACAAACGCTGCGTGTTTTAAAATCACCTTTGTTTTTAATTTCTGACTCGTGTCCAGCATAGATCCAGCACTTATCAAATATATGTTTAAACTCATCATTCAATACTTCATCCTCAACAAGCGCACGCCTGTTGACTTGAAAATCTTGATTTGATGGATCGTTACGTACATATCTATTGAACGACATTAAAAAAATCCTTAAATACTTTTCAACATTTTAAATAGGAAGAATTTCTTCTCTCCAAAAACCTAGCGATTGCTGTGCAGCTCTATCAGAGAAACTAAATATCATTGTTTCGTTTTCGGATTCAAAACTAAAAGTTTCCCATGAAGGGATTACTAAAACATCGTTAGAACTTATATCAACGACGCGATCTTTTAATTGAATCCGACAGTTTCCGTATGCAACATTAAAAACTGTGTTCTCAGTCGATCTGTAATTAAGCCCTTTGAAGCCCTTTGGTAGCAATTGCATAAAGGCAGCCATCGTCTTAAAAGGATATGATCCGTCAAGGGGATTGACGTAACGAAGTTTGAATCCATGTGCAAGGTCGATTTTTACACCATCGTCTTTAGCCAAACTCAGTAAGGCATCCCTTGTTTTATCAAATGAATAATGCAATAAAGAGCAAGGATTTTGTTCATGAGTATGAGTGAAACTCAAAGGCGCTAAGTTAGATCCATATTGAGCGTAACTGTTCCCATGTTGTTTACTAATAGGAAAAATATCCTCAGTATAATTTTCTCTGAAATGGGCACCAAATAGTGAACTAAACGGAGTATCTAATCCGTCCATCCAAACAACTGCACCATTTCCCAAATTGCCATGATCATGCCAAGACCATGCTGGAGTAACAATAAAGTCACCGGGATAAATTGAAACTTTTTCACCATTTACAGAGGTATACGCTCCCTCCCCGTCCATCACAAAGCGCAGCGCATTGGGTGAATGCCTGTGTGATGGCGCAATCTCTCCTGGCATGATGATTTGTAGACCGGCAAAAAGTGAATTCGAAATAAAAGACGAACCTCTTAAAGATGGATTCTCCATCATTAAAACTCGCCTATCTGCTTCCTTTTTATCAATCAAGTGCGTTGACTCATCAAGTAAAGGACGCATGACCGAGTAAGGCCAAACATGAGGAACACACTGAGAGCCCGGGACCATTTTAATTTTTCTCTCCCAAAGTGGAGAAATACTCAGTGGGCTGATGCGATCTGAAAAAAGACTTAAAGGAGTTTGAGACATTTCATTAGGACCCTTCATAAGAGTCTAAGTCGTAGTTTAAAATTAATAGGGCAAAGATGCATATCATCTTGAATTGCACTAACTTGAAGTTGGTATAAACCCTAATACGAAATAATATTTAATCCCCCTTTAGATATTAGCATAAGTTATTAAATTTTCTTATAATTTCATACTTCTATGCTCAATTATTAACCAGTAATCATTCCTAATTTTATTTTATGAAATTGCAACTTAAAAAAGTCTCTAAATTTCTTCTACTGCTAACGCTCACCCAATTAAATTCCTTGAGTAGCTTTGCTCAAGCAAATGTAAGTCCAAGTTTTCCTTCAAAGTCAATTAACTTTATTGTTCCATACACGACAGGAACTACAGCCGATGTCTTGGCTAGGTTAATTGGCTTACGCTTAGCATCAAAATTGAATGTTCCGGTTGTTGTCGACAATAAAGCTGGGGCATCTGGAATTATTGGGACGGATGCAGTTTCCAAGGCCTCACCCAATGGGTATACCTATCTTTTTACAGCGACGTCACACGGTACAACAGCAGCCATTAAGAATCAACTGCCATTTGATCCCATAAAAAGCTTTACACCCGTCATCCTTCTAGGCACAAGCGCAATGGGATTTGTAACCGCCCCTGACTTGCAAACCAATACAGTAAAAGAGTTTATTGAGCTGGCAAAAAGCAAGCCCAATCAACTTGATTACTCTACTCCTGGCGCTGGCGGTATTCAGCACTTGGCTATGGAGCTTTTCCTGCAGGAGACAGGTCTTAAATTGACTCACGTACCCTACAAGGGTTCCTCAGGTGCAATGACCGATGTAATAGCGGGTCATGTCAAGGCAACCATTGTCTCTCTTCAAACAGCCAGCCCGTTTATTACAAATGGACAACTCAAAATGATCGCAGTCATGAGTGATGAAAGATCAACTGCATTTCCTCAAGTACCCACCTTCAAAGAACTTGGATTTTCGGGATTGGTGGTTGATACTTGGTATGGTGTACTTGCTCCACTCAACACCCCAAAAGACATTATCAATACAATGAACAATGAAATAAATTTAATTCTTACTCAAGTTGATGCCAAAGACTCAATGGTCAAATTGGGTCTACACGTAAGCGGAGGTAAACCTGATAAACTAGAAAAGTTATTGTCCAAAGAAATCCCAAAATGGATTTCCGTTGTTCAAAATAGAAAAATAAGCGTTGAGTAATTAAAACCCAAAGGATGAAGATGAGTATTATTGAAGACCTTGTAATTGCATCTAGAGTCTGCGCTGAATATGGCGTTATTGATGCATACGGACACGTTACCGTCAGAAGCGAAACCAATCCTAACCATTACTTCATGTCTAGAGATGTAGCACCTGAGTTAATTCAAGAAGAGGATATTTTAGAATTCGATCTTGATAGCAATCCTGTTCATCCAAACTCACCAAAAGGATATAACGAGAGATATATTCATGGTGAAATTTATAAAGCGCGCCCTGATGTCAATTCAATAGTTCACAATCATTCGCACGCTGTTATTCCATTTAGCTGTACGACTTGTGAACTCAAACCCATTTTCCACATGTCCTCTTTTATTGGTTTAGGTATTCCAAACTGGGATATTAGAGATGCTCAAAAAGGTACCGACATGTTGGTTCGCAATAGCATGTTGGGAAAATCACTTGCAGACAAATTAGGCAAGCATCCTGCTGCACTTATGCGCGGACATGGATCAGTGGTAACGGGAAATAAAATTCAAACAGCTGTAGGCAGAACCATCTATCTTGACTACAACGCAAAAATGCAATTTCAAGCCATGATGATGGCTGGCTCTAGCGAGTCTGTCGTTTATATGGATGACGATGAAGTAGCTGCCAATGTCTCATGGCAAGAATATTACAGATCTTGGGACTTATGGAAGAAAAAATGGCTCAAGAAATTAGCCATTGAAAAAAACGAAAAAGCTTGAATTAATTAAATGCCCTTTTTATTGCTAACTAGGGCATTTTTCAAGACATAGACCTAAGGTGTCTGTAGTTTAGCTCCAGGAGCGGCGAACTCTTTAGGCCAAACAACCACCCATTTTCCATTTTGGACTTGTTTGACTTTATAAAGATCGGTTCCGTTGATGAAGTTATTGGGCCCATCCCAACGTATGCGACCAATGATTGTATCGACCTGACTCTTTTTAATCCAAGTCGATAAGACTTTATCGTCTAGGCTTTTGGTCGCATTGACTGCAGCTTCCAGCACTTGCCAAGTTGAATAAGCTACAGAGGCCATTAAATCAACCGATGGATCAGGCAGATTGGCTTTTTGTCCACGCTCTTGAAATGATTTTACTAAGACAGATGCAACAGCATTATTGGTAAATGGCGGGTGGTCTTCAAAAACAGTCAAAGCTAATACGTTTTCTCCATTGGGTGATCTTGTCATTAAACTTGAAGCAGGAAATGCAACAAACGAAATGGGGGGAGAATAATCAATTTTTTTCATTGCATCAATTAAAAGATTTCCCTCTATGCCTACAGCACCAATCCATAAAAAATCAGGATTGGCTTCCTTAATTCTTGCTGCAATAGCACCAAAATCTCTATTGCCGAAATCCCAGTCTAAATATATATTTTCTTTGATTCCTCGCTTTTTAACTTCCTCCCGAGCACCTTCAGACACAAAGAAGACTGAAGGAAATTTGCTGGTAACAATGGCTATATTTTTGGGTGGTTTGCTACTTGCAGCAACAGAATCGAGAACAAGTTTAGGCCATACACTCTCAATTGCATAAGCGCCACCAGACACAGAAAACTGCATGTCGTATTTTGCTTGAGCAGGAAGACCAAAAGTATTGTGAAGCAATATTTTATTGTATCTCTGAGCAACACCCATTGCAGAGAGTATTGCACCAGTACCATAAGGCCCAATGATTAAATCAACTTTATCCTCAATGATTAATTTCTCATATATGGTCCTAGTCAACTCTGGCTTTGATTGATCATCTTTTAAAACCCACTCGATTTGTCTACCTAATAAACCACCTCTTTTATTAAGTTGTTCAATAAAAATTTCACCAGACAATTTTTGCATAGCAGCCGTTGCAGCAAAAGGCCCAGAGAGAGCTAAGGTACTCCCAATACGAATAGGTGGTTGTTGGGCTTGGGAAAGATTTAGTAAACAGTAAATTAAGCCACAAATAGAAATACATAATGTTTTAAACAAGCTCATCAAATGACTCCGAATATATTTCGATTAAATGAATAGGACACCGAATATTAAAATTATTATAAAGACTTAATGTAATGGTATACCCTAAAAAAGAAAATCAGCTAAAAAAATAAGAAACCGAAAATCGATTACTCAACCTTGATAGAATTTTTAAGAATTAAATTTTTATACTTTGCACTTTCAGATCGAATAAAGGCTGCAGATTCTCTAGGATCCAAGCCAATAGAAGCATGTCCTATATCAAGCAACTTGGATTTAATTTGCGTATCATTCAAAATCACTCTCAACTCAGCATATAGCTTTTGTATGATTTTGAGGTCTATGTTTTTCGGTGCAGAAAGAATCCACCAATTGGTAATTGTAAGATCTGGATAACCGGCTTCTTTCGTTGTTGGCACATTTAAAATTTCTTCAAAGCGTTGTGAACCAGTCGTAGCCAACGCTTTAATTTTTCCAGCCTTGATTTGAGTACCTACCGCTGACCAAGAACCAAAGGCCAATTGAATATCGCCACCTACCATGGCCATGACCATGGGAGGCGTCCCTCGGTAAGCTATATGCTCAATGGAATTACCAGCGAGTTGAGAAAACAGTGCGCCAGCGAGTTGCGGTGGTGAACCGGTTCCTGGCGAGCCGTAATTAAATTTTTTGGGATTACTAGAAGCTTGTTGAGCAAAGTCTTTCAAACTATTTGGCCCAGACATAGAAGTCACTGCAATAAGTGGCGCCTCTGCTATCAAAGAAATAGGTTCCAAAAGTGCGATGGGATCATAGCCGAGATTGGCAAAAAGATGCTGATTAACTGAGTAATTGGCTGTTGGGGCCATCAAAAGGGTATAGCCATCCGGCTTGGCATTCACTACCTCAAGAGTTCCAATTTTCCCATCAGCACCCGTTTTATTATCAACAATAAATCGTTGACCCAATTTTGCCTCAAGGGCTGGACCAATCACTCTGAAAATTGCATCCCCCACCCCACCTGCGGCATAAGGATACACAATGCGAATTGGTTTAGTTGGCCACTCTATCTCCTGAGCATAAAGCATCGACACATTTAGACAAGCCAATAAGAATAGGGTTCGAAAGGTTTTGAACATAATGAAAGAAACGTTAAAAGACGACTGCGGCAAGTGTTAGCCTATCAATAACCTGTCGTAATCGAAGATTGAAGAAAAGAATGATGCCCAATCATATGCTCTTCCCACTTTAAAATTAAATCTACATTACCTAGTGTTAACCCGATATCGTCAAGTCCATTGAGTAACATGTAGCGCTCGTTTTGATGGATTAGAAAATCACAAAGTTTATGATCTTTATTTTGAATTTCACACTTTTCCAAATCAACAGACAACTCTCCTCCACCTGTATTGGAGTCGAAATTTGAAATAATAGAATACCTCTCATCATCCAGTGATATGGCTAAAACTCCATTTTTTAAACAATTTTCTCTAAATAATTCTGCAAAACTCTTCCCAATTAAACACTGGATACCAAATTCTTGAAGCGCCCAAACAGCATGTTCCCTTGAACTGCCACAGCCGAAATTATTGCCGACCAAAAGTATTTTTGAATGCTTGTACGTATCCATTTCGAGTACAAAATCCGAATTTTTCTCTCCAGTCGGTTTGCGTCTAAGGTAGGCAAACAAACCTTCACCTAGATTTGCATGTACATCTTTTAAATATGCAGACGGTATGATTTGATCCGTATTTATATCGTCACCTAAAACAGGAGCCACGACGCCTCTTAATTGTGTAAATGAATTCATATGTTCACAAGTAATTTCTTACATCCACGATTGAACCAGCCAAAGCAGCGGCAGCAGCCATTTGAGGACTGACCAAGTGAGTTTTAACATCCCGACCTTGCCTATTTTCAAAATTTCTATTTGTCGTTGATAGCCACCTCTCTCCAGGAAGACCTATATCACCGTTTGCTCCTGCACACATTGAACACCCGGATCGATGCCACTCAAAACCCGCGTCTAAAAAGATCTTGTCTAAACCCTCTTGTTCTGCTTGCTTCTTAATTTGTGTTGAGCCAGGAACGACAATCGCCTTGAGATGACTGGCAATTTTTTGATTCTTGACAATTGAAGCCGCAGCTCTTAAATCCGAGATTCGGCTGTTTGAACATGAACCGATAAAAACACGGTCAACTTTGATTCCTTGAATCCGCTCTCCTGGAAGAACATCCATGTAGGACATCGCTTTCAAGGCTTGCTGCTGATCGTTTAAAGACATGCCTTGAGGATCTGGGATCAACTCATCGATACCAACCACCTGAGAAGGATCTGTACCCCAGGTTAATTGAGGTGTTAGTTCAGAGCAATTCAATTCAATTTCCTGATCAAAATATGCACCATCGTCACTCTTTAAGTTTTCCCAAAATGCAGACATACTGAGAGATTGGTCACGCATCGGTGAAAGAGGGGTCTTGGAGCACCAATCCATCGCTTTTGAATCTGGAGCGATTAAACAGCTTCTAGCGCCCCACTCTATTGACATATTGCATAGCGTCATCCTTGACTCTATATTCATTTCTTGAACGGTTGAGCCAGTAAATTCAACAACAAAACCACGACCAGCATTAACGCCCAAGGTCCGTATTAAATACAATGAAACATCCTTGGCACTCACGCCAGGTTGAAGGACTCCAGTGATATTGACCTTCAACTGCTTAGGTTTATCCAATACCATCACTTGCGTAGCTAAAATATGCTCCAGCTCTGTTGTCCCGCAACCAAAAGCCAAACAGCCAAGGGCGCCAACAGTTGAGGCATGACTGTCTGGACAAGCGAGTGTAAATCCGGGCATAGCAAACCCCATTTCTGAGGACACGATGTGCACAATACCATGCTGCTCAGATGAGACATCTATCAATTTGAGCTGATACTTTTTAGCGTATTCACGAGTTATTTTAATGTGTTCAGAAATCAATTCAAGCCCTGGCCTGGTTGGCACAGTATGGTCTTGAACAATGACGGTGAGGTCGGCTCTCCTGATTGAACGGCCCGACAAATCTAATCTTTTAAAAGCGTGGGGCACATGCAGTTCATGAATCACGTGTCGATCAATATAAAGTAAATGTCTACCGTCATTTCTTTGACCAACAGAGTGTTGCTCCCAGATCTTGTCGAAAAGTGTTTTTTTAGTATTCATCATGAATTCAATTGACTCTCGTTAAATCTCATTTGATAAAAAGTATTTTTCTATTTCAAGCCATTGTTTCAAATCTAACACTTCATTGTATTCGTCAAAACTCGCCATCTTATCCTTTACAGAAAGAGTACTGCCTTCGTGAATCAATGCTTTATAAACATCCATGAGCGACTTGACGACAGCATATCTAGCAATGCCAGCGTGTAGCGCGAGCGCACAACCGACCTCATTGAGCAATTCATCTGTCAAATCGGTTGTTGGAGGTGACTCTTGAATTACACAAACCAAAGGGGCTTTAACAATTGAGGCAACATAGCGTAACTCTTCAGGCGTATTGGCTCCCATAACTAGAGCAGCATCTGCACCTGACTCTATGTAGGCTCTTGCTCGATTGGCTGCATTTTCCAGCCCATGCATAGATTTTGCATCAGTACGCGCAATGATTAAAAAGTCTTTAGACGTTCGAGCTTCAACTGCAGCTTTAATTTTTATCACTTGTTCTGAAACATCCACAACAGGAATACCTTGAGGCAATAACCCACACCGCTTAGGCGTGACTTGGTCTTCTATATGTATTGCTGAAATCCCACTCATCTCGAACTCTCTAACAGTCCTAATGACGTTCATCAATCCCCCATAACCTGTATCAGCATCACAAATCAGAGGGATGGATAGATTTTGAGAAATTCGCGCAGCGTGGGAAATATTTTCACTCATCCCAAGAACTCCAATATCAGGCATTCCTAGTAGACTAGCAGAGACTGCATTCCCAGAAAAAGCGACGGCTTTAAAGCCTGATTTCTCAGCAATTTTTGCAGAAATACCATCATAAGCACAAGGTATTCGATGAACAACACCACTTCGAAAAATCTGCTGAAGATTTTGTTTTTTATCAACTATTTTATTAATCATTATTTCAAACTAGAAGGTTAATTTAAAGAGCAGTTTTAGAGTGCTTATTGTTTTTTTCTTAAAAAAAATCAAAAATATTTTTTATAATTTTAGGCGAGAAAAATAAAGCAACAAACCAAAATAAAATCCAATTCCAATTGACCATGAAAATACCATAAAACCCAACAAATAAGAAAAAAAGCATGCAAATTGATGAAAACTTATCCTCAGGCATCCATGGATGAATTTTTTTTTCATTTGTAAAAGCTGGTACGTTCCCTTTAGACAATTCATCATCTGTTTGATTAGTTTGCTTGGAATCGCTCATAATTAATCCTTAAAAACACTTTTTCACATATTATGAACCCATCATCTCTAAATTGAAAATACAGCCTAAATGACTTGAGTATTTAATTTTAAAGTTCCGACTAGATAGAATTACGACGATTGATAAACCCTCAGATTCATATGAACACCTTTAAAAACAAGTTTCTTCCGACATCTTTAACCGACTTTATTCCAACCCATAAGGTTGCGTTGATTATGTGGGACATGCAAAACGGCCTTGCAGGCAAGGCCAGCAACTTAGATCTCATTAAAGTTAATGCAAAATTACTATTAGATACCGCAGACAAGCACCAAATACCCGTCTTTTGGAGCAAACACATCCTCCCATCACTCGATCTTATAACTGAGCCGTTTTTAATGTTTTTAATGAAAAAACAAAAAGTGAATGATCCAGATATGCTAGTTGAGACGATGAAGGACGGAATGTTCGACGCACAATACTTAGATGGATTAGAGCCAAGACAAGGACACATTGTTCTTGAAAAAAGCCAACCTTCATTTTTCATTGATACGCCTCTTGATCTTCGGCTTAAAACTCTTGGGATCAAAACTCTGGTTTTTGCTGGAGTTGCAACTGATATTGGAATTGAGTTTACATGCAGACATGCGGCGTCGTTAGGTTACTTTAGCGTGGTTGCTGAAGATGCTTGTGGTTCATACACAGATGTTGCACATCAAAGAAGCCTTGATTTTTTAAGAAGTTGGATTACACCCGTAGTAAAAACAAAAGATATCATTGAAATCTGGAATTGAATTTTTCATTTTAATTCGCTGATAGCTTTGTTATAAAAACTCAAATCAACATATGAATCAATGGAAAAACTTTTCCTCGAACCACTGGCTTGAATTTCTTGGCGTAAATCAAGCATATTTCGAAATCCTTGATCATCTAGTTTTGCATCCAAATTAAAACCAAATCCTGATTCATTCAACAAATCGTAAGTTCGATTTGCAGCGAAATCTGACAAATTTAATTTAGACTTCAACACTGAAACGCAGTACTCCTTATTCAATGGATCTCTTATCCAACGCAAGGATTCAATATAAGCTTTTAAGTATCGCTTCAAAAGATCAGGTTTTTCATTGGCCCAGTTTCTCATGACAAATGCTCCAACCGCTTGATAGGGGCCTAATAAATCGACCAATCGGCCAAGGCTTCGCAAGCCAAGCTCTTGAGCCTGAACATTAAAAGGTAAATTTAAAATTGCAGCAGAATTGTTTTTATTTTCAATCAGTGCCTTGTAGCGATACAAAATTGCACCTGCAGGTTTAACCAAATAGTCCCGCCCCTCGAGCAAACCATAGCGCAATAAGATTTTTTTAGCTTGCAGTGCGTATGCAGTGTCGACAGCATCCACAATGATGGTTTTTCCTTTCAGATCTTCAAATTTTTGAATATCCGGTTGAACAAAAAATTCATTCATTCCACCGTCTCCGCCGGAAACGATCACAACATCCTTTTTAGCCACTTCTATCATCGCTAGTGCGTTGTCAAGAGCTGAATGAACAACATCTATTCGCGCGGATGCCAGATCTTGACGTTGCTGACTTGAACTTTCAGTTAAATTTAGTTCAACCTTGATACCATTCTTTTCAAAAATACCCGTGTTGATACCAATATAAATTGGTAAAACTTTTGCATTGGGAAATCCGCTGACACGCACAACTTCAAGCTCAGCGGCCATAGCCAAATTGATCGTCAAAGAAAGCAAAATCAAAACAAAGAAACCGACAAGAAACCTAATACCAATTTTCAATTCTTACTCCGGTTTGATTTGTGCGGCCATAGCCAATTTTTTAAAATTCGCTATTTCTTCGGTAATTAATCGATCCATTTCGTCCGGAGTATTTGAAACGGGATCAATCCCAAGGGGTTGAAATTTATTTTTAACTTCAGTGATATTTAGAATACTTGCAATTTCCTGGTGCAGTTTTTCTAAAATTGGCTTAGGAGTTTTGGCTGGAGCCAATATTGCATACCAAAAAATCCATTTATAACCTGGTACGCCTGATTCAGATACTGTTGGTAAATCTGGGAAGTCTGCCACGCGAGACACGCTAGTCACCGCAATTGCTTTTGCCTTGCCATCTTTCACCAATTGAACTGCAGTAGCGTAAGGAGAAACAAAAATATGCGTTCTTCCAGCGATTGTGTCAGTCAATGCCTCAGGTATGCCTTTAAAAGGAACATGAACGAGATCAATATTGGCTTTTGATTTAAGCAGTTCAATTGCAAAGTGAGAACCACTACCCGTACCAGCAGAGGCAAAATTTAATTGTCCTGGTTTTGATCGAGCTAAAGCTAAAAACTCGCCCATTGTATTAACTCCTAGTTGCGCTGGCACGATCACAAAAGCTGGGCCGGTTGACGTAAGAGATACGCCACTGAAATCTTTCTGAGAATCGAAGGGAAGTTTGCTATAAATACTTGGAGCAATCGCATGAGCCGATGATATAGATAAAAGTGTATAACCATCAGCTGCAGATGTCGACAAAGCCTGTGCAGCGATATTGCTTCCCGCTCCCAGCTTGTTTTCAACAATGACCGGCTGCCCCCACTTCTCAGTCAATTTTTGAGCAATGACTCTAGCAGCAATATCCGGTACTCCTCCAGGAGAAAACCCAACCAAGATTTTTATGGGTTTTGATGGATAGGGCTGAGCTGAAATATTAAAACATAGAGATGCAAATACCAAAAGAATAATATGCATTAGAAGTGATTTCTTTTTTTTCATTGATTCAATCTCTTAATCATTAAAACAATCTTTTATCTTAGGCTTAAAAAATAAGACCAAATATTTGCTATCTCATAGATTTTGCTGATAACTAACATTGGGCTAATCTTTTAAATAATGATTTTTCTTTTTCATCATAATTTTTAACTCGGTTTTCCTAAACGAGGTTAACCCTTAATTCCACACAACGAAAAAATCATTAAGAATTAATCAAAGTTTTACTCCTCTTTTCGATCACCTGTCAATTAAACTCATACAGGTGAAGGAATATTCCTTAGAATGCGTTAAAAACCCAGATTGTTAGGCTGGTTTTTTAATATCAAAGAACTCACGTCGCCCAAACCAAAATGAACCATTTAGATGCCTTAAATTATCCTTACGCCTCCAGAAGAAATGCTGTTTTTGCTAAAAATGGAATGGTGGCGACTTCTCAACCTTTAGCGGCCCAAGCAGGACTGAATATTCTCCAAAAAGGAGGAAATGCAATTGACGCGGCCATTGCAACAGCTGCGGCTCTAAGCGTAGTTGAACCAACTGCCAATGGGATAGGAGGAGACTGCTTTGCTTTGATTTGGCACAAAGATCATTTGCATGGCCTAAATGCCAGCGGCCCTGCCCCCATGTCTTTGAGTCTTGATAAAGTTCATGGGCTTGGTTACCAAGAAATGCCCAAATGGGGTCCGCTGCCAGTCACCATTCCCGGTACTCCTGCTGCCTGGGCAGCAATGAATGAGCGTTTTGGGACTTTGTCTTTAAGCGATACTCTCGCCCAGGCCATTGAATTGGCCTTCGAGGGGTTTCCAGTCTCTCCATCCATTGCATATTCTTGGACTCAACAACATCAAGAATTCAAGAAAAATCTGACCCAAGAGTACTTTCACCACTGGTTCGATACATTTGCTCCTCGCGGGGCTCCGCATCCTGGTGAACTTATTAGACTTCCCGATCACGCTGAAACACTTTCTTCCATTGCTCAAAGTCAAGCCAATTCCTTTTATAGGGGTGATCTCTCACAAAAAATTGCGGCATTCATGTCAAAAATTGGTGGCTTTATTCAAGAAAGTGACCTAGACGCTTTTAAAGTGGAGTGGTGTGAGCCCATATCTGTCAATTATCGAGGTCATGAAGTCTGGGAAATTCCTCCCAACGGACACGGCTTGGTTGCCTTGATGGCGCTTAATATTTTGAAAGGTTTTGACTTTACTGATCGAGACAGTCTTCAAACCTATCACCACCAAATTGAGGCCATTAAACTGGCATATAGCGATGGTTTCGCTCATATTTCAGAGCCTTCACACATGCGAGTGAGCGTCAAAGACCTTTTAAGCGATGACTACGCTTCCATTCGAAGAAAACTTATTGGCTCTCAGGCTCGAATTCCAATTGCAGGCATCCCACCAAAGGGAGGAACCGTTTACTTATCTACTGCAGACAAATTTGGCAACATGGTCTCAATGATTCAGAGCAATTACATGGGATTTGGCTCTGGATTGGTTGTACCAGGAACTGGCATTTCCTTGCACAACCGGGGGAATAATTTTTCTCTTCAAGCAGGTCACCCCAACGTGATTGAACCTGGAAAACGGCCCTATCACACCATCATTCCAGGATTTTTAACCAAAGGCGGAAAAGCCATTGGCCCCTTTGGCGTGATGGGAGGTTTTATGCAACCTCAAGGGCATGTACAAATGGTGATGAACACAGTTGATTTTGGACTGAACCCTCAAGCATCCCTAGATGCTCCTAGATGGGAGTGGAAAGAGGGTAATAAAGTGGCCATAGAAAGATCAACTTCTGAGCACTTGTTCTACGGCCTAGAAGGCCTAGGTCACGAGGTTGCTTGGAACAACAACCGTGTTGCTCTAGGTAGAGGACAAATCATATGGAGAAATGATGAGGGCATTCTTTGTGGTGGAACTGAGCCTAGAACAGATGGTGCAGTCGCCGCCTGGTAAGAAAGTTAAAAATCAACATTAAAACTCAAGAAACTTGCAACAAGATCTCACACAACTTCTCTGGTTCATCAACCATCACATCGTGGCCTGTATCCTCCATGACAAATGTTTTCCATGAAGGATCAGCCTTACACTGGGCCAGTGCTTGATCAAATGAAGCTTGTGGGTACTTAGGCGCTCTGATGTACGTTTTTTTGGCGACTTTTTCTCTAGCTCCAGTCAATTGAATTGTTTGAGTAGCAACTCCATTGGGCTGGGGTGTCATCTTTTCTTGTAACCAAGCCCAATTTTTTTCATGCAAAGAAAATGAATTTGCTGGCGGGGCTTTTCGACCAGCCTCGCCCTTTGCAACAGCCTCGACCAAAGCTTTGCGACTGAACTCAGAGGCGGCATCAATGCCCTTTTGGCCATTTTCTGGCTTGAATGCATCCAATAAAACCAATGAAGAAACTTTGGTATGAACCTGTTCAAGCGCTCCAGAAACAGGCCAACCTCCATAGGAGTGGGCTACAAGGCAAACATCCTTTAAATCTTCCCATTTGAACAAATTCACAATGTCTGCAACATGTGTATCTAAATTGATTTCTTTACTCAATAAGTGAGAGCGATCCCCATTGCCTGTCAACGAGGGGGCATAGACTTTATGACCTTGAGAAAGTAATAAATCCGTAACCCTAGACCAACACCAACCCCCATGCCATGCTCCGTGAATCAAAACAAAAGTTTTTCTTTGCTTTACATTAAACGTCGTTTGCTGTGCAATCGACGCACCAGACATTGCAAACACACCAGCACCTAAAATGCTCCGGCGTTGAATTTCTTGTGAGCTCATGCTTAAAATCCTCCTAAACAGTCAGACATGCTAGCAAGAATTCATTGTTTTTAATACCATGCAAACCCCATGAGGAAAATTTACCATGATCTTGAATAAACTTTTTACTTATGGCACCCTTTGTTCTAATTTCAAAAATCAGAGCGAAGTTGCACTTCAAAAAAAAACAACTTTAAATGAAAGGAGCTAATGTAACTAAAAAAATCGTCGACACGTTAGAAAATAATTTATGACTTTTAACTCTGAGTGACCTACTGACATGCTGGATAAGTTTCTATCATAACTCTTTTGGTAAAAAGCGATCAGCTGAATACTTACCACCGCCCTTGATCACTAAAATTAAACATAATAATCCCCAAAGTAATGCGAATTCCATGCCTTTTTTGCCCCAACCCCAAGTTGGATAAAGGACTGCAAATGAAATCACAAACATTTGTACCGCAACCATCAATGCAACAAGACGAGTACCTAGGCCAAGGATCAAGAATATGCCACCAAAGAACTCAAGACATCCAATAAAGTAAGCCCAAACAATAGGGTAGTCCCAGCCGAAATTAACAAAGTTTTTGGATGCCGGTATTGCATCATCACCAAACAATTTAGGAAAGCCGTGTGGAATAAGCCATACACCCAGAAGAATGCGAAAAATGGTCCATAAATACGGATTGGCCAAGTTATAAACAATACCCAACTTTGGGAAAAGCAATCGGTCTGTATCGATGTGAGGTGTCATTTTTAGCCTTTTAGTTGGAGTTGAAAATATGGGAAGCAATAAAACTCAAAGAGATCACTCAATACTCACTTGAATTTTTTGTATAGCAAGCGTCCATTTATTAATTTCATCACGTAGGAAGGTATTTTGGTTTTCCTGCGTTACGTTAAGCATACGCCCTCCATCGCGTTCAATTTTCGAAATAAACTCTAAATCTTTATTGATCTCAGACATGACATTTCGAAATTTATTAACAACGCTTACTGGCGTATTGACAGGCACAAACAGTCCAAACCAACTCTCACCATCAAATTTTGTGATGCCAGACTCATTGACTGTTGGTGTATTGGGCAATAAATTTGTTCTCTCAACGGATGAAACAGCAAGCCCTTTAAGACGTTTTGACAGCACATACTGTTTAGCTGCTGAAATATTGTCAAACATGAAATCAATTCTTCCGCCTAACATTTCCTGGTGAACCGGAGCTGCACCCTTAAAAGGAATGTGTAAGACTTGCAGATTCATATTATTGAGCAATACGGAAAACCAAACATGCTGCAAAGTTCCTATGCCAGCAGACCCAAAGGAAAGTTTATCCGGACGGTTTTTTACATATTGAGCAAACTCTTGAAGATTGTTCACCGGTAAATCAGCCCTGGTCATCAATACGAATGGATAAGCTGAAATGTATCCAACGGAGACGAAATCTTTCTCTGGGTCGTATGGTAATTTGGGAATCAATATTTTGTTCATCACCATATTGGCAATGGATCCCATCAAGATGGTATGACCATCACTCAAAGAGCGCGCCACATATTCTGATCCGACGATTGATCCACCACCAGTTTTATTGTCAACAATGGCCGATTGTTTGAAAAATTCACTCATTTTTTGTGCAACCGATCTTGCCAAAATATCAGTTCCACCTCCGGAGGCAGAGGGAACAATAATCTTGAATTGCTTACTTGGAAAATCTTGTGCAAAAGTCGGCGCAAAGTAACAAAACAAAAAAGCAAAAATGGCAAGCCTAAAGAGGCTCACCGTTTTTAAAAAAAATGCTTTTTTGATCAAGTCTAAATTGAGAAAAAAATAAAATTTTAAGGATTGAATCAAAAAGGAAATAAGTAAACCAATGGCAATCCAAGAAAAATTAGAAAGAAAAACTAATTTCTTTGTCGGTAAAGGGAGAACATAAATTAAGAAGCCACCGGCTAAAGTCGTTGACAAAAAATGATTTGAGGAGCCATCCATACCAATGCATTGTTGGACCAGATTCTTCATTGAAAGCTTTCCATCCTATATAAATTTCATCAGTCGCCGCAAAGTAGGTAAGAGGGTGAAGTTTATAGACGCCTAAAAGTGCAACGCAAATCAGTCCATGCACAATCAACCATATCGACCAAAAAACATTGGTATCAACTAAATCGAGTATGCAAAAAATAAATTTGAATCAAAAAGTCAGTGTACTTTGATATCACAAGTAATCATCAGGATAAACCCTTTAGCCACTTTTTCTCTCTAAATGCTTCACATCCAAAAGTCATTTTGATTTTTTCTAGGACATTTTGAAAAATTAGATTGAGAGTTAAGAGAGTCTGAACATTATTTTAGGATTATTGAGTACTTTCCCTTAGAATCAGATCTTCAAGAATAGGGTTGAAATATTCCTCTAACTTCGCGTTTTGATGACTTACTTAAATTATTTATCTTTAGTTTTACTCTTGGTTTGCATGGGCCTTGGCGCCTGGAAGGGCTGGACTTTTCAGGCTTACTACATGCTGATGTTTATCGTTTTATACATCATTTCTCAAAGAATCAACGCGGGTATATTTTCTTTCGTCCTCTTGCCTGAGTTGAGCCTTGAGACAAAAAAGATAGTGCACTTAGAGGGTGCGTTTGTTTGCGTGTTTTTGGTTTTTTACTTGGTTAGAAAACTTCACAGCTATATTTTTAAACAAGTTGAAGCTGTACCAGGCCACAGATTTATTGGATCTATCTTTGGATTCATCACAGGTGTATTGTTGATCCTGTTTCTGACCTCTATCTTGAATTTGACCGACTATAAAAGCGAAAAATGGTGGCAAGACTCCATTGAATACCAATTGTCCGTGCTCTCACTTCAATTGATTGATCAAATTTACCAATAACTTCCCGTCAATTCGATTTGACACTTTCAATCATATAGACCTGCGCTTTGTGCACGGTTTTATCTATCACCATAGCAACATTGCTAAAACCTACAGTCGCCACAAAGACGCCCAACATAAAAGAGATGATATATCCCATGAAATGCTCCCAATTGACTTGTCCATAGCCATAGAAAAAACAATTTTCTAATCTATTTAACCCACAACTTTGTATCGGGTTCAGTCTTTGTAACTTGATAGCTGTCATGTCAATCACTTGGGCTTTGGTTAAATCAAGCCAAAGAATCATTATAATGAATACTTATGTACTATTAAATAAGCTGGGTCTGTTCGATCAATGCTGTCGAGTAAGCTTTGAAAAACATCTCTGGGATTGGCATTGCGTCGTTCATTCGCCCCTTACAAATCGCTTAAGGTAAACAATTTGTCATTCATTTTATTCAATCGCTTTTAAAAACTCTTCAGACGTGCTTGTCCAGCCCACGATTGCACCTTGTGCAGTGATCATCTCTAAAGTTGATTGTTTAAAATGGGGAAAATAACTGGCAGTCGCATCTTCTAACAACAAACACTCATATCCTCTGTCATTTGCTTCTCTCATTGAGGTCTGCACACAAACCTCTGTGGTGACCCCCATAAATATCAATTGGTCAATACCAAGACTCTGTAAAAGCCGATGAAGGTCAGTTCCATAGAAAGCACCTTTACCGGGTTTATCAATCACAAGCTCATTGTCCAAGGGTGAAAGTTCATCGATGATCGCGTTACCAGGTTCACCTCGCACCAAAATTCTTCCCATGGGCCCTTTGTCTCCAATTCGCAAGCTAGGATTTCCGCGATCGCGCTTAGAAACAGGGCAATCGGTGAGATCAGGCAAATGCGACTCGCGTGTATGAATCACCAAACCTTCTCTGTCTCGCCAGCATCTCATTACCTTTTGAACCGTTGGGATGATGTCTTGCAGCGGCTGGACTCGATTTCCAAGACTCTCTCCAAATCCACCGGGCTCTACAAAGTCTCTTTGCATGTCAATAATGATCAATGCAGCGGAATGAATTGATAAAGGAAAACCAAAGGGTTTGGCTGCTTCAATGAGGGTGTGCGTTTTCAATGAGTGCTCTCTAAGACTTGACGTTCACCAGCCATGTATGAGCCCAATGTTTTGCGATTGGCCAAGCTTGATTCAACGCTATAAACAATTTTGCCTGAACTCTTGTGGCATGAAACGCTTGGCCTGAGATTGAAATCTCGCCAGACAAGATTTTTCTTTGACCCGTCAAAGCTTCCATCAGCTCCTTTTGACCATTGCCAGAGGAACCTGCCAGCCCTAAAATTTCACCCTTTGACACGGCAAAACTGTTGTCAATGAGAAGCAACTCTCCCCTGTCTCCGCATGCTGTCAAATGTGAAGCATTCAATACTGAAGTTACGCGAGCCGCTTGGAATCAAATCGAAAAACAAATGCACTATTAGGGTGCGTCCTTAATGGTGCATAAAAATTAGACGAAGGATATGCACCATAAAAATAAGTAGAGCAACTGCTTGGAAGCATTCAGGGCCGGTGGACACAATTGAAAGGAAAAGACGCTCATTTCCATGAGCACTGATCTTTTGAGAAATCCGACTATGCCGGCTTGATCTGCCCTTTAATGACCACTTCTTTCCACCTGGCTTGCTCTTTTTGAATGAACCTTGCATAGTCGGCGGCCGGCCCACCACCCGTGACAGCACTTTCAGACTCAAATCGAGCGGCCAATTCAGGCGCACTCAAAGCCTTTGCCGATTCTTGTTGTAGTTTATTGATGATTTCAACGGGTGTACCCGCTCTCACATTGAGGCCATACCATTGAACCGTTTCAAAATCTTTGTACCCACACTCGGCCACCGTGGGGACATCAGGGAGCGCCGAGATTCGATGCTGCGTACCCACCGCCAAACATCGCAATGAACCACTTCTGATGTGCTGAAGCAAGGCGGGCGTGCCAGCGGAAAAAATCTCAATGCGACCTGACAACACATCGTTCAAGGCGGGCCCCGTGCCGCGGTAAGGAATATGCGTGATAAAAAGTCCCGTTGCAAGCTTCAAAGCTTCAATGGCCAAATGCCCAGCACTTGCATTGCCAGCAGAGGCGTAATTCAACTGACCGGGACGGGCTTTGACGTAGGCCACAAAGGACTTGAAGTCTTTCACAGGCACATCCTTGTGAACCACAAATAGACTAGGCACTTTAGCAAGCAAGGTGACAGGTGCAAAGTCTTTGTTCACGTCATACCCACTGTCTGGATAGATCAAGGGATTGACGGCCAAAGAGCCTATATGGCCAAGAATCAATGTATAGCCATCCGCTGGAGTTCGAACAATCTCTTGCATAGAGGGTACTCCACCGCCTCCACCTTTGTTGTCGATCAAAAAGGGCACGCCCATTTGCTTACTCAATTCATTGGCAACAGCCCTTGCAACGATGTTGGAAGTCCCCCCAGTCGCAAACGGAACAATCCATCGAATGGGTTTGTTGGGCCAGTCACTTTGGGCGCTTGAGCTCAAGGCCTTCAATCCCAGGGCGCCAGCCCCTAAAAGTTGAAGAGAGTGACGGCGGTTGATCCTCAGGGATGAAGGGGGCAAGAACATAAGTGAAACATCTTTCAAAGTTATCAAATTCTAATCACATTTGACTCAAAACCCTACAAAAAATCGGATCTTGGTAAATACCGATCAAGGGCACACACAAATCCTAAGATAATGTGCAAAAAACTTAACAAGGAATTCTTTGATGAAAGATCTCAATCCACCCATTCAAATTGATCAACGCATATTTGACCTCTACGATGAGTATTGCCATGGATCCATGGCTAGAAGAGAGTTTTTTGCAAAAGCCAGCACCCTGACTGCCGGTGGTTTGCTCATGGCTCAATCGCTGATTCCAGAATATGTCCAAGCTCAAACCATCTCATTTACAGATCCCCGAATCAAAGCCCAGTATGTAAACTATCCCTCCGAAGGAGGTTCATCCGGTCAGATGCGAGGCTACTTGGTTCAACCCACTAAAGCCGGCCCCGCTCCAGCGGTCTTGGTGGTTCACGAAAACCGAGGTCTCAATCCCCACATTGAAGATGTGGCTCGTCGTTTGGCTGCAGAAGGGTTTCTCGCCCTAGCGCCCGATGGCCTTGCCCCAGTTGGGGGCTACCCTGGCAACGATGACGAAGGAAAGGATATGCAAGCCAAGCTCAATCCAACCAAGCTTTGGACCGATATGAAAAACAGTGCCCTTTATTTGAAATCACACCCCTTGTCCAGCGGGAAGTTGGGCATCACGGGTTTTTGCTGGGGTGGGGGTGTGACGAACTCACTGAGCTGCGCGCTTGGAACGGGTGTTCAAGCTGCGGCCCCGTTTTATGGAGACGCACCGGCCGCAGAACAAGTGGCCAACATCAAAGCCCCGCTTTTGTTGCACTTTGCTGAAAACGATCCTCGCATCAATGCCATGTGGCCGCCCTACGAGACGGCTCTAAAGGCCAACAAGGTCTCCTATCAGCCCTACACCTATGCAGGAACTCAACACGGCTTTCACAACAACTCAACCCCGCGCTATGTGGAGCTGGCTGCTAAACTGTCCTGGGAGAGAACCCTTGCGTTCTTTAGAACCCAATTAATCTAGGGTAATTTTTGCGTTGGTCAGCAAAGTTTTATACAGTGCTGTTTCGTTTTTCACCAATTGATCCAGATCGCTGGCACTTCCTGCAATGGGCAGATTGCCCGAGTCAATGAATTGCTTTTTGACTCGGGGCAAGGACAATGTTTTTTGAATGGACGCATTGATTTTGCTGATCACTTCCACAGAAGTCCTTTTAGGCGCGAATATGGCGAACCAATTGCTCGCATTAAAGGACTTCAAGCCCAATTCGGACAAGGTTGGCAGCTCTGACAAAACAGCTTCGCGCTCAGGACCCGTGACCGCCAAAGCCCTGAGAGAACCCCCGTTGATCATGGCATAGACCGTTGGTGTTGAGTCAAACAACACATCGATCGTCCCACCCATGAGATCGGTGAGTGCGGGTGCGGTGCCTTTATATGGAATATGGCGCATGCGAGTACCCGTTGAGAACAAAAAGGCCGTAGCAACAACATGCGTGTTGGAGCCGTTTCCTGCTGAGCCAATGGTCAATTGATCGGGGTTTTGCTTGGCAAAGGCGATCAAATCAGAAACGGCTCGAACGGGAAGCTCTTTTCTGACAAGCAGTGCATAACTGAATCTGGCAACTGGCGCGACCGGCAAAAAATCACTGGTCTCATAGGGGAGATTTTTAGATAAGAGTGGGTTGATGACGAAATTGGCAGCACTGCCCAAGAGCAAGGTGTATCCATCTGCCTCAGAAGTCGCTACCAAGCGAGCCGCCACACCGCCGCCAGCGCCAACCTTGTTGTCCACAATCACTTGCTGCCCCAAGACTGCGCCTAAGTCTTGAGCCAACGTTCTCGCCACAAAATCACTGCCTCCCCCAGGGGCAAAGCCCACCACAATTTTGATTGATTTGTTGGGAAAATTTTGTGCATTGACACAAAGGGTTGAGAAAAGGCTTACCAGAAAAGTCAAAAGAAATCTATTCATGAACATCACTTATTTGATTGAAACTTTCATCAAGGTAGAAAATACCAGCCCTCAGTTTAAGCTTATTTGGGCAAATAAATGCCCAAAATTAACTGATTTTTTCAAAGTTTCACAAGGGGATAACACCCATGAGAAACACGGCTCAATTGATCATAAAATCGAGACCATTGCGCACATTTAGTTTGCATGGATAAAAGATCATTCCCAAAGCCACTTCAAGTTCAGCGCTCAATGCCACCAAGAAAGATTTAAGAAATTGAGTGCAGCCAAAAGAATTTTTATGCTTGGTGCCAGCGGCACGATAGGACAAGCGACGCTTCGTGCCTTGCTCCACGAGGGTCATGAAGTGATCTGCTTTATGCGCAAAGAAACCTCACCGGCTCATGCGCAAATACGCCATGATCTTCAGGATTGCACGTTTCGTTATGGCAGTGTCCTTGATGAAGACTCGATCTCTCAAGAAGGCTTTCAAGGTGAGCACTTTGATGTGGTGGTGTCTTGCATGGCGTCAAGAACGGGTTCACCCAAGGACGCTTGGGATATTGATTTCAAAGCGCATTCAAAGGTGCTGGCTTTGGTCAAGACCATGGGTGTCAAACAATTTATTTTATTGTCAGCAATTTGTGTGCAAAAACCTTTGCTTGAGTTTCAGTATGCAAAGTTGGCATTTGAAAAACTGCTCATTGAATCAGGTTTGATTTATTCAATTGTGAGACCCACTGCATTTTTTAAATCGCTGTCAGGACAAATTGAAAGAGTTAAAAAAGGAAAAGCCTTTTTGGTCTTTGGCAATGGTGTGCTCACCTCATGCAAACCCATCAGTGATGCCAACTTGGGGACTTTCATCGCCAACTGCATCCAAGATGAGAGTCGACACCACAAAATACTCCCCATCGGTGGCCCAGGTCCAGCCATCACACCCATGCAACAGGGTCAGTACCTTTTTACCTTACTGAATAAACCACCAAAATTCAAACACGTTCCCGTTGGACTCTTGGATGTCATTATTTTGACCTTATCGGCTCTAGGCAAGCTCATCCCCTCTTTGAGAGACAAATGCGAATTGGCGAAAATAGGTCGTTACTACGCAACCGAGTCCATGTTGGTATTGAACACCAAGACCCAGGTCTACGACCCGCTCTTGACACCCGAGTTTGGACAAGACAGCTTATTTGATTTTTACAAAAAAATGATCTTCAACCGTGAAGCCATTGATCTGAAAGATCACGCTGTCTTTAAGTGAGCTTGTCATTCAATACTCATCGGAGCCCATTTTTGAAACATAGCCAGGACGTGTTAAAACATCAATTAAAAAGCATCCTCCCTCTTTAACCACTTTAGAGCCTGTCTTTAATGCAGCCTGTAGTGCTTTAACCGTGTGGACTCCTCCAACGCTTTGCCAGCCCTGAGATTGAGCCAAATCAGCAATGTTCACCGCCGGGTCGTCTAATCGTTGGCCAATCCATTTGTTCTCAGGGGCACGGTTGCGTTGCTTTGCAACGGCTTCCTGATGAGCCTCATCGTTAAAAAAGGATCGGTTATCGGCCACAATCACCAGCAATGGAATTTTGTGCCTGGCTGCACTCCAAAGTGCCATGGCGCCCATTAGCAAATCTCCATCTCCCAAAACCGCAACTGGTAACCTCTCTGAGCCCCTCAGTGCCAAAGCCGCTCCCACGACCATTCCCGGTCCAGAGCCAATCCCTGCACCTCCATCAAATCCCAAATAGTCCAACGGATGATTGAAATCACAACACGCACCTGGCCACCCCAGGGGCAAACGAAGAAGTGACAGAGGCGTTGTTCTAAAGAAGTCGTTGATCGCAAGCGCCAATGTGGTCAGGTCAATTTCACTCGATGCCGTGCTGTGCGTGTCCTTAAAGACCTGGGGCAAGGGGCCATTTGAGCTCAATTGTTTGCGATAAGCAGCCAAAGTCAAGCTCTCGCGTCGATGTGTTTTGTCACGGCCCTTCACTGACCTCTTAAAGCCTTTGGGAAGGAGGCTTGATAAATCGGATACCACCTGCTCAGGCGTGCTTGCGATGGTCAAGTCAGACAGAGGCAACTGCTGATGGTCCATGCTCCAACCATTGATGCGAAAACCATCTAAAGTGACATTGACGATTTTTGCACTGACAGGATCGGATCGATAGCCTTGTCTCAACGCCCCTGCCAAATCGATCCAGTCCAAGCTCACGATGAGGTCTGCCGACTTGATCAAGGCTTTGTCATGCGTTGACAACCTAAAGCCTGCCGCTCCAGTGTGCAGCTTGTGATTGGAGGGAAATGAAGCGGCCGTCTGCAAATCCGTGATCACCCTTGCACCGAGTTTTTCAAACAATTGAATTCGCTCGCCCCAAGCTTTTTCATCCCTATTGACTCGCCCCAAAAGAATGACAAGATTTTCAGCTTTCACGACCCATTCAAGCAACGCATTCATGTCTTCTTTTCTTGGCGCTGGTGACTCGGGCATGGAGAAACGATCCAAAGAAGGAATGCGCATTCCCTCAGGAATGCCATCCTCTTGAATGGACACATCCAAGCAAATATAGACCGGCCCACACGGTGCCGCCCTGGCAATGTTATGGGCTCGAATGATGGACTCCACGCACGAGCCCACTGAGGCCGGTTGATCGTCCCACTTGACATAAGGCCGCACCAAAGCGCCTTGGTCTTTAGAGGTATGCAGCCATTCAATCCAAGGTCTCCTGAGCATGGAGTCAACGGGACCTGTTGCGCCGATGACAATGACTGGCGCTCGGTCACACCATGCGTTGTAAATGGCCATGGTGGCATGCATCAAGCCGACGTTGCTGTGCACCGCAGCGGCCATGGGTCGACCTGTCACCTTTGCGTATCCATGTGCCAATGCAACCGCGTGTTCTTCGTGTAAACAAGTCAACATCTGCGGTCTTTGATTCCCGAGATAATTCACCAAACTGTCATGCAAACCTCTATAGCTTGCACCAGGATTGAGCGCAATGTACTCAATCCCTATGCGCCTGAGCATTTCCGCTACCACATCGCTGCCCCAACGCATTTCAGTGTCAAGGGATGCGATTGGAACATCGCGACCTTTTTCAATTGAACCGTTCACGCCAGGCGCAGATCTTAATATAGGACGGTTTTCTTTATTTTTTTTCATAAGAGCAATTAGTCAACTTTGACCCCTGTAGCCTTGACGACAGGTCCGTATTTTAAAAAATCAGTTTTAATCATTTCAGAAAATTCATCGGCTGAAGTGGCAAACGGATCGAGTCCGCCTACAGCCTTGATACGATCGAGTATGTCAGCATCATTCAAAGATTTTTGAATTGCCAAGCGCAACTTGAGCAGGACATCAGGAGCAATGCCTTTGGGTGCAAAAACACCAATCCAAGTGGTGATTTCCAAGCCAGGGTAAAACTCACCCAAGGTCGGCACATCGGGGTAAGAAGGTGATCTGCGCTTTCCAGCCAAAGCAATCGCTTTTAATTTACCCGATTTGATGTGACCTGAAACAGAATTGCCACCAAACATGATGGGCACCTCTCCACTTAAAATAGCCATCGTTGCCGGTCCTCCCCCTTTATAAGGGACATGCATTAAATTGACACTCGCTCGTGTTTTAAGCATCTCCATGGCCAAGTGGTGAGAGCTGCCATTGCCAATTGAAGCGTAGGCCAAAGGCGGATTTGCCAAGCGAGCAATTTCCAATAAATCATTGAAATTCTTGATCGGCAAAGACGTGTTGGCGGCCAAAACAAGTTGTGTGCTGACCAAAGTCGAGACGGGTTGCAAATCCTTCACTGGATCAACTCCCATTTTGCTATACAGATGGGGGTTGATGACAATTTGACTATCGGGTGCAATTAAAAGCGTGTAGCCATCGGGATTGGACTTGGCCGTTAATTCACTGGATAAATTTCCATTCGAGCCTGGTTTATTGTCAATGACCACCGCTTGACCAAGAAAGTCTGAAAGTTTTGTAGAAAAAATTCGACCTAAAGTGTCCGTAGCACCTCCAGGAGGATTGGGCACCATAATACGAACCGGTTTGCTTGGGTACTGAGCGCGACATGTACCTGCCAAAAAAAACGCAACGCACAAAATATAAACGATGGCACAAATGGGCTGAACTAAAAAGCCAGGTCTTTTTTTGAGCGCTATTGATAAGATTTGCTTCATTGATGAACATGTTTTTAATACTCAATGTCATGCAATGTATCTCACAATAGAGATCAAAGCACTCAGTAAAACCATTACTTCTTTGGTAGTTCGGCCACGCTCGGTATCAATTTGTTTTATATCCCCTTCAATCCTAAACACTTAACCTTTCAATCACGCATCTTTTGGTGCGTTGTCGGTGGTTCTTGAATTCAACGGCTTTCATATTTGCATACCTTGGGCTCAAATCCTTCAGATTTACTCAGTCAACATTGAGCGTTTACCCTAGGTTTTGATCGGTTCTTGAACGCCTAAGAACTACATAACCATTTGGTTATGTAAATATTCAAATTATTCATTAGACAAACCCCTCGCCAAGTGACATGATGATCTGTATAAAAAAATGAAACTTAAACATCTTCTCTAGTTTTATTGAGAAAAAACATGAGGGCTCTTGCTAAATCCATGTCAATTAAAAATAAATTAGCTTACTTTCCCAGTATTTTAAAAAGTTATATAAGCACTCTTATTTTAATTTTTTACGCTTCCATGATTCAGGCGCAAATATACCCGAGCAAACCCATCAAAATGTACCTGCCTTATGGCCCAGGAGGCATCGGAGACCTCACGGCTCGAGTGATTACTCAAAAGATGAGCGAAAATATGGGTCAACAAATCATCATTGATAACAAACCTAGCGCAGGTGGTGCTCAGGCTTTTCTTTCTGGCTTACAGTCGCCTGCTGACGGCTACACACTGGTCATGGGCGGCAATGGCTCAGCCATTAGCCAATCGCTTTTCAAGAACTTGCCCTATAACATTTTGACCGACTTTAACCAAGTCTCGACCATGGCCAAGTTCAGTTTGGTTCTCTTGGTGAGCCCTGATTCAAAATACAAAACTGTTGCTGACGTGATTGCTGCAGGAAAAGCCAAACCCAAAAGTCTCAATTTTGGCTCTGTCAGTGTTGGGTCTACTCAATTCTTAGCCGCTGAGTTGTTCAAGCAAATGGCTGGCATTGAAGCTCAAACCATCCCCTACAAAGTGTCAGCTGGACTTTTCACTGCAATTCGATCTGGGGAAATAGATGTTGGATTTGAATTTATCCCTCCTGTTTTAACTTCCATCAAAGCCGGTAGCGTTAAGGCTCTAGCAATTGCTGCAGATAAGCGCCATCCAGGACTACAAGATGTTCCAACTGCCGATGAAAGTGGCTTAAGAGGCTATGAGGTCACCTCCTGGAATGCCGTATCGGCCAAGACAGGAACGCCTCAAGAGATCGTTGAAAGGCTCAATAAAGAATTTACCTCAGCAATCAATTCGCCAGAGGTTTCTCAAAGCCTTAGAAAAATGAACTCCGAGCCCTTTCCCATGAGTCAAAAAGAAACACGAGAATTAATGATCTCTGAAATTGCCAGGTGGAAAACCGTCATCGAAAAAGCCAACATTCCTTTAAATTAAATAGAAAGTCTGAGAAATGAGTCCTCTTGAGAAAGTAAATTTAGACATAGCCATCGCAACGTATGGACATACAAATGCACTGAAAAATGGAACTGTTTCTATCCAAGGCGTGGCTCCTCACTTTATAGAAATCAAACCCATCATTGCCGCCTTTAGACGCATGGTCCGAGACGTTGAATTTGATGTTTGTGAGATGGCTCCTGCAACGTATATGCTGGCAAGAGAAGCAGGGGCGCCCTTTAAAGCCTTGCCCATCTTTATCTTTAGACGATTTCACCATGCTGGACTTGTTTACCGTGACGATGCAGGCATTGCGCAACCCAAAGATCTTGAACACAAGAAAGTAGGCGTTCGAGCCTATTCGGTCACGACTGGCATCTGGACCAGAGGCATCTTGATGAATGATTACGGTGTTGACAACACTAAGATTACATGGGTCGTTGACGATGAAGAGCACGTCAAGAGTCTGGTGCTTCCAAAAAACGTGACCCATGCCACGACCGAGCAGTCTCTTGTCAAGATGATGGAAACGGGCGAGTTATCTGCTGCCTTTACTGACAATGCGGGAATCGGTCGAGCAGGTGCACCCACCGATGGTTGGCAGTCAGGGGGGAGAATCAAGCCTGCCGAATACAAAGAACTATTTCCCAACGCACTTGAGCTTGAAACTCAATGGTTCAACAAAACAGGTATCTATCCCGTGCATGGGCTAATCGTTGTCAAGGATGAGCTATTGAAAAAGCATCCTTGGATAGCAAAGGCATTGTTTGATGCGTTTTTCGAATCAAAAGAAATTTATCTCAAGCAACTCTCCAACGGTGAGTCAGTGTCAGACAAAGATGATCACTATCAAAGCATGTCTAAAATCGTAGGGAAAGATCCACTGCCTTATGGCATTGATGCCAATCGCGCGTCCATTCAAGCCCTTATCGACTATTGCCATCAACAAGAACTGTTAAAGAAAAAATACACCATCGACGATATGTTTGTCAACATCAACCATTCAAACTAATCAAGGAAAAATGAAATGAAAACCACATTGATCGATATCCACCCCCATATCATTTCAAAAGATACCAAAAAGTATCCGATTGCTCCTCTCGGTGGTGAACAATCGAATTGGTCTGCAACCCGTCCGGCTGATGTGGAAAAATACATCTCCGAAATGGACGCGGCAGGTGTAGACAAGGCTGCAATTGTTCACTCATCGACAACATATGGTGTAGATAACGCCTATGTTGCCGACTCTGTTGCGCTTCATCCCAAACGCTTCACTGGTGTTTTTTCAATCAATATGCTGTCTGAAGACGCTCCTGAAAAAATTCAATACTGGGTTGACCAAGGCCTGGGTGGATTGAGAATATTTACAACGGGCAGCACCATGCCTGGACAAAAACCTTGGCTATCAGACCCGTTGCTCATACCAGGCTGGGAGAAAGCTAGCGATTTGAACCTCTCTATCGCTGTTCAATTGACCCAGGCCGGTGTACCCCAGTTGGAAACGCTGCTAAAAAAATACCCCAATACCAAAGTGATCATCGATCACATGCTCAAACCTGATATCACCTCAGGCCCCCCCTATCCCAATGCTGACTTTCTCTTTGATTTGGCTCAATACCGCAATGTCTTTCTCAAACTGACCAGCCGAAACGTGGTGGACTCCCAAAAAGCACCCGCAAGTGCAGAGACCTTTTTTGGAAAAGCTGTCGAAACATTTGGTGCACATCGCATCGCATGGGGCTCTAATTTTCCTGCCTCTGAGGGGACGTTGGACAGTCTGGTCAAAGACTTCAAGAAATCGATTTCATTTTTAAACAAAGACGATCAACATTGGATCATGGCTGGTACAGCCCAAAATCTTTATCCCTCCTTGGCTGACTAAACCATGACTCAAAAAATCACCCTCAATAGCTTACTTGGCGAATACCCCAATACACATGCCTTGCGCGCTGGCGAATTGACTTCAGATCGCATTGATTTCAAATTTGCGGATGTTGAAACGGCCAGCAAAGCGTTCAAACGAGTGGTCAGAGATTATGAGTTTGATATGGCAGAGCTGGCCATTGTGACTTATCTGAGCGCCAAAGATGTTGGACGCCCTCTTGTCTTGCTTCCCATTGTTGTCAGAGGCAAGTTCCAGCACGAATCGATTGTGACCTTGGCAAGTCGACCCCCTATGACCGCGGCTGAATTAAAAGGAAAAAGAGTCGGTGTACGCTCCCACTCGGTGACCACGGTCACCTGGGTCAGAGGTATCCTTGAAAGCGACTATGGTGTCGACCTTGACGGCATCAAGTGGGTCACTTTTGAAGATCCTCATGTACCTGAAATCAAAGATCCCATTGATTTTGAGAGAGCAGATAAAGGCAAAAACATGATGGATATGTTGGTCAATGGCGAAATAGATGCGGCCGTCATGACAGGCGCAAGCCTTAAGGATCCAAGGGTCCAATTTCTTATTGCAAATCACAAAGACGCAGCCGCCGCTTGGCACGTAAAATACAAAGCCGTGCCCATCAATCACATGATTGTTCTTAAAGGGTCTATCCTTGAGGAAAACCCATGGTTGCCTCAAGAGCTTTTCAATCTATTCTCCTCTGCAAAAGCAAAGGCGGGCTTACCTCCTGCCAATGGATTAGATAATTACCCGCTTGGTATTGAAGCCAACCGCAAGAGCTTAGAGATTATCATCAACCACGCATACCGGCAGCATCTCATTTCAAGGGTGTTCACGGTGGAAGAACTTTTTAATGATCGAACGCGGTTTTAAGTTTTCAGCTTCTATGATCACTGAGATTTAAAAACATGCAAGAGCTCAATTTCAGTGGTTTTGTCAACCTTGGGCTCAAACCCAAGCAGTTGCAACTGATCGTGGCCTTGGACGAATTAAGAAACATCAGTAAAGTTGCTAATTACGTGAGGATTACACAACCTGCAGTGTCTAAATCACTCAATGAGCTGGAAATAGATCTTGGGGTCAAATTGTTTGATCGCTCGAGCAGGGGAATTGCTCCGACGATTTATGGCGAATGTCTTGTTCAATACGCAAAAAAAATACTGATTGAGTTCACCAATCTACGCAATGAGCTTCGGAGTCTCAAATCCGGCGCCTTTGGATCCATCAAAATCGGCGCACTCACTGCAACTGCCCCTTCAATTTTGCCGCAAAGCCTAAGACTCCTCAAGGAAACTTCGCCCCTTATCAATGTACTGATTAAAGAAGGGTTGATGGAGACCCTCTTACCCGAGCTATGGAGCAACAAGCTTGATCTCATCATTGGAAGACTCGCTCCTAGCAATGAAACGGAAGGACTTGCCTCTATCAACTTGTCCTATGACTCAAGTTTAATTGTGTGCGGGCCTAAAAATAAATTGGCAAATAGAAAAAAGACCACATGGTCCGATTTAGAGGGCTTGCCTTGGATACTTCCGCCCTCAGGCACTTTGCTCAGAGAGCCGCTGGAGCAAGCATTCAAGGCGCATAAACTGACATTTCCCAACAACACGATTGAAACACTATCCATACAAATATCTACTGCTTACGTTCAGTGCTCCGATGCCTTGGCTGTCTTGCCTAGCTCTAGCGCACTTTACTATCAAAACCTCGGCCTCATCAAAGTTTTACCTATAGAACTGTTTGAATACCATCGTCCGATTGGTATTTTATGGAATGCCAAAAAGTCACTGACTCCTAGCGCAAAGTTGCTTGTAGAATGTCTTGAGTCCTTGGTTGATAAAAACCAAATTCCGTCATAAATTTGTTCGATCTCGACCATGATTTTAGAAAATGAAAATGATTTAATTCTGCACTACACAAGCCTAGGCTGGGAATACATCGCTGACGACGGCTTTGTTGGGCTCATTGGACCGATGTTTCAAAAAACTGTTGATTCAAAGCTTCATTTTTGTTTCCCAACACTGAAAAAACATAAAAACAGAAACGATGTGTTGCAAGGTGGTGCTTTGCTCACATTTTGCGACAGAGTCCTAGGTGTCGTCGCAAGGGCTGAAAGTGCCACCCCCAAAACAGCTACCATTCAACTCAATATGGACTTCATTCACTCCATCAAAATAGGTGATGTGGTTGAAGCTTGCCCCGAACTTGTCAAAGACTCCAAGCACCTCTTGTTTGTGAAAGGTACTTTTTATGTCAAGGGAACGGTCGTTGGTGAGGCCCACGGCATTTGGAAAAAAATCAAACAAATCCATTGACTCAAACCCACGGC
>Ga0114978_10000473_pt1 | contig 34223 bp, 41 predicted proteins | sample S_140212_EF_Meta_FD_87027 | JGI IMG/M metagenome (GOLD analysis project Ga0114978, IMG submission 87027) | Freshwater microbial communities from Lake Simoncouche, Canada to study carbon cycling - S_140212_EF_MetaG | ecosystem: Environmental > Aquatic > Freshwater > Lake | place: Lake...
GTGCGCGAGGATGAACTCGCCGCTGTACGACGTCATGTGCAGCGTCTGGAAAAGGAAATTGCTGAACTGAAGAATTCAACCATAAAGCCAGCTAAAAAAGCCGCGGTTAAGAAGCCCGCGCCCGCAAAGGCATCCAAGCCCGCGCCCGCAAAGGCATCCAAGCCTGCGCCCGCAAAGGCATCCAAGTGAGCAACGAGTTCAACGCGGCCGATGAAGAGGTAGACGCTGACTACGAGATGCAAACGGCTGATTATGTTGCAGAGGAGTCCATCGAAGTTGATGGAGTCGATGCAGCGGCGAGTGTCGACACAGACGCGGATGATGACATTGATTCACTGGAAACTGTGATGGTGCTCGAAGAGCATGACAATGCGTTAGTTCTTGCTGTTTGGGAACCAACAGGCGACTCCGATGTTGACGCGGCCCTCGAGGAACTCGCAACTTTGGACGAGATTGAAATTCACGGCCATGCGGCGGTATTTACTGCGGTTCATGGACGTTTACATCAGCGCCTGTCTGACCTCAGTGCTTAAGTAGTTATGGCTCAAAGAACTCATGGCGCGTAGGCGCTTAGATGCTGAACTCACTCGGCGGGGACTTGCTCGCTCACGTGAACAAGCACAAGAACTCATTGCTGGAGGGCATGTCACGGTCAAAGGTGGCGTTGCAACAAAACCAGCCACGCAGGTTGAAGCCTCCGATGCCATCGAAGTAGTTACGTCCAATGATCACGGTTACGTTTCCCGAGGCGCTGTAAAACTCAACGGCGCGCTGGATGCATTTATATCAATCGATGTATCTGGGCGCGAGTGTCTTGATGCAGGAGCATCCACTGGTGGTTTCACTCAAGTTTTACTTGAACGCGGCGCAGCAAAAGTACTCGCGGTCGATGTGGGCTATGGGCAGTTGGCGTGGCCACTAAGAACTGACGAGCGCGTCGTAGTTATGGAGCGCACGAACATTCGCACGCTTCAACCCGACAGTCTTGAATACTTGGCTGACTTATTCGTTGCAGACCTCTCATTTATCTCGCTCGCACTTGTTTTGCCAGCTATGGTTTCCTGTAGCGCATCAGACACCGACTTCGTCCTTATGGTCAAGCCCCAGTTCGAAGTGGGGCGCGAGGCAGTGGGTGACGGAGTAATTCGAGACCCGAATATTCGAATGAGCACCGTCCAAGCGGTAGCTGATCGTGCAATCTCAATGGGTCTAGCTGTCGCTGGAGTTGTGGCCAGCCCATTGCCTGGGCCAAGTGGAAACGTGGAGTATTTTTTGTGGCTGCAGCGAGGACTTGGCGGAAAGGCTGTGGATGGCGCACCGCAAGCCCTTCATTTGAGGGATGATGTCCTGCGCGAGGCAATCATTCGAGCTATCCAGGAAGGACCGCAATGACCAGCAACCGTCGGGCCCTACTGGTGCTGAACACGCGAGCCAAACCGGCACGAGAAGCTGCTGCCGGAGTCGTAGTGGATCTTCAGGCTGCAGGTTTCATCGTGTTACTGGCGAAGGACGATGCATCTGGATGGCAAGAGGGTGTGCCCGCTGGAGTCGAAATCGTGCAGGCGAATGAGCAGGCAGCGGACGGCTGTGAAGTTGTCGTAGTTCTTGGTGGAGACGGAACGATCCTTCGGGCAGCCGAACGCGCACGTAACTCATCAGTACCAATTCTCAGTGTCAATCTTGGACATGTTGGTTTCCTTGCCGAAGCTGAATCAGAAGACGTCCACGCAGTAACTGATGCGATCGTTGATCGACGTTGGCACGTGGAAGAGCGCATGGCACTTGATATCAGAGTATTTGACGCCAGCAAAGAAGTAATGCGCACTTGGGCACTTAATGAAGTCAGCCTGGAAAAGGCAGCCGGTGCTCGAATGATTGACGTCCTTGTTGTTGTCGATGGCAGACCTTTGTCTAGATGGGGTTGTGATGGGGTAGTCGCGGCCAGTCCAACTGGATCTACGGCTTATGCATTTTCCGCAGGTGGGCCGGTGATGTGGCCCGAAGTGGAGGCGATGCTGCTGGTTCCACTGAGTGCGCATGCGCTGTTTGCGAGGCCGCTGGTTGTCGGTCCATCAAGTGTGATCTCATTCGAATTAGCTGAATGGTCTGAGTGCCTTCTGGCTGCAGATAGTCGTCGAACCTATGACATCAAGGGGAGCAATCGCGTCGAGGTTCGTCGAAACCCTGTTCCTGTACGGCTTGCTCGTTTAGCCGATACCCCATTCACTGATCGACTTGTCGCAAAATTCGCATTACCCGTGGATGGCTGGCGGGTATAGGTGATCACCGGTCTGAGCATTCACGGGATGGGTGTTATCGACGATGCCCACATGAATTTCTCGCCAGGGCTCACGGTGATCACCGGTGAAACGGGTGCAGGAAAGACGATGGTGCTCACCGGATTGAGTTTGCTCGCAGGAGGCAAGGCAGAAAGTGCAATCGTTCGCCGTGGCCAACTTGAAGCCTCAGTCGAGGGCCATTGGCTACTACCTGTGAACGCCGAATCCGTTATATCGCGGTTGCAAGAAGCTGGCGCCCCTGCTGATCTTGATGACGAAGGCGCAGAAGTGGTGTTGGCTCGCACTGTTCCAGCCGAAGGACGGGGCCGGGCGGTTGCCTGCGGGCGCACCGTGCCACGGTCCTTATTAGAAGAAGTCTGTGGCGATTTGATCGCTATCCATGGGCAGGCAGATCAGTGGCAATTGCGATCTGCTGAGCGCCAGCGCGAAATGCTCGATCGATTTGCGGGCCCCGCTGCTCCAGCAGCCTTAGCTAAGTACCGCGCTGCATTTGCCATGTGGAAAACCGATGTAGCCGAGCTGGAAGATCTCACAACCAATCGTGCTGAGCGCGAGCGCGAAGCGACGACGCTGCGTATGGGCGTTGAAGAGATTGATGCCGTGAGCCCTGAAATTGGCGAAGACTCTGCCCTGGATATTCAGGCGGCAAGACTTTCAAATGCCGGATCTTTATTGAGTGATTTAACCCTTGCGCACGATGCTCTTGTTGGCGATGAACACGGTGACGGCGCGATGGGTGGCGTTGCTGATGCTATGAAGGCGATAGACCGATTAGCTCTCATTGATCCGACACTTGGTGACCTACGTGCTCAGTTAAAACAAGTCACGGCTTTGCTAGCAGATGCGGGAAGTGAGATGGCCTCGTATCTCAGTGACCTCGAAGCGGACCCCGCTCGACAAGCATGGGTGGAGGAGCGCCGCGCAGCGATTCGCAAACTTATGCGTCAATACGGCGACACGGTTGAGGACGTCGTGGCCTGGCGACAGGCCGCATTCGCCAAACTTGCGGGACTTGATGGTGGGGATGATCGCGTGGAGCAACTTCGCTCTCAGATTGAGGCCGATAGAAAAGAGCTCGTTAGCTTGGCGGCCAAACTGACGAAGGTGAGAAATGCAGCCGCGCAAGAACTCGCGAAAGCAGTGAGCGCCGAACTTCGTGCTCTGGCTATGCCAGATGCAGAATTCGTTATTTCAGTGGTCGGGTCAGACGATGTCTTCGCATTCACAGCCAGCGGGGCAGACAGCGTGACCTTTCTATTGCGGCCCCATAAGGGTGCGGACCCACTGCCGGTCACGAAGGCCGCATCAGGCGGTGAACTTTCTCGAGTCATGTTGGCTATCGAAGTAACAATGGCGGGTCGCAATAGTGTTCCCACCTTTGTATTCGACGAAGTTGATGCTGGGATCGGTGGCAGAACAGCGGTCGAAGTAGGTCGGCGGCTGGCTAAATTAGCCAGAGGTGCCCAAGTGATTGTGGTGACCCATTTGCCTCAGGTCGCGGCCTTCGCAGATCGGCACCTCGTAGTGGAGAAGTCCAGCGATGGAGTTATTACCGCTTCCAGCGTGAAGGACGTGACTGGAATCCAACGGGCTGGTGAACTGGCAAGGATGCTTTCTGGGCTAGACGAATCCGACACGGGGCTCGCACACGCCGAAGAACTCCTCGCCATGGCATCGGCTGACCGCTCTCGCTGATAGTCTGGTCTTCCATGAGTGCCCCGCGCCAAACCAAGCATCTGTTCGTTACCGGGGGCGTCGCCTCCTCCCTTGGAAAAGGCCTCACGGCATCCTCTCTAGGAAACTTATTGAAGTCGCGTGGTCTGCGCGTAACGATGCAAAAGCTTGACCCGTATCTCAACGTTGACCCCGGCACCATGAATCCTTTTCAGCACGGGGAAGTCTTTGTCACCGATGATGGCGCTGAAACTGATCTAGACGTCGGCCACTACGAGCGTTTTCTCGACACGGACCTTCATGGGTCCGCCAACGTCACCACGGGCCAGGTGTATTCCAATGTCATAGCCAAGGAACGTCGCGGCGAATATTTGGGTGACACAGTCCAAGTGATCCCGCACATCACAAACGAGATCAAGTCGCGAATTCGGCGTATGGCAGGACCCGACATTGATGTCGTGATCACTGAAGTCGGCGGCACCGTCGGAGATATCGAATCCCTACCTTTCTTAGAAGCAATTCGTCAGGTCCGACATGAAGTCGGTCGCGACAACACTTTCTTCTTGCACGTGTCACTCCTGCCATTTATCGGACCGTCAGGTGAGTTGAAGACAAAGCCGACTCAGCACTCAGTTGCGGCACTTCGCAACATCGGTATCCAGCCTGACGCCATAGTGCTTCGAGCCGATCGTCCGGTTCCATCAGCGATCAAACGCAAGGTTTCACTTATGTGTGACGTTGATCTCGAAGCAGTAGTAGCAGCTACTGATGCGCCAAGTATTTACGACATTCCAAAGGTGCTGCACGCTGAAGGTCTGGATGCATATGTTGTGCGCCGTCTTGACTTGCCATTTCGCGATGTTGACTGGACAAGTTGGGATGCACTCTTACAGCACGTGCACAATCCAGCACATGAAGTAAATATCGGCCTTGTCGGAAAGTACATCGACCTTCCTGATGCTTATCTCTCAGTAACTGAAGCGCTGAGGGCTGGTGGATTTCATCACGATACAAAAGTAAATATCAACTGGGTTGCTAGTGATGATTGCGCTACCGACGCAGGTGCGCAAGCAGCGATTGGGCATCTTGATGCAATTTGCGTTCCAGGAGGCTTCGGTGTGCGCGGTCTCGAAGGGAAACTTGGTGCGCTGACTTATGCGCGCACTCATGGGATTCCGACATTGGGCTTGTGCCTTGGCCTGCAGTGCATGGTCATCGAATATGCGCGCAATGTTGCAGGGCTTATGGATGCAAACTCACTTGAATTTGACGAGTCAACTCAGCATCCAGTCGTCGCGACCATGGCAGATCAGCGCGATGTTATTTCCGGCGACCGGGATATGGGCGGCACCATGCGTCTTGGTCTTTATCCAGCAAAACTCCAAGAAGGTTCAGTAGTAGCAGGTGTTTACGGGGCCCCCTACGTCGATGAGCGACATCGTCATCGTTATGAAGTCAACAATGAATATCGAGTGGCGCTTGAAGACGCCGGTTTGGTCTTTTCTGGAACATCCCCCGATGGTCGTTTGGTCGAGTTTGTAGAGCTACCAGCCGACGTGCATCCGTATTACGTTTCAACACAAGCGCATCCTGAGTTTCGTTCGCGTCCAACGCGTGCACATCCTTTGTTTGCGGGCCTTGCAGCTGCGGCGCTCGTGCGCCAGCAGCAGCAAGCGGCAGTCAACGCTTAGCTGCACAATGATTGATGAAAATTGGGCGGGGCTCGTCGCTGATGGCGGCGAGTCTTTTCCAATTATCAAATCAACAGTGCAATTTGCTGGCAAGGTGTGGAGCATTCGTACGGATGTTTTAGATTTCGACGGACGTTTGATTGAACGAGACATAGTGATGCACCCAGGTGCAGTTGCAGTCATAGCAATTGATGATGAGGATCGGGTTTTGTTAATCCGGCAATATCGGCACCCGCTCGGTTTGTATATCTTCGAACCTCCGGCAGGGCTGCTTGATGTGTCGGGCGAGCCGCCCCTACTCACCGCTCAACGAGAATTAGCCGAAGAGTCTGGTTATCAAGCTGACAGCTGGTTCACCTTGGTTGATTTTCTGAATTCACCCGGAGGCTCAAGCGAGGCGATTCGTATCTACCTCGCTCGTGACCTGCATGTATTGCCCGGTGGGCGTCTGCAGACCGGTGAGGCCGAGGAAGCCTTCCTGCCTCGCGTTTGGGTTCAACTAGATGAAGCGAAAGACCTCGTGCTTTCAGGGGCAGTAAGCGGCCCCACCGCGGTGGCGGGAATCCTTGCAGCTTGGGCCGGACGAGAAATGGGTTGGTCCAATCTTCGGTCCTGTGACGAGCCGTGGGCCATGCGCTCGGCGCTGCTTGCCGCCGATCGAGTGCCCTTGAATTTCAACAAAAAAGAACTCGCATGACCGTGCAGTTAGAACGCGAGATTCACGGTTATCTCAACCACCTTGCAATCGAACGAGGATTAGCGGCCAACACTCTGGCGGCATACCGCCGGGATCTTCTGCGATATAGCCAATGGTGCGAGCAGCACACACTCGTTGAAGTGAAGCTCATACGTGAGTCGGATATTTCCGATTTCACCGCCTCCTTGCGAGACCCTGTGGTTGGTATGCCACTCGCAGCCTCAAGTGCTGGACGCATGTTGGTGGCCATTCGTGGGTTTCACCGGTTCGCATTGGATGAAGGCTTGGCCGATGTTGATCCAAGCCAGGGACTTTCACCACCAGCAACGGGTAGTCGGCTACCTAAAGCATTGAACTACGAACAAGTTGGCTCGCTTTTATCCAGTGCAGGAGACACCGACAGCGTGAGCGGACTGCGTGATCGTGCGCTTGTCGAGCTTCTCTACGGCACCGGGGTGCGAATAAGTGAGGCAATCGGGCTTGATCTGGATGACCTAAATTTTGATGAGCGCTCGATGGTCGTCACAGGAAAGGGCAGTAAGCAGCGGCTCCTGCCGCTTGGGGGATACGCCATTTCGGCACTTGAGGATTACTTTGTACGCTCCCGGCCGGCTCTGATGGCGAAGGGCAGAGGAACGCCTGCTGTTTTTGTTAACGCCAGAGGCGGTCGGTTGAGCCGCCAGAGTGCCTACGGGGTGGTAGGCCAGGCCGCTGAGCGGGCAAATCTAGGGGTGGAGATCAGCCCCCACACCCTTCGGCACAGTTATGCCACCCACTTGCTGCAAGGAGGCGCCGACGTTCGGGTGGTACAGGAACTGCTTGGTCACGCCTCAGTCACGACCACTCAGATCTACACGGCAGTCACGATCGACACACTTCGTGAGGTCTATGCCACGAGTCATCCACGAGCCCAAGGCTGAGCCCGTTAGGCTGGGGTCTTCCATCGGGTTTGGCGAGAGGGTTCTTCATGAGTTCGCAAGTGCCGCCAGCGGATCAAGCTGTGGCAGCCACGGTCTCTATCCCAGAGCCAGCGCCACTCATCACGCACGGACCCGCTCAGGTCATATCCATGGTGAACCAAAAAGGCGGAGTGGGTAAAACCACTTCGACGGTGAGTTTGGGTGCAGCAATTGCTGGCTATGGACGCAAAGTTTTGCTCGTGGATTTTGATCCACAGGGAGCCTTGTCCGTTTCATTTGGCGTGAATCCCAACGAAATGGAACTCACCGTTTACAACGTCTTGACGGAACCTGATTGCAATATCCGTGACGTAGTAATCCACACAGATGTAGAGAACCTCGATCTACTGCCAAGCAACATCGATTTATCGGCTGCCGAACTGCAACTTGTGAGCGAAGTTGGCCGTGAGTATGCCCTTGGACGGGTGCTTGCGCCCTTGCTTCCTGAATACGACTACGTCTTGATCGACTGTCAGCCCTCGCTTGGCTTGCTGACATTGAATGCGCTCACGGCAAGTACGGGAGTCATCATCCCGATGGAGACTGAATATTTCGCCCTTCGTGGGGTTGCATTGCTTCAGGACACGATCAATAAAGTCAAAGCTCGGCTTAATCCGACACTAGTCATTCTTGGCGTCCTGCCAACAATGTATGACCCTCGCACGTTGCATAGTCGCGAAGTTCTGCAAACCGTTCAGCAAGCCTTTGGTGATCAGGTATTCAAGACCGCTATCAGCCGCACAGTGAAGTTTCCTGATGCAGCAGTTGCAGGCGAACCTATTACGCAATTTGCTCCAACAAGTGCAGGTGCAGAGTCATACCGACAACTTGCACGGGAGGTTCTGGCCCGGTGACCGGGACAGACATAGCGGAAGACACAAGCTCTGCTGAAACACCAGCAGTCAAGGCCGCTACTTCCGAGGGTTTTTCAGTACGCGTCGGCGACTTCGATGGACCATTCGATTTACTTCTCACGTTAATTTCGCGTCACAAACTTGAGGTCACCGAACTCGCTTTGCATACAGTGACCGACGAATTCATCAAATACATTCGTGAGCAAGGCAAGTCATGGGACCTTGACGAGGCAAGTAGTTTCCTCGTCGTTGCGGCGACCTTGCTCGACCTAAAAGCGGCTCGCCTGCTACCAAGCGGTGAAGTAGAAGACGAAGAAGATCTCGCTCTGCTTGAAGCCAGGGACTTATTGTTCGCACGACTTTTGCAATACCGCGCCTACAAAGAAGTATCAGCAATCTTTGCTGACCGGATGGCTCACGCTAATAAGCGATTCCCTCGCACGGTGGGACTCGAAGCACATTTTGCTGCGCTCCTGCCTGAAGTCCTTCTTGGCTTGGGCCCAGATCAGTTTGCGGCGCTTGCTGTTCGTGCCCTCGCGCCAAAAGTAGTCGAAGAAGTCTCGACCTCACACGCGCATGTGCAGCGAGTAAACGTTCGAGAGCAGGCATTGATCATTATCGATCGACTTCGACGAGTGCGCACAAGCACTTTCCGAGCGCTGATAGCCGATTGCGACACCACGCTGCTTGTTGTTGGTCGTTTCCTAGCATTGCTCGACTTGTATCGCGAGGCTGTTGTTGCTTTTGAGCAGATAACGCCGCTCGGTGATCTTACGATTCGTTGGACCGGTAATGACGACGGCGAAATTACGATTACTGATGAGTTCGATGAAGAGCGTGAAGTTGATAGAAATGCCGTCGATGACCAAGACACTGATCAGATGCGTGTGCTTGAACCAGTAGGTAATGCAAGTGAGATTGAGGAGCAAGGCAATGAGTGACGTGGAACGAGACGCGACTGAGCCAGAGCAAGAACCAGAAGAGCTTGGCGCGCCTAGTCTGTCTGCGGCGATTGAAGCCCTGCTCTTGCTTGCGGATGAGCCCATGAGTGCCGTGTCTTTAGCCCAGGCAACTCGTCAAACAACGGATGAGGTCGATGTGACCGTTCGCGCTCTTGCACGGGAGTACGACGAAGCAGTGCGTGGATTTGAATTGCGTGAAATCGCGGGCGGATGGCGCTACTACACACGCGCCGAGTGTTCGCCGCTGGTTGAGCGTTTCGTTCTCGATGGCCAACAAGCTCGCTTAACACAGGCTTCGCTAGAAACGCTGGCGGTGATTGCTTATCGTCAGCCTGTGACGCGCGGGCGAGTGAGTGCCGTTCGTGGAGTCAATGTCGATGGTGTTATTCGCACCTTGGTTGCCCGAGGTTTGATCGAAGAAGCTGGTCACGAACAGGAATCGCAAGCGATCTTGTATCGAACTACTTCGACCTTCTTGGAACGGCTCGGGATTGCGTCATTGGAAGACCTTCCACCTCTCGCAGAACACCTTCCGGATCTCGCTGATCTAGAGGACGTTCTCGACTCTGTCGCATTTGGTGACTAATGACTGAAACAGAAATTCGACTCCAAAAAGTTTTGGCGCAGGCTGGTATCGGTAGCCGTCGTCGCTGCGAGCAACTCATCGAAGAAGGGCGCGTAAGCGTCAACGGCGAAAAAGTTGTAGAGCAAGGAATGCGCGTTGACCCAGTGACGGCGATTGTCCACGTCAATGGCAAGCGCATTCCGACGGCACCTGGAAATGTTGTGTTGGTGATGAATAAGCCACGCGGAGTTGTCACGACGATGAATGATGAGCAAGGCCGTCCTTGTGTCGGGGACCTCATCGCAGACAGACCTGAGCGCCTTTTTTACATTGGCCGATTGGATGCGGACACTGAAGGCTTACTCCTTTTAACGAATGATGGTGAACTAGCCAACCGTGTAGGACACCCCTCACACGGCGTGGATAAGACCTATGTAGCGACCGTTTCCGGCACGGTACTTCCTCATGCTTTGCGCCGTTTGAAAGATGGCGTCGACTTAGATGACGGTCCGATGAAGGTTGATTCAGTTCGGATCATTCAGCAGGCAAAGGATCGAGCGATGATTGAGCTGGTCATTCATGAGGGCCGCAACCGGATTATTCGCCGACTCATGGATGAGGTCGGCTACCCAGTCATAGACCTAGTGCGAACAAGAATTGGGCCGCTCCACTTGGGAAACCTCAAGGCGGGGCAAATCAAAGAGCTCACAGGTACTGATTTACACGCCCTATATACGGCTGTTGGTCTGTAGGCTCTGCTGATGATGCGCGCGATACGTGGAGCGGTATGTCTGAAAGCAGACGATGCCGACGAGATGCTGGAAGCAGTGGGAGAGATGCTCACCGCGATTCTGGAACGCAATCAGATCACAACTGATGATCTCGTGAGCGTTCTTTTTACCTGCACGCCGGATATTCATTGCGGTTTCCCTGCTCGTGCGGCGCGCGAGTTTGGCTTCGGTGACGTTCCTCTGTTGTGTGCCCAGGAAATTGACGTTGCCGGAGCACTAAACCTCACGGTGCGAGTGATGCTCTATGCCAATATCGATACACCGCGGGATGACATCAGGCATGTGTACCTACGTGGGGCGCAAGTACTCCGCCCGGATGTTAAATCGTGAGTTCTTCGCCCCCAGTAGCTGTCGTTGGTCCAGTCCTCGTTATCGGTACCGGACTCATTGGCACTTCTATTGCCCTTGCGCTCACGCGCGCCGGCGTTGAGGTGGCTTTAGACGACGTTGACGTTGAGCAGCTCAAACTGGCAGTCACTATGGGTGCAGGAAAAGTGCTGGGGGATCCTCAATCCCAACTTTCCACATCGACCCTCGTTGTTGTCGCAGTGCCGCCAAGGTTTGCATCAGCCGTTATTGCTCAAGCCAGCAAGGATTTCCCAGAGGCCACGATTACGGATGTCACCAGTGTGAAATCTGGAATCCTTAAGCGGGCGATCGCTTTGGGGGCAGATACATCTCGTCTTGTGGGTGGTCATCCGATGGCAGGGCGAGAAGTCTCAGGAGCAGCGGGTGCACGTAAAGATCTTTTCGATGATCGGCTTTGGATCGTTAGCCCAGCACCGGAAACAGAAGCTTCGCACTACGAAAATGTAAGGAATCTAGCGATTACTTGTGGTGCGGTGCCAATAGAGATGTCACCGCAGGAACATGACGAGGCAGTTGCCTTAGTTTCGCACGCTCCACAGGTGATTAGCAGCGCTCTAGCAGCGCAGCTGCTCCCTGCGAATGCAAACCATATAGCTGTCGCTGGTCAGGGATTGCGAGATATGACGCGCATTGCAGCATCCGACAGTTCTCTGTGGGTTGACATCTTGAGCGAGAATGCTGGGCCTGTCTCGGAAGTCGTTAGTGGAGTCGTACGCGAATTACAAGAGGTGCTGCAGGTGCTTCAAGAATTAGCCAGCGGCGATCAAGATCACGAAGAAATAATTGACGCGGCCTTGAAAGCGGGCATAAAGGGTCGCGCCAGAATTCCTGGTCGTCATGGCAATATTGAAGCACCGTTTATTGAAGTTGCTGTCCTGATAGAAGATAAACCAGGCGAGCTTGCCCGACTCTTTGTTGCAGCAGGTGAGGCCGGAGTCAACCTTGAAGATGTGCGCATTGAGCATGTGTTGGGTAAGCCAAGCGGCCTCGTCGAATTGTCAGTGAAGCCAGAAGTAGCAGAGAACCTCGTCCACAAGCTTTCCCTCAGCGGGTTTGATGTGCGAGGGTTGGCGTGAAGCCAATTATCATCGCCGTTGATGGTCCGGCAGGTTCAGGAAAATCGAGCGTGTGTAAAGGCTGCGCTAAGCAGCTTGGCTGGCGGTACCTCGACACTGGTGCGATGTATCGCGCAATGACTTGGGCAGTTTTAGAAGCCGGCATTGATCTTGAAAACGTAGATGCAGTTATTGCGTTTGCAAAGACCATAAACATCATGAGTGGATTAGATCCACAGTCACCAAGTATTCATGTAGACGGCAAAGATGTAAGCGGTTCTATTCGTGATGCAAGAGTCACAAATTCGGTAAGCGCAGTCAGCGCCATCCCACAGGTTCGTGAGTTACTCGTACAACAACAACGTGATGAATCGCGAAAGGCACTGCAGTCTGGAACTGGAATTGTGGTTGAAGGTCGAGATATAACCACCGTGGTGCTGCCTAATGCCCAGTTGAAAGTTTTCTTAACTGCGTCTCCAGAAGTTAGAGCACAGCGTCGAGCGAAAGAAGAAGCTGGGGCTGTTGTGGCGAGTCAAGAAGCGGTGACCAAAACTCAACTCGCTTTGCAGCGACGTGACCACTTGGATTCAACTCGTGCTGCCAGCCCGCTGAAGCAGGCCCACGATGCCAGTGAAATCGATACGAGTGACCTAACTCTGGCTGAAGTAATACAAGAAGTCGTGAATCGTGCGCAAGCCGTAACGCAGTGATTGGTTTTTCACGCGCCGCTACGTTTCGTAATTTGAGCGGCCCGGCACTCAAAGCGGTCTACAACATTCACGAGCAAGGTAGTGACCTCGTTCCAGTTTCTGGACCCTTGATCATGCTCATCGAGGGAGATGGGCTCCTTGTAGTGCCCATCTTGAAAGCGGTGACCCCTCGGCCCGTTCATGTCGTCGTCGGCGGGGCATTAGGGCAGGTCATGGCTGGACATTCCAGTGGTTTAGGGGGAGATCTCACATTAGTTTCACCCGGATTTGAAGCAACACAAGTGGCACTTTCCCTACTTCAGGATGGGCAAGCAGTCGGGATCATGAGTGACTTTTCCTCGTTGGGGTATCTCGTGGCCATGACTGGAGCCAGGATCATGCCAGTGGCAATCACAGGCGCCGGAGGCAAGGTGTCGACCGACCCGCCAAGACCACGTTCAAAAGTCGGTATCCTGTACCAAGCACCCCTTCATATTTCGCCGAACGGCGATCCTTGTGCGCTAGCCACCCTCCAGCAGGTAGGCGAACAGGTGCGCCAAGCTCGAGTAGATGCTCGAACGTAATGACGAAAGCAGGAACGGCATGACTGACGGTTGGGTTTCCATTGATGGGGACGAAGACAACGTCGACCTGCCCGCTTTCGATGAGGCAGATGATGAGGGCGATCAATTCGATGACGAGGCAGTGCTGGCGCGTGCACTTGCGGCTGCGCGAGCAGAATTCGGCGAATTCGATGAGGATTTAGCAGATCTTACCCAAGTATCAAATACATCAGGCTGGCCGGTTCTTGCAGTTGTAGGCCGCCCAAACGTTGGCAAATCAACGTTGGTGAACCGCATTATTGGTCGCCGCGAAGCAGTCGTCGAAGATCTTCCTGGAGTCACCCGAGATCGGGTGACGTACGAAGCAGATTGGAATGGAAAGCGCTTCATTCTTATTGACACAGGTGGCTGGGATGTCAAAGTAAAAGGAATGGCAGCAGCAATTGCCGCGCAGGCCGAGCGGGCAATCAACGACGCTGATGCGGTTGCATTCGTTGTTGACGCGATGGTTGGCGCCACGGCTACTGACGAAGCTGTCGTTGAAGTTCTGCGTCGCTCAGGCAAGCCGGTTATTTTGGTAGCAAACAAAGCCGATGATGCACAACTGGAAAATGAAGCAACCTCACTATGGTCACTTGGCCTAGGTCAGCCATTCCCGGTTTCGGCACAGCATGGCCGAGGCTCAGGAGACTTGCTCGATGAAGTTGTTCGCGTATTGCCCGAGGAAGGCCATGGCCGCATGCGCGGAGCAGGGCCGCGCCGAGTTGCACTGCTAGGAAAGCCCAATGTGGGTAAGTCGTCCTTGTTGAATGCTCTCGCGGGTTCTGAACGAGTTGTCGTTGACTCTGTTGCTGGCACGACTGTTGATCCAGTTGATGAGTTAGTTCAACTCAAAGACAAGTGGTGGTGGTTTGTTGACACCGCAGGTATCCGTCGTCGCGCCAAGGAAGCAAGCGGCCACGAGTATTACGCGACATTACGCACTGCCGCTGCGCTTGACCGAGCTGAAGTTGCTCTGATTCTTATCGATGCGTCTGAGCCAATTAGTGAGCAAGACGTTCGTATCATTTCAATGGCTGAAGAGGCTGGGAGGTCCATTGTTATTGCGTATAACAAATGGGACCTCACCGATGAAGAACGCCGCCACTACCTCGAACGAGAAATTGACCGCGACCTCGTTCAGATTCCTTGGGCGCCGCATGTCAACGTCTCAGCGAAGACTGGAAGACACATAGAAAAGCTTGAGGTCGCGATCGAGGCTGCTTTGGCAGGATGGGAAACCCGGGTCTCGACTGGGCGACTGAATCAGTTCTTGGCAGCAATCGTGCAGTCAAACCCCCATCCAATTCGTGGTGGCAGGCAACCTCGAATTCTTTTTGGTGCCCAGGTTGCGACGAGCCCACCAACGTTTGCCCTGTTTACGACCGGTTTCCTAGAAGCCGGCTACCGACGCTTTATCGAGCGTCGCCTGCGGGAGGAATATGGGTTTGAGGGCACACCTATTCGCATCATGATGCGTGTGCGCGAAAAGCGCTCACGCAAATAGTTGTGTGTTGCCTGCGGCCAAGCCTTCAAGATTTCTCCACGCTGTCATTTCCCCTGAGTGCACCTCACCCTGACGAAGCGCTGGAAGATCACTTACGCTCGTAGGGTGAGGATGCAAAGACGCCGTTTATGGTCAATTGCACCTCTTGTTGCCCTCATCGCGATAGGTATCCCCGCCCTTTGGCAGGGGGACACTGAAGGCATTCCAGAGATCTCGGTTGCTCGGGCGAAAGCAATTCTCGAATCAGATGTTCAACGCCGAACTTCTAGTGCCACAGTGACCAATCAGTTCACTTGGACCAGTTTTGATTGGAAAGGCGAAGGGGACGCGATCTTGGGCTCTGCTCCGACTAGGAGTCCGGTCCGCGCAAGATTCGCAAAGGTCAACCTGACTTGGACGCAGATAACCCGCACCAGATTTGGTGATGTCGTCAGTGTCACTACATACACCACCCAACCACAAACTGTTGTAGGTCGCGGATCTCAAGGAAAAGTTATGCAGTTGCCACAAGTCATTGCCTTTTTTAGACCACCGCAGGCAGGATGGACATACAAATGGCAAGAAGGTTAGGCCGCGCCCTCTTTTAGTTCGAGAAATAGTGCATGAGCTTCAGCGGTGAGGATTTCTCCATGATGCACTGCTGCGTAAAGGTAGCGCTTACGCCCCTCAATTTTTTCAATACGTGCGCTCACTTGTAGGTCTACGTCAAGCGGAGTCACGTTGCGATAGTCAACATTGAGATATGCAGTGCGGCAGATCGGACGGCCGAAGTTGGCAAGTCTTCCGAGGGCCTCGTCAAACATCATCGGAATTGCACCCCCATGAACGGCTCCGTTACCGCCCAAGTGGAAGGCTGAAAATTTTATCGTTCCTATAAAATTTTCAGTATTTAACTCAACGCCATGAAATATGGGATTCAGGGTTCTAGAGCCAGAGCCACGTGAAATGTCTGACCATCCACTATCGCGCGCTGCGAGGTAGCGGTACGGCTCAAGTGTTGCACTGATAATTTCAATAGCGAGCGCAGCAGCATCAGCGACTTCGTTCGGCGCGCTGGTTGAGGAGACTCGGTTTTGGAGTTCGCGTAGGGCTGAGCCTAAACGGCGTACTCCTGGTTGCATCGAACCTTCGGATATATCTACTTCTGGCATAAGTGTCATGGTATTCATCCGCGACGGGTGATACTGGTGAAGTGGTAATAACTGAGTCTGTGTGGCTGGATCTCGTGCAGCAGGCAGCAATCACAGGTGATGGGGTGGAACTCGCTCGCCTCTTCACCGTTGCCCATGAAATTTTTGGGACTCAAGCAGGAGTGCGCTGGGCACAGGCCCTGTCTGGTTTTGATAGCACCGCAATTACTGGCTGATGTCACAGCAAGTATTCAATTCATTGAGCAAGTACCTTTTAAGCATGAAGTCCATGGCGGCATTGACTCCGGTATTGCTCGCAGGATTGCTATCACTAGTTGCCTGCGGCGGAGAGGTCAGCACCCCAAAGGTAGAAGCTGTGGAAGTTGTGACTTGTGGCTGGGATACCTCGGCGGCAGGAGGACAAGCTGCTTTGTCAGACTTCCTTTCGGCAACCGACGTTTGGTTAACTGAACACCCGGGTGAAATACCGCCGGCCCCAGTCAGCAAATTTTGGTTGGGTGACTGTCCTACAGACGGAGTCACACAAGGTCCTCCGATAGGAGAAGGCGATTCTCCACACGAATAATTCCTTCGTTAAGGCGAACAAATGAGGCGAACACCGTGATATTCGCAATGTGCGTTTGGGTCGGCTTTTGCTCGAGTGAACTCTGATTGCAGTTCCGTGAGCATTTCTGGTGTGATGAGGGCGGATTGCTGCAAATGCTCCACACCCGAAGTGAATAGTTCCTCGAGATAGTCGAGAAATTCAATTCTTCTTGCAGGAGTCTCAGTACTGGAAACGGGCTTGATGGTCGTAGCTTGAATATCTCGTGCCGATAGGTCAAGAGCGAGCTCTAGGAGCTTGCGGCCAATAAAAGGATCACCGCCAGCTTCTGCCTGCTGGGCATTAAATAGCTGCCACCAATATTGAATCATTGGAAACTGTCCTGAAAAGTGCATCGTTGCATTGTCTACTTCAGTACAGATAAGGCGTCCATCGGGTTTTAACACCCGAAGCGCCTCGCGCATAACTTGCTCTGGATCATCAACGTGCTCAAGAACCCAGATAGTGAGCACTGCATCAAATGTGTGATCAGGGAAGGGGAGTGACTTGGCATCGCCTTGGACCAACGTCACGCGATCGGGCAGTCGATTCTTGGCAGCTTGCAGGTGACTTTGACCAATCTCGATTCCGGTGAGAGATAACGTCGGAAAATACTCAAGCAGAAGTTCCAACTCAGCACCGACTCCGCAGCCGACCTCAAGTACTTTTGCATACTCACGGAAAGTCAGCGGTTCGATGACGACAGGTGCCAAGATCCGAGCCTGATCGCGAAGCCTTTGCTCTTCTACCGATCCGTATCCATGGATGTAATCCAATTCAGTCATGGGAATCACGCATTGAATATGGCGACAAGAATTGCAGCCACGCCGAAGACCAAGGTCACGTACATGAGGACAACACCAATTGCAGCAAGGCGCAGCGGAGCACGAACCTCGCCAACAGAGAGTGTGAAGGCCGTGCGAATAATGGTAGAAAGTTTTGTCGCATCTTGACGAGCGTCACCTTGCGGATCACGCTGTGACCAATAACTACGTTCACTCACGAGACCAGTTGCGACAAAGGCGAGACCAAAAGCGGCCAGGACAACGGCAAAGGTGCAAAGTACGACCACAGCGATATCCATAACTGAACCGTATCGGCTTATTCGCTGCTCAAAGTCGGTGACGTTGGGTATTGGGGTATGAATCGCAACAGCAGCGTGCCGTCTTCAACGAGAACTTGGGAGAAGGCGCCGCGGCAGTCTCCAATAGCGCTTGTGAGCAATGTTGATGAGCCGCCAACCAGAATCGGAGTGACGGTGAGTAGTAGTTCGTCGAGAACCTGAGCTTGGATCAACGCTGTCAAGAGCAGTGGGCCGCCTTCGCAATGGATGCGATCAAGCCCTAGGTCATGTAAGCCAGCGACTGCACGTGTTAAGTCAACGCTGGACTTTCCGCTTGGAATAAAAGACGCCACTTGCTTGAGCCAATTGGGTGCATCGTTGATTGCATCATCGTGAGTGATGATCAAATTTGGCGGTGATGTGGGTCCGGCTTGATCAAAGAGGGGTAGCCCTTCGCTAAAATTTAGCCGGTTGCTTACGAGTGCAATGGGAACCACGGATGGTCGATACCCCTCTTGCCGTGCTGTGCCTGCACCTACCAGAATCACATCACTGTCTCTACGGACAGCTGAGAAAACTTTTTTATCTATTGGTGACCCGATACTTGCTGACTTGCCGTCGGGGCCAGCGATAGCCCCGTCAAGGCTCATGACCATATTGCAGCGCACCCACGGCCGTTCATGGTTTATTGCACTTTTGGGCCAGGAATACAGCGTTGGGATATCAGCCTGGAGATCATCACCGACCACGGGCCCGCCCACTTTTTGCATGAGTCGATCGTGCCATGTCTTACACCAGATCGCATACGTTGTGCCAAGGATGATTTTTGGTGCTCGTTATTTGGCTGTTCGACTTGCCCGTGTGTGGCGCGTGGTGGTTGGCTGGAGGCATGGAAATTTCAAGTTTGCTCAGTGGGCTTGCGGCGGGCATCGTTATTGGCCTGATCGCGCGAATTCTGGTGCCAAGCATGCAGCCAATTGGGTGCTTGTTAACGATCTTCATCGGGATCGTTGGTGCAGCTGGCGGCCTTGCGATTTCTGTGGGATTTGGCTGGGATAATAGTTTCTGGCTAACGTTCATTACTCAGGTTGTCCTAGCAACGGTATTAGTTGCTCTCGTAGCCTCACTCTTTCGTAAGAGTTCGGATTAGATCTGAATCTTGAACGCATGTGACGTCATCGAATTAAAGATGGAAGCCGCTGCGAGTGGCAGCGGCTTCCATTGTGGTCGATAAGGGATTCGAACCCCTGACCTCTTCCATGTCAAGGAAGCGCGCTAACCAACTGCGCTAATCGACCTGCGCCGCAAACACTACATTGCCGCAGTGTTTTCTGCGAAGGCGGCTATCGTCGGCCTATGCAATTAGTTAAGGTCTGCCAGGTCTGTGAGGTTGCTTGGGACGAGCAGGATCAACTGGCATTGAATTGCCCTGTCTGTGGGGCAGCGAATCCCACTTTTTTCGTCCACGATGATTTTTGTCCAAGGATGCAATCTGATGAAGCAATCTGCTTATGTGAGCTACTCAAGGGTGTGCGCGATGACGAGCGCCGGGTGGCCTCGGACAAGATTCGAGGCATCAGGAGACAACTCGCAGACGTCTTCGAGCGATACCCAGAGAGCAGGGACCATGAGCGCGCCCAAGGTCACATCAGGGGCTTATATGAAGCTGAGAAGGTTTTGAAGGGTCACTGGCTTCGTCGCCGGACCCGATAAAACTTGAGGTGGGTACCGGATTTGAACCGGTGTAGAGGGATTTGCAGTCCCTTGCCTCGCCTCTCGGCCAACCCACCCTGCCTATGCCTCCGGCAGAAATCGTGCCTTGAGGCACTTACGAGCGGACGACGAGATTCGAACTCGCGACCCCAACCTTGGCAAGGTTGTGCGCTACCAGCTGCGCTACGTCCGCTTGACCTTTAAGGTCGGACATAACACTATCCGAATCGATACCAGCGCGCGAATCTGGGTAACCCGGAGGCGACACAATGTGTCAGTGGAACTGCACGCAATGATGCCGCTCGCTTATGCGGGAGGACTCTGGGCGAGTGGACTTATTGAGAGTTCAACCGACCCGCGCGTGCTGGAAACAAGTGGGCGATGGCTTGTGGTGCTTCCGTATTCGGGGACACCCACATTCTTGCGTTTCTCAACCTGGGAAAGTGAGCCGCCAGCCGGCGCGATTGGCAATTGGAGCGGACCTTCGGCCCAAACATGGTCGACGTCACTGAATGAATTGCAGTACTGCGCTGCGGTGGAATCTACTAGACAAGCAATTGCCGCGGGGGTCGTGTATCAAGCCAATATTTGTCGGGTTTTGAGAACTCCGATTGAGGTGCAAAATCAAGACATCGCCGGACTGCATTTGCTCCTAATGCAGCACAACCCAGCGCCGTATTCAGCGATGGTTCGAGTGCCTAAATCAAATCTTGCAATTGCTTGCGCAAGTCCGGAACTGTACTTGTCGCGCGATGGGTCCGAAATTGCATCGGGACCGATTAAAGGAACAGGTCGAACGAGTGCAGATCTCACTGAAAAGGATCGTGCTGAAAATATCATGATTGTTGATCTGGTGCGTAATGATCTTGCGCGGGTTTCCGCAACTGGAACGGTTGAAGTCGCAGGACTTCTCCGTGAGGAGCAACATCCGGGATTAGTTCACCTAGTCTCGCGAGTGAAAAGTCAACTTGTTCAAGGAACAACCTGGGCTCAAATATTCGATGCAACGTTCCCTCCAGGCTCTGTGACCGGTGCGCCCAAATCCAGTGCGCTTACCCTGATCAATGAACTCGAAAATGCAAGTAGAACTTTTTACTGCGGTGCGATCGGTTGGGTCGACGCAGATAATGATCAAGCCTCACTCGCTGTGTCTATTCGTACATTCTGGCTCGAGGGGGATGATCTGTGCTTTGGTACGGGTGCTGGTATTACCTGGGCTTCGGATTCTGAAAAAGAATGGGAGGAAACTGAATTGAAGGCGAAACATCTCGTTTCGGTTGCCTCCGGCCATTGGCCCGAATCGAAGGGGAAAGCGCCATGATTTGGTTTGGTAATCGCGATGGCGGGTCACTGCTTGGTAGTGAAATGAACACGATTAATCCGGCAGACAGAGGGTTCACTGTTGGTCAAGGAGTTTTTGAAACTCTTACAGTGAGGGCAGGTCGAGCTTTTGCACTAGAACGCCATCTGGATCGCCTTGTTCGCTCCGCCTATATTTTGCAACTGCCGGAGCCCAATCTTGCAGTGGTGCGGGAAGCTGCGCACAGCGTCATCTCGGCGAACCTAAGTGCCATTGGTGACCTTGGGCGGTTGCGAATCACGTACACCGCTGGCATGCCAGAGCATTTACCAACATTGATTCTGACGTGTGTTGCGCAGACTCCCTGGCCGGATAGCACAACGGCGGTCACCGTGCCTTGGATCAGAAATGAACGCTCCGCGATTGCTGGGGCTAAAACAACGTCGTATGCAGAAAATATTTTGGCTATGGCGGCCGCTCGTGAGGCGGGTGCAGCTGAAGCAATCTTCGCTAACGGCTTGGGCAATCTTTGCGAGGGTTCGGCGTCCAATATTTTCGTGGTGCTCAATGGCGAAGTTCTGACCCCCAGTCTTGCTTCGGGATGCCTTCCAGGCGTGACCCGAGAACTCGTGATCGAGTGGTTCAAGATCAAGGAGGCAGAGTTACCGATGAGTGTTCTAGAAGTGGCAGAAGAAATATTCCTGACTTCATCCACAAGGGGTATTCATCCTGTCGTGCGCCTTGACCAGCGTTCCTTAGAAGTCGGCAAGGTGACGAGTAATTTGCGTGAGCAATTTCAAATACTCGTGGCAGGAGACATAAATCCATAATTGAACATAATGATGTCCCAATAAATGCGACTGGTCCTGCCGGGGTAGGGTTTCGCTACTTCAGGTCGATTGGCTCAGTGGTAGAGCACTCGCTTCACACGCGAGGGGTCGCTGGTTCGAACCCAGCATCGACCACCAAGCGTTGCGCTTTGGTATGGCGTAGCGTTCAACACAAAGGAGACATGGATGAGCACAACCGCTTTCGATCTAGTTGGCGGTGACCGCTCGGTGGTCGTCGCTCGTATCAATGGTGAGCTCCGCGACTTGGCTACAGAAGTCTCGGACTCAGATATTGTCGAAGCAGTATTAGCTGATTCCCCTGAAGGCTTGGCAGTACTTCGCCACTCGGCAGCGCACGTGCTCGCCCAGGCCGTCCAAGATCTTTTTCCCGAGGCTAAGTTGGGCATCGGTCCTCCAGTAAAAGACGGGTTTTACTACGACTTTGATGTAGAAACTCCGTTCACTCCTGAAGATCTCGTCGAATTAGAAAAGCGCATGACGCATATTCTAAAAAGCGGCCAACGCTTTGAGCGCCGAGTCGTCACCGATGCGCAAGCCATTGAAGAACTAGCCTCAGAGCCATACAAATTGCGTCTCATTGGCAGTGAAGGCGGCGCGGATGTCATGGAAGTCGGTGGCAAAGAACTCACCATTTACGACAACGTTAATTTAAAAACAGGAGAGCGCTGTTGGGGTGACCTGTGCCGTGGCCCGCACGTGCCCGACACCAGGTACATCCCTACAAATGCAGTGAAACTGATGCGTACCGCGGCTGCCTACTGGTTAGGTGACCAAAAAAATGAGCAGCTCCAGCGCATTTATGGGACAGCTTGGCCTTCAAAAGATGAACTTAAGGCGTATTTAACATTTCTTGAAGAAGCAGAGAGACGAGATCACCGTCGTCTGGGAGCTGAGCTCGATCTGTTTTCTTTCCCCGAAGAAATTGGATCAGGTTTAGCCGTCTTCCATCCAAAGGGTGGGGTTGTGCGCCGGGTTATGGAGGATTACTCCCGCAAGCGACATGAAGAGGGTGGTTACGAATTTGTAACAACCCCACACATTACAAAAGGCGCACTGTTTGAGAAGTCTGGTCACTTGGACTGGTACTCCGAGGGCATGTATCCACCGATGCAGCTGGATACCGAATACGACGCCGAAGGCCAGGTGCGCAAGCAAGGCGTTGATTACTACCTCAAACCGATGAACTGCCCAATGCATAACTTGATTTTCAGTTCTCGTGGACGTTCCTACCGCGAGCTACCCCTACGACTATTTGAATTTGGCACTGTTTATCGATACGAGAAGTCCGGCGTAGTACAGGGGCTCACCCGTGCTCGTGGGTTCACGCAAGACGACGCTCATATTTATTGCACCAAAGAACAAATGGGTGCAGAGCTTGATTCGCTCCTGACTTTCGTGCTTGACCTTTTGCGTGATTACGGGCTTACCGATTTTTATCTTGAACTTTCAACGCGGGATCCTGAGAAGAGCATCGGAACGGATGAAGAATGGGCCGAGGCCACCGAGACGCTTCGGGTATCGGCGCAAAAGCAGGGCCTAGAACTCGTTCTAGATGAGGGCGGCGCTGCTTTTTATGGCCCAAAGGTTTCGGTGCAAGCCAAGGATGCAATTGGTCGCACCTGGCAGATGTCAACGATTCAGGTTGACTTCCAGCTACCGCAACGTTTCGACCTGGAATATCAGGCCTCTGATGGCACTCGCCAGCGTCCGATCATGATTCATCGCGCGCTCTTTGGTTCGATTGAACGTTTCTTCGCGGTGTTGCTCGAGCACTACGCCGGCGCATTTCCACCATGGCTTGCACCTGTGCAGGTAGTAGGAATTCCCATCACCGACGAACACAACACCTATCTAGCAGGTGTTGCTGCGAAACTCAGAGCGCGCGGAGTTCGAGTTGAAGTTGATACGTCAGATGATCGAATGCAGAAAAAGATTCGTAACGCTCAGCGCAGCAAAGTCCCATTCATGTTGATTGCTGGCGATGAAGATGTTGCCGCAGGAGGAGTGTCATTTCGCTATCGGGATGGAACTCAGAACAATGGCGTGTCAATTGAAGCGGCGATTGAAGAGATCGTCGCGGCAGTGGAATCTAGGGCTCAGGTTTAGTCGATGACCACCCCTTGGGACAGGCTTTGGACTCCGCATCGAATGGAATACATCAGGGGTGAAGGCAAGCCAAGTCATGCGAATGAGGGGGATGACTGCCCATTTTGCAGAGCGCCGGGTTTGTCGGACGATGACGGCTTAGTGATTGCACGGGGTGTGAAGGTTTATGCCCTCCTGAATCTTTATCCATATAACTCCGGTCACTTAATGGTCTGCCCCTATCGGCATATCGCTGACTACACCGAAATGACTGTTGATGAAGTCGCTGAACTCGGCGCATTTACCCAAAATGCGATGCGAGTCTTGCGTGAAGTCGCGGGGGCTCATGGATTCAACATCGGGATGAACCAAGGCGGCATTGCAGGTGCGGGCATTGCAGCCCACCTGCATCAACATGTGGTTCCTCGTTGGGGAGGCGACATGAATTTTATGCCAGTCATTGGTGGCACTAAAACGATGCCTCAATTACTTGAATCAACTCGTGAGTTACTCGCCGAAGCTTGGTGATTATACGTTGATATCTTGGATGATTAATGGGAAGTTCGGATTCGAGAGCGTCATAAAATTCGCGAGTTGAACGTCGGTGGCAATCCAGACAAGGTTTGAAGTCATCGCCGTTTCTTCTTCGATGTGAATGATTGAGTTGCCTTCTGCTACCACTTGTTCGGCAAGTCGTCCAGAGTAAATGCGTACAAGTGAGAGTGCATCGGCATCAGTGTGAATCACTTCAGCGATAAGCGGGCTTTTTGGATCCGCGTCTATAGGAAGTTGCGCCGTTCCATCTGGGCTCGATACGACTGGGCACAGACGAAGGCTTGGATCGGGTAGCGCATCAACTATGAGATCGAGAATGAATTCAGTGCCGACCGTTACATCATTTTCGCGAAGTCCGTGACCAACAATCAGTTGAGCGTCTCCATTAATACTCGCCTCTTCCAAAGCTGACATAAGTGCATCTATAGATGGTTGCATCCCCAGCATGAGCGAATTTGTGAGTTTGTCATCTTCGCTGATCATGGCGACATCAGAAATGAGATCTTCACGTGCTTCAGCGATTAATCCCACGTGCTCGGGGTCTGAATCAATGATGCTGAGTTCAGGAGTGGTCCAGTTCCAGATCTGTGTGGTTGCAAGATCTATGAAGCCGGCAAGTTCCTCGTCGTCGTCGAGAACGGGCATGGTGAGTCTGATGAGTTCTGGTCCATCTGAAAATAGCCGACGTAAGACAGCCACAGTTTCATCCATGTCTGCCCGCTCATCATCGAGCTTTGTGATGACAACACACCGGGGGATCCCTTCGTCAGCGCATAGTTGCCAAAGTTCTGCCGTAGCTGAATCCACTCCATCGCATGAAGCGATTACAAATATCAGGGCGTCAGCCGCGTGTAGCAGGGCTTCCTGATCCAGATTGTCTAGTAGCGCGATATCGGTGTCCCGCCACGTAACGACGCCAACTGTTGGCTCATCGGACCGATCCTCGTCGACCAAGCGCTCAAGATCCTCAGGATCGGTACCAAGAAGGGCGTTGAGGAGAAAGGTCTTTCCCGAACCCGTGGGACCCACGAGGCCGATGACTCGTTCGTTGCTCCAAGGGTGTGTCATAGGCACAGCCTCCACGTAAAGGCCGCAGGTAAGCAAACCGAACACCGGATCGTGAGGCGCCTGCCCGATAGGCTTTGTGGGTGTTAAACAACGCGGATGCTCGCAAGATCGTCTCGGCGATCCTGCTTCCGCCCGCCCGCTTATTGATACGACTGCACGTTTCACCCGATGTGATCACCGTTCTTGGCACTTTGGCCACAGTCATCACCGCTCTCGTGTGTTTCCCACAAGGGTATTTTATTGCAGGGCCGTTACTCATTACCTTTTTCACATTGGCTGATCTTCTTGACGGCACGATGGCACGGCTTGCCGGTACAAGTGGACCATGGGGAAACTTCCTCGATGCGACTTTGGATCGTGTCGCTGATGGAGCAATTTTTGGTGGACTCATTTGGTGGGGCTTGAACACCGACGATGTGTGGATTGGCGTGTCTGCAGCCTTGGCGCTGATAACAGGTCAGGTGACTTCATATGCAAAGGCGCGCGCTGAGGCGGTTGGGGCCACAGCAAATGTTGGTGTTGCTGAGCGGGCAGAAAGATTGATCATTATTTTACTCGCGACTTTTCTCACCGGTTTTGGCGTGCCTTATGTTTTGCCGATTGCCTTGTGGATCATCGGTGTTCTTGGCGTCATCACCGTCATTCAGCGAATCATTCATGTCAGAGGGCAACTGCTTCCATGAGCGCTGCTGTAAGTGGAAAGTTGACTACTGCCGCCTTTCGAGCGGCGTGGCTAGGAATTCGGTTTGCACCCAAAACATTGTTAGCGCCGGTATTCGCGCGAATCGCCGACCGCACCTACAAGCGAAATGGCAAGGGAGTGCAGCAGCTGCGTTCAAATTTGCTTCAAGTGCGACCAGACTCCTCCGCAATTGAGTTAGAAGCGCTGGTTCATGCGGGGATGAGAAGTTACCTTCGCTACTGGCTAGAGGTCTTCCGGCTTCCAACGTTATCCGTGCACGAAGTGCGCGAAGTTTTTATTCTTGACAACGTAGAGGTCTTGGATGAACACATGGCTTCGGGTAACGGCGTAATTATGGTTCCTGGCCATTTGGCAAATTGGGATCTTGGCGGAGCCTGGGCAGCTGACCGCTACGGAGGAGTCGCGTCAGTAGCCGAGCGGTTGAAACCAGAAGCATTGTTCGAGCTGTTTTTAAAATATCGCGAGACCTTAGGCATGGAAGTTTTTCCGCTCGGTGCACCTGATGTCATTCGTTCCCTAGCTATGGTCTTGAAATCGGGCGGGATGGTTGCACTGTTAGGGGATCGAGATATCGGTGGCAACGGTCTTACTGTCGAGTTTTTGGGTGCTCCCGCAACGATTCCGGCGGGGCCGGCATTATTAAGTTTGATGACGGGAGCCGCTATTCTGCCGGTAGGCATTTGGAATGACGGTGAAATTTGTCGTGGGCATATATATGAGCCAATACTCGGTGACCCCAGTCAAGACAGACAGTTGCAGATGCACGCAATGACTCAACAACTCGCAAATAATTTGGGTGATGCAATCAGGAAACATCCGCAAGACTGGCATGTATTGCAGCAGGTGTGGAAATGAATAACGACACCATGCGTATTGGTCTGGTGTGCCCGTATGCCTGGGATTCACCCGGGGGAGTGCGATCACATGTTTCCGACCTCGCCTTCGAGTTACGAGCACGCGGACACTATGTGAATATTTTGGCCCCAGTGGATGATCCAAATTCAATTACCGATGGAGAAGTAACGAATGGTGGCAAGCCAGTTGCTATCCGTTACAACGGATCAGTTGCACGACTGAACTTTGGTCTTCGAGCCACGAGGCAGGTACGCAAGTGGATCCAGGAAAATGACTTTGACCTCGTGCACGTGCATGAGCCCATGGCTCCTGGACTCTCACTCTTAACTCTTTGGGTGGCAGATGGACCCATCGTGTCGACTTGGCATTCATCGATGCCGCGATCGCGTGTCTTAGCGAGTATGAACAGAATTGTGCAAACCGCCATGGAGAAAGTGAGCGGTCGGATAGCTGTCAGTGAGGATGCGCGCGAAACCCTGGTTAAGCATTTGGGCGGGGACGCTGTGTTGATTCCCAACGGAGTTCGAGTCAAAGCATTCCAAACTGGGGCTAGGCATCCTCAGTTTGATCCTTCGATTCCAAGCATCTTGTTTTTTGGTCGCCTTGAAGAAACTCGAAAAGGGCTATCGGTTCTCCTTGACGCTCTCCCTGCAATTATCGAAAGCGTGCCTGATGTTCAGGTATTTATTGCCGGACCCGGCCAGATTGATGACATAGCAGAGGGACTTTCTGATTCAGTTCTTGATCACCTGATATTCCTTGGAAGACTTACTGAAGAAGAAAAAATACAGGCGCTGCATTCAGCTGATGTGTACATCGCACCCAATACTGGAGGCGAGTCATTCGGCATCGTGTTAATCGAAGCAATGGCAGCTGGCACTGCGGTCTTAGCTTCTGATTTACCAGCATTCAGCAGAGTACTCGACGGTGGTATGGCAGGAGCGATGTTTAAGAACGAGGACAGTTCTGATTTAGCCGCGCAAGCAATAGCACTGCTTGGTGATGCGGATCGTCGCTATGAGTTACTTGCTTGCGGATTGCAGCGGGTCATGCGATTCGATTGGGAACATGTTGTTGACGATGTGCTCGCGGTCTATGAGAGTGTGACCGTGTCAGATGATCGCGTGACTGAGGATCTGCGTGGACAAATCATTGGCCGCCTCAGCACAGGGATTCCGGGGCTACGCTGATATGTCTTGGACTTGGATTTTCATCACTGTTTTGGTGCTTGTATTTGTCGGCTGGTATCTGAGCACGACTGCAGGCCGGCTGGATCGTCTGCATCGACGCATCGAGACAGCTACATTTGCGCTGGATGTGCAACTATTGCGACGTTCGTCTATTGCAATCGAACTATCTGTAGCGGGAGCATTAGACCCGGCCTCTTCTGAAGTTCTCGCCGAAATCGCACATGATGCTCGATTAGCAACCGATTCCAGTCCCGACGTGCGGGTGAGCATCGAATCAGCGCTGTCAGAGGTCCTCATCCAGGCGTTAGATGACCCTGAAGAGGTGGCCTTGTTACGCCAGGATCCGGCCATTGCAGAGCTCCTCGACGAATTATCCGCAGCTATTCGCCGGGTTGAGCTTTCACGGCGTTTTCTCAATGATGCTGTCTTGGCCTGCCTTCGGATTCGCGACAACTACATCGTGAATTGGTTCCATCTAGCCGGCCACACACCGTTGCCTGAGCCTTGGGAAATGCAGGACCGCACGCCTGAAGGCCTGACCTACGCAGGGGCATGACCACGCAAGTGTCAGCGGTGCACACTTGTGCTTTACGATAGAAATCCGTTGACGCCGATTTACGGCAAAACTTTAGAGGTGGTGCACGTGTCTGCAGAGCCAGTAGTCGGTACTAATCGCGTCAAACGGGGTATGGCTGAAATGCTCAAAGGCGGCGTCATCATGGACGTGGTTACGCCTGACCAAGCCAAGATCGCCGAAGATGCTGGTGCAGTTGCTGTCATGGCTTTGGAACGAGTGCCAGCCGATATTCGGGCACAAGGCGGCGTCTCGCGCATGTCTGATCCGGACATGATCGATGGCATTATCAAAGCTGTCTCTATTCCAGTTATGGCTAAGGCGCGAATCGGCCACTTTGTTGAGGCACAAGTCATCCAGTCCCTGAATGTGGACTTCATTGATGAATCTGAAGTACTTACTCCTGCTGATTATACGAATCACATTGATAAGTGGAAATTTACAATTCCGTTCGTGTGCGGTGCGACAAATCTTGGCGAAGCTTTGCGCCGAATCAATGAAGGTGCAGCGATGATTCGCTCAAAAGGTGAAGCAGGAACTGGCGACGTCTCCAATGCTGTGACTCACATGCGCACAATTCGTAAGGAAATCAATCGGCTTTCAAGTATGGCCGAAGACGAACTCTACGTGGCAGCTAAAGAACTCCAAGCGCCATACGATCTCGTTGTTGAAGTAGCCAAGCTCGGTCGCCTCCCAGTGGTGCTGTTCACCGCCGGCGGAATTGCAACTCCTGCTGACGCAGCCATGATGATGCAACTTGGCGCTGACGGTGTGTTTGTTGGCTCGGGCATTTTTAAGTCCGGATCTGGTGTAGCAAGCAATGAAGACGCATTGCGTCGAGCCAAGGCGATTGTTCGTGCCACTCGGCACTTCAATGAGCCCGACGTCATTGCTGAAGTCTCGCGCGGACTTGGCGAAGCAATGGTTGGCATCAACGTCGCCGATATTCCTGTGCACCATCGCCTGGAGGATCGAGGCTGGTGAGCTCGGCCCCGATTATTGGGGTTCTGGCTCTCCAAGGTGGGGTCCGAGAGCACCTTGGTTCGCTCACTGCAGCTGGCGCTCAGGCTAAAGCTGTGCATTCGCTTAACGACCTAGCAGATATTCAAGGTTTGGTTATCCCTGGCGGCGAATCAACGGTGATGTCTAAATTGGCAATCCAAGACGGCTTGCTTGAACCACTTCGGCAAGCTCGTGCTGCTGGCATGGCGATGTTTGGCTCCTGTGCAGGGATGATCATGTTGGCTGATCAGGTTTCAGATGCCAGAGCCGATCAAGAGTTCATCGGCGGCATAGACATGTCAGTGCGTCGAAACGCATTCGGTCGCCAAGTTGATTCCTTCGAAATGGATCTTGAAGTTCAGGGGATAGGCGGGGTTTCATTTCCTGCGGTTTTCATTCGTGCACCCTGGGTTGAAGAAGTGGGCCCAGAAGTACAAATCCTGTCGACCATCTCTAAGGGACCTCGGGCCGGTACGATTGTTGCTGTTCAGCAGGGTCCTTTGCTTGCCACGTCATTCCACCCAGAACTGACAGGTGATATTCGAATCCATGCAACCTTCGTCGAAATAGTGAGGCAGTACGCATGAGCGGCCATTCCAAGTGGGCTACAACCAAGCATAAGAAGGCCGTTATCGACGGGCGTCGCGCAAAGTTATTCGCTCGGCTCATCAAGAATATCGAAGTAGCAGCCCGATCAGGTGGGCCTGATGTTGAAGGCAACCCAACGTTGTACGACGCAATGCAAAAAGCTCGTAAGAGTTCTGTACCGCTGGACAACATCGAACGCGCTGTTAAGCGTGGAGCGGGTATGGAAGCTGGTGGCGTTGATTACCAAACCATCATGTATGAAGGTTATGGACCCAGCGGAGTTGCTGTTCTCATCGAATGCTTGACCGACAATCGCAACCGATCTGCTTCTGAAGTTCGCGTTGCGATGAGTCGTAATGGCGGCTCGATGGCCGACCCAGGCTCGGTGGCTTATCTCTTTCACCGCAAAGGTGTGGTTATCGTTCCCAAGGCTGTTGGTTTGGCTGAGGATGATCTCCTGATGACCGTGCTTGATGCCGGAGCCGAAGACCTCATAGATCTAGGGGTCTCCTTTGAAGTGGTGTCGGAACCAAAGGATCTTGTGGCTGTGCGAACCGCTGTTCAAACTGGAGGCTGGGATTATGAATCAGCCGATGCCACATTCTTGCCGAGTATGAGCGTGGATCTCGACGTTGAAGGCGCCAAGAAGGTCTTCAAGCTGTTGGAGGCTCTCGAAGAATGTGATGACGTACAGAACGTATTTGCAAACTTTGATGTCTCAGATGAAGTGATGGCAGACCTGGATTAACCCATCCACATCCGCGCGCCAATGCCGCATTTGTGGTCACACCACCCAGTAGGCTGTTCGAACTGATGTTCGATGCTTGGGCCGTTGTCCACAGCACACAGGGTTGGAGGTGACATGCGTGTTCTTGGAGTGGATCCTGGCCTGACCCGTTGCGGGGTAGCGGTTGTGGAAGGCGGTGTCGGCCAGAAGCTTTCTGCCTTGCACATCGGCATCATCGCAAGTTCGCCAACCCAGGAGCTCGCTGACAGACTCGTTGGCCTAGAGCAAGGGTTAGAGGCCCTGATCGTCGAATTTGAACCCGATGCCATTGCCATTGAGCGTGTTTTTTCACAACACAACGTACGTAGTGCCATGTCCACTGCTCAAGCAGCAGGAATAGCGTTGCTCGTGGCAGGTCGGCATCAGATTCAGGTTTCGATGCATACGCCAACAGAAGTCAAGGCTGCGGTCACCGGGTCTGGGCGGGCGGATAAGGCTCAAGTGACATTCATGGTCACAAAAGTGCTGGGTCTGACCACTCCGCCAAAACCTGCAGATGCGGCAGACGCATTAGCTATTGCTATCTGCGATGTATGGCGAGGGCAAGCAAAACGTCGACTTGAAGCCGCAGTTCGTGGGGGCGCGAGATGATCGCGTTCATTCGCGGAATTGTTCAGGCAGTTTCACATGACCATGTTGTGGTTGATATCGGCAGTGTTGGTCTTACTGCTACGTGCACGGCGCCGACGGCGTTGTCGTTGCACACCGGTGATCGTGTTGAGCTCTTGACCTCGATGGTCATTCGCGACGACGGCTGGACACTCTATGGATTCGTCGATGCAGATGAGCGCACCATCTTTGAGCAGGTACAAACGGTCACGGGCATCGGGCCACGCATTGCTTTGGCAGTTCTGAGCACTCTGAGCCCTGATGAGGTGCGAACTGCGATTGCCACCGATGATTTGAATGCATTGACAAAAATTCCTGGCATCGGTCGTAAAGGTGCACAGCGGCTTGTTCTCGAACTCAAAGATAAACTTGGGGTTATCTCTGGCGCCAGTTCAATCCGTGCGACAGCTAATCCGGTGGGATGGCTTGCTTCTGTTACGGCTGGGTTGGTCTCCTTAGGTTGGTCTCAACGCGAGGCTGAATCCGCTGCAGACTCAATCGTTCCACTGGCTGCAGAGTACGGCGACAACCCAGATATTGGGGCCTTACTTAAAGCAGCCCTGAGAAGTTTGGATCGTGCATGAACGACCGACTCATCGATGCAGACCAAACGCCTGATGAGGTAGTTATCGAAGGCGCATTGCGACCTAAACAACTCGCAGATTTCATCGGGCAGACCAGGGTTAAGCAACAACTTGGCTTAGTTTTACAGGCCGCGAAATTGCGCGGACGACAAACCGATCACGTGTTGTTAAGTGGTCCTCCAGGGCTCGGCAAAACAACGCTAGCTCAAATTATTGCAACCGAATTAAATGCGCCGCTTCGTATTACTTCCGGACCAGCGTTACAGCATGCTGGTGATGTGGCAGCAATTTTGTCATCCTTACAACCCGGGGAAGTACTCTTCCTTGATGAAATTCACCGCACTTCGCGTGCAGCCGAAGAAATGTTGTATATCGCGATGGAGGATTTCCGCGTTGACGTCATTGTTGGCAAGGGTCCCGGGGCCACAGCGATTCCTCTGGAAATCGCTCCCTTCACGTTAGTTGGCGCAACCACTCGCGCTGGTTTACTGCCATCTCCTTTGCGTGATCGTTTTGGATTCACGGCGCATCTTGATTTCTATGATGCTTCAGATCTCGAAGTCATTTTGGTGCGTTCGGCCCAACTACTTGGGGTCGATCTCGACAAAGAAGGGGCAGCGGAAATCGCTGGCCGCTGTCGGGGTACTCCCAGAATTGCCAACCGGCTTCTTCGTCGCGTGCGTGATTGGGCCCAGGTTCATGGCGACGGAGTGGTCAATCTTGCCACCGCTCATGCGGCGCTAGACCTGTACGAGGTTGATGCGTTAGGGCTCGATCGCATCGATCGAGCGGTCTTGGAAGTTCTTGTCACTAGATTTGGTGGGGGGCCAGTGGGCCTCTCCAACTTGGCTGTGGCCATCGGCGAAGAGCCTGAAACCATCGAAACGGTTGCCGAACCGTTCCTGGTTCGCCTAGGAATGATTGTGCGCACTCCTAGAGGGCGAGTGGCTACCGCTGCAGCGTGGCAGCACTTAGGTTTGACTCCGGCGCTGCCGTTGCAGTCTTCCTTTGACCTCGAGGGCTAAAGTAAAGGGCCTTGTCGCCGTATTTTCTTGAGTGGAGCCTTGTGAGCAATCTGTCAGGTCTTTTACCGATCGTTATCGTGGTCGTGGCCTTCTACTTCTTGTTCATCAAGCCAAGCAAGGCCCGGCGTAAATTGCTCACCGATATGCAGGGCAGTTTGGTTCCTGGAGTGCGGGTGATGACCACATCAGGCATTTTCGGCACGGTCAGCACCGTGACCGATGAAATCGTCACGATCGAGGTTGCCAAGGGCGTGATCATCGAACTCGTGCCGGGAGCTATTGGTCGCGTAATCGTTCCGCAGTCAGCAGAAACGTCTGCTACTCAGAAGGAAATTCAAGAGGGTGAACTCTGATGGCACCGCCACGTTCCGGTAGTCGTCCACTTCGATCATTGGTCGCTCTTGGAGTCCTGATTATCGGTTTGGCTGTTTGGGCATTTTTCCCAAACACTGAGCACAATGTGAAGTTAGGGCTCGACCTTCAGGGCGGCACGCAGGTCATTTTGATTCCGAAGCCTGTTCAAGCGGGCAAGGAAATCACCGATGAGCAGCTTCAGCAGACGGTCACTATTTTGCGTCAGCGGGTTGACAGCCTGGGCGTAGCCGAAGCCGAAGTAACAACTCAGGGCAGTGGCGCTGGGGCCGCCATAGTGGTGTCTGTTCCGGGTGCCAGCCCAGAAAGACTTGTTGATCTCGTGCAGCGAACAGCGCTGCTCGATTTCCGCCCGGTGTACACCGTTCTCGCGCCCAGTGCTTCTGTAGCTAAGGGAGAAGTGAAGGGCACCAAACCAGTACAGGCTGCTGCCTTAGACACGGCTTTTCAAAAAGCTGTTGTGGCCCTCGATTGCACAAATCCAGCGTCGTATTCCGGCGGCACACCTGATGATCCAACGTTGTGGTTGGGAACGTGTACGAAAGATGGAGCAGCCAAGTACGTTCTTCAACCTGCATTCATCAAGGGCACCAATGTCACCAGTGCAACCGCTGCCCTTCCGCAGAACGGCGTCGGTTGGGTAGTAAACCTTGGTTTTGACTCGGAGGGCGCAAGTGCACTCGCAGAAGCGTCAACCACCCTTTCGAAACTTCCTGACTGTTCAGCGGAGTGCCCATCGCCGTGCAATGCGTTCGCGATTGTGGTCGACGGAATCGTAAGTTCGGCACCTCGATTCAACGAACCCATCATTGGTGGAACAGCTCAGATCGAAGGAAACTTCAATGCTGAA
>Ga0114978_10000475_pt1 | contig 34216 bp, 53 predicted proteins | sample S_140212_EF_Meta_FD_87027 | JGI IMG/M metagenome (GOLD analysis project Ga0114978, IMG submission 87027) | Freshwater microbial communities from Lake Simoncouche, Canada to study carbon cycling - S_140212_EF_MetaG | ecosystem: Environmental > Aquatic > Freshwater > Lake | place: Lake...
AGTAGGAAAAACTACTGTATATGAATTGTTAAAGAATGAATTACCACATTATGGATTCAAAAACGAATCAACAAGAACGGTTGGTAATTATGGATTTCCTATTAATGAAGCAGGTACTTCTGAAACACAATTAGCTATTTCTTCCTTTCATTTAGAAGCTCTATTAGAACCAGGAGATGTAATCTTAGATAGATGTTATTTAGATTTATTAGTATATTCAGGTAATATGGAAAATTTATCTAATAGTGCATATAATTATATCTTAGATACTTGGTTAAGAGTTATGAATCAATATACACATTTTATTTACTTTCCTATTGAGTTTACATCAGTAGACGATGGAGTAAGAAGCGTAAACGAGGAATGGAGAACTAAAATTGATGCTGAATTCAAACATCACTTAATAGCAATAAAAAACTTAGGAGGAGATTATCTAACAGTATCAGGAAGTCCAAAGCAAAGAGTTGAACAAATATTAAACTATATAAAATAAAATGACACAAGAATTAAATCAAGCAGAAGTAGTTGCAATAGCAGGAAAGCATTTAGGGAAAGTAGGCGGAGAAGGGTATAAGGATACTTATGATCCGGGACTATTAGTAGAAATTCCTAGATATTTAAACAGAGAAGCATATGGAATAGATGATAATAATCTTCCATTCGTAGGAGGAGATGCTTGGAATGCATATGAAGTATCAGCAATTACTACAAAAGGACTTCCAGTAGCAGGGATGTTAAAAATTTGGTATCCAGCAGATTCAAAACTACACGTAGAGTCAAAGTCAATTAAATTATATTTAAATTCATTCAATATGACTCCAATGGGAGATACAGATCATGAATGTATTGTAATTTTAAAAGATAGAGTTAGAAAGGACTTATCTGACTTACTTCAAACAAAGGTAGAAGTTCAAATGTTTACTTCTGATTTTACTCCAACTTACTCCTTTAAGGGATATGCTGATTTAGGAGCATTAGTTGATTTAAATAAAATTGAATTTACCTCTTATCATTCAGATGCATCTCAATTAGGAACAGAAGAAGTATCAGATGATTTTGATATTGGAGCAATTAAAGTACAATCAAATCTTCTAAGATCAAATTGTAGAGTAACAAACCAGCCAGACTGGGGTGATGTATTTATTCATATTAAGCCAACAGTAGGAGTTGTTCCTGATTTAGAATCATTAGCAAAATATATTGTAAGTCACAGGCAAGTAAGTCACTTCCATGAGGAAATTGCTGAAATGATTTATATGCACTTAAAAGAAGCTTATAATCCAGAAGAATTAATGGTAGCTTGTTTATATACAAGACGTGGAGGATTAGATATTAATCCAATTAGAGCCTCGCATAAAGAATTAATACCAGGATTCTTTACAGACATTAATTGTAGAATGGCAAAAACATTACGTCAATAATGTTATCCAAAGCAGAAGCAAAAAGTCTAAGTCAAATGCGATTTAGGGTAATTGCAAAAAGAGAAGCTCCAGGAGATAGATGGAGACTAGTAGATGAAAATCATAAACCTTCTGGAGAGATCATAGAAGGTTTAGTTGAGACTTTATCAGCTTATATGAGAAAGACTGGACATAAGGAAGGTTATAGATTAGAACCACTTAAGGGAGTTCTAATGGCAATTGAATGGGCAGAACCAGAACCGGAACTCCCTCCACCACCACCAAAAACATTTGACCTTTACGGGGAATTTTAACACAAAAGAGTTGCTTAATTGCAGCTCTTTTCATATATTAAGATATATAAAATCAGTTATGCAAATAGAAAAAAAATACTACCACGTTGACAATATCGAAATGGTCAACCTCCTTATCGAACATATAAACAATTCTGAAGTAATTGCCTATGATACTGAAACAACAGGTATAAATGTAAGAAAGGATCAAATTGTAGGATGGTCTATATCAGGAGAAGAAGGAATAGGTTTTTATCTTCCAACTCAGAAATGGAATACAGAATTAAATCAATTAGAGGAATGTATCATTGGCGGAAAAGGAGCACATGGTATTACTAAAAAGTTACTCCCGCTGCTTAAGGGTAAGAAACTAGTAATGCACAATGCTTCTTTTGACTGCCGTATTACTAAAAACTATTACGGAGTATCTCTTTTAGAAGATCTTTGGGTAGATACAGCTCTACTTGTTCATACAGTACAGGAAGAAGGAGCCGGAATGGGAGTATTTGGATTAAAAGCATTAGCAATCTCTATTCAGAAAGAGATAGGACTTGATGTAGAAGAAGCAGCCAACAAAGAACAAGTAGAGTTAAAAGAATCAATTAAAGCAAACGGAGGATCAACTACAAAAGACCTCTATGAAATTTTCAAAGCAGATATGACAATTCTGTCTAAGTATGCTGCAGCCGATACAGATTTAACTCTCAGGGTCTGTAATCACTTCCTAAAAGTGTTAAAGGCAGAAGGATTAGAGAAGTTCTTCTTTGAAGAAGAAGTAATGCCTCTTTATAAAGAAGTAACTATTCCTATGGAAGAATTAGGAGTTGATTTAGATATTCCTCTTCTAGAAAAAACTAGAGATGAAATTACAAAAGATCTAGAAGAGAATAAGAATATAGTAATAAAAAGTATATTAGCAATTCCAGAAGCAAAGGAATGGATTGTTGATACTGCTCTAGGAACTTATCGACCTTCACATAAAGGTACTTGGGCTCAAAATTTAGTTATGCTTCATGCTCTTCCTTTAGCAAGAAGTGCTGGTGGAAAGTATTCTTTAACTAAAAAAGCTATTGAAGAATTAGATGAAAGTAACGTAAAACAATTCCTACTAACTGGTGATTTAAAATTACTAGATGAAATGGAAGTAGTTAGAATCTCTATGTCAATGTGGAAGGAAGAGAATGACGGAGAGTATTTGAATATACAATCTAAGAAGCACTTAGGTGAAATTGCTTTTAAGTATATGGGAATTAAACCTCTTACTCAGACTAAAAAAGGTCAAGATCAATTCGATATGGATATGTTAGAGGAGTTATCTAAAACATATGAATGGGCTGAGAATTTACGTATCTACAATAAGCTTTTGAAGATTAAGTCAACTTATATAGATAGGTTCTTAGACAATCAAGAGGACGGGAAATACTACTTCTATTTCAAGCAGCACGGTACAGTATCAGGAAGATATGGATCAGATGCCCAGCAACTACCTAAACCAAAAGAAGAAGGAGAAGATGCACCAATTATTGTACATTATACAAATGTAGTAAGAGAGTTTTTAATTGCTGGAGAAGGTAGAAAGTTAATCGATAATGACTATACATCTTTAGAACCTCACTGCTTTGCTTCTGTAGCAGAAGATATTAACCTTCAAGAGATTTTTAATAATGGCTGGGACTTTTATTCTACAGTTGCTATTAGGACTGAGAAATTAGATCAAAATAAAGTAAAGTATCCGAACGGTGTTTCTCCTGATACTAAGTCTCCTATCTTCTTAAAAAAGCTAGATCCAGTAAAAAGGAACCAAGCTAAAGCATATTCTTTAGGAATTGCATACGGAATGGAAGCATATGCATTAGCAAAGACTTTAAGTATATCTCAGAAAGAAGCAGATACTCTTGTAGCAGGGTACCTAGATGGTTTTCCGCAGCTAAAAGAATGGAGAGTGAACTCTAGAAATCAAGTAAAAAAGTACGGGTTTATTCAGAATAAAGTAGGACGAATCAGACACTTACCGAAAGTAAAGCAGATCTTCGATAAATATGGAGATCAAGTATTAGATTGGAGATTCAGAAAAGATTTAGAACAAAGATACGGTAAGGAAGCAGTATTACAATTATATAGAGATTATAGAAATGGATTAAACAACTGCTTGAATTACCAATTACAATCACTAGCAGCAGCGGTTGTAAATAGAGCAGCAGTTCAGATTAATAGAAAAGCAAAGGAGTTAGGAATAGATGCTAGAGTACAAGCGCAGATTCATGATCAGTTAATTATAAATGTAAGAGAGGATCAAGCAGAAATGTTTATGCCATATGTACAGGAGTTAATGGAAAATACAACAAAGCTTCCTGGAGTAACTTTAAAAGCACCCCCACAGATAGCAAACAATTTCGCAGAAGGTCATTAGAAGTTGTCTCCTGCACTATTTATTCGTATATTATAAAAATAAGTTATTAATTAAATTAAGTTTATGTCAAAAGAGTTACAAGCTAACAACGATAGGGTTATCTTAAAACCTATCACTTCGGGAGAAGAAATGTACGGATCAATTATTATTCCGGACATGGGTAAAGAAAAGCCAGAAATGGCAGAAGTTATTTCAGTAGGTCCAGGCCGACAATCAGAATTCGGTTCATGGATTGAAGTAAAAGCTAAAGTAGGGGATATTATATTGGTTCCTAAAATTGGTTCGATAAGAATTGATTTTGATGGACAAGAATATTACATCACACCAGACAGAGAAATTTTAGCAACAGTTTTAGAATCACAAAATTAATTATGGAAAAGAACATTAGTTTCGGAAAGGAAGCAAGAGAAAAGCTCCTTTCAGGGGTAAATCAATTAGCTGATGCAGTAGTATGTACATTAGGTCCATCAGGAAGAAATGTATTCATCAGTCACGTAGGAGGTAATCCTACATCGACAAAGGATGGTGTAACAGTAGCAAAAGAGATTGAATTAGAAGATCCAACTGAAAATACTGGAGCACAAGCTGTAAAACAAGTAGCAATCGAATCAGCAAAATTAGCTGGAGATGGAACTACTACAGCAACATTACTTGCTAGAGAAATCTACAAACAAGGTATTGAAGAGTTAGAAAACTCTAATGCAGTTGAAATTAAAAGAGGAATTGATATTGCAGTAAAAGAAGTTGTAAAATACCTTCAAAGTAATTACTCAAAGGATATTACAGAAGAAGATCAACTAAAGCATGTTGCAACTATTTCAGGTAACAATGATACTGAGGTAGGTAACTTAATTGCAACAGCAATGGATAAAGTAGGTAGAGATGGAGTAATCACTATTGAAGAGTCTAAGACAGGAGAAACTTATTTAGAAACAGTAGAAGGTATGCAGTTTAATAGAGGAATGAAATCTCCTTATTTTACTACAGATAATACTACAATGACCTCAGTATTGAATGATCCTTTAATCCTTATTGTAGATAAGAGATTATCTCAACTAAAAGAATTACTACCATTATTAGAATCAGTATCACAGCAAAGTAAATCATTACTTATTATTGCAGAAGATATAGATGCAGAAGTTCTTTCTACATTAGTAGTAAACAAAATGAGAGGTATCTTAAATGTAGTAGCAGTAAAAGCTCCTGAATTTGGAGATAGAAAGAAAGCTATGCTTGAGGATATTGCAACTCTAACTGGAGGTAGAGTAGTTTCACCTGAGAAAGGAATGAAGTTAGATCATTTCGATACAACTTGGTTTGGTAAAGCTAGAAAAGTTGTTGTAGGAAAAGATGATACAACTATTATCGATGGTAAAGGAGAAGAAGAAGCAATTACTTCTCGTATTGAAGACATTAAAGCTCAAATTGAAAATACAGTTTCACCTTACGAAAAAGAAATACTACAAGATAGATTAGCAAAAATTGTTGGAGGAGTAGCTATGATTCACGTAGGAGGTCATACTGAAGTAGAAATGAGAGAGAAAAAAGATAGAGTAGATGATGCTCTTCATGCAACTAAAGCAGCACTTCAAGAAGGTATTTTACCTGGAGGAGGAATTGCTTTACTAAATGCAGCAGCATATTTATCAGGTATTTTAGAGGGGGATATTACAACACATCCAGATCAAGAGAAAGGTATTAATATTGTAATAAAAGCAATTAAAAAGCCATTTGAACAAATACTTTTAAATGCAGGAGAAACTCAAGAAACTATCGAAGAAAGAGAAGAGTACTTAGAGAGTGGAGATAAATGGGTTGGATTTAATCCAAGAATAGGAGAGTATGTTGATATGCTTAAGGAAGGTATTATTGATCCAACTAAAGTAACAAGACTAGCTTTAGAGAATGCAGCATCAGTAGCAGGAACAATGCTAATCACAGAATGTATAATTACACAAGTAAAAAAGAAAGATGAACCAGTAGCAGGAATAGATCCTTCTCAGTTTATGTAATATTAATAATAAATAAAAAAAGATGAACAAACAAGAGTTATTTGAAAAAATTGATGGGTTGTACCAAGAATTTGCCACACAGCATAACGGAACAACTAAAAAGTCACAAGCCAATGCCCGTAAGTCAATCGGAGAGGTTAAAAAATTAATTACAGAGTATAGAAAAGCCTCAACAGAGGAAGGTAAAACCAAGTAACAGCCGGAAGGGGAGAGGGGCGCAAATCCCTCTCACCGAAGGTGACCGCGCAAATTTAAAAACATATGATAACAGTAATAGTAATTTTAGTAGCAGCATTAGCAATTGCAGGTTTATTAACCTACGCCTTTCACAAAAATGATAATGACCTTCCATTTATTGCTCCAACCTACACCAAAGAGGAACTAGACAACATCAAACTAGTAGAGGAATTATACAACAAGGACTTAAGACCAGTTGTAGCCAAGAAAGTCAAGCCAGTAGTAGCCAAAGAACTTGAAGTTATTGAACCAGAGTTACTAACAAAGGAAAGCAAACCAGAGTTTCCAATTGACAAGCCAGCAAAGAAAAAAAGAAAATATTATCCTAAAAAGAACTAATAATGTCAGATTCAATTACCAAATATCACGAGCTAGTGGATAAAGAGGCTTTACCTCTTCAATCCGAACATCAAAGGAGTATTGAGAGTATAGTTGAGATTCTACAAGCTTCTAAGAAAGCAAAACTAAGAGGTGCTTTGTTAAAACAGGTAGTAAAGATATCTCAAGAAGGACCTCACCTAACACCAGGTACTGTATTCCAAATAGCAGCCGATGTGGTAAAGGTAGATGAATTATGTAACTTACAAAAAAAGTAAAATGGAACAACAACCAAGAATGAACCTATCGATTGATCAAACTCTTCCGGTAGAGTGTGAAAAATGTTCAAAGACTTTCTTTGAAGAAGCTCTTCATATTAGAAAAGCAAGTGGAATTTTAACAGGTACAGGACAAACAACATATATGCCAATACCAGTATTCGCGTGTAAGGCATGTGGTCATGTTAACACTGAGTTCCTTCCAAAGGAATTAAAAAGTTTGAACTCTGAGGAATAAATCAGACTTTGATTATAAATTGAAAGAGGCTTTGTGCCTCTTTTTTTGTGCCTAATTATACGAAAGAGTTACCAGAATATACGTTATAGAATTGGTTGTAGTTTATTAACTTAATTAAATATTTACGTATGGGATTTTTTAGCATTTTCAAGAAATCAAGTGATTATAACGAGAAAGTTATAATTGGATTTTTATCATTCGCAGTAATGGTTGCTGCTATTACAGTTGATCTTGTCTCAGGATACTTAGGCAAAGAATTAAAATTAAACGAATACATCTTTGATGCATTTATGTATATTACCTTAGGTAGTTTTCTTCCTGACGTAATTGAAAAGTTTGCTGGTTTTAGAGGAGGTAATAAATCTAGCGAATAACATTACATGTTCTCAGAAGGTGGAATAGTAATGGTAGCAGGAATCCTGCTAGGGTTAGGTGTAATAGGCGCTTCGGTCTATTTTGTAAATAGGCTATTTGCAAGTCATACTCAAGAAATTTTAGTACGATTTATCTTATTAGTATTTACCTCACTTGTAGCACTATTTATAGTAGATAAGGTGATAGCATGGCAGGTAAAACTACTATCAGACGAACAGAACAGCCAATTATTTGATTTAATAAAAACATTAGTACTTATGATATTTTCTTACTACTTCGGTACAAAAGAAGGTGTAGAGACTAACGGAGATAAAAATAAAAAATAAGAAAAAACTAGACAATGAGTTTAAAAAGTTTACAAGAAAAAATTGGAGTAACAGCAGATGGTGCTTTTGGTCCAGGAACAATGAAAAAAGCAATGGAGTTTTATAAATTAACTCCAGTTAGAGCAGCACATTTCTTTGCTCAAACAGCACACGAAACAGGTGGATTTAAAACATTTTCGGAAAATCTAAACTACTCAGTAGATGGTCTTCAAAAAATATTTGGAAAATACTTTCCTGGTACTTTAGAAGAAAGTTATGCCAAACAACCTGAAAAGATTGCAAATAGAGTTTATGCCTCTAGAATGGGTAATGGTGATGAAAAATCAGGAGACGGATATAAATTCAGAGGAAGAGGTGCTCTTCAATTAACAGGTAAAGATAACTATACAGCTTTTGCTCAATACCTACAGAAACCAGAAATAATAAAAACACCGGAATTAGTAGCAACAGTATATTCTTTTGAATCAGCAATGTTCTTCTTTGATAAAAATAAGCTTTGGTCAATTTGTGATCAAGGAGTTAATGATGCAGCTATATTAGCTCTTACAAAAAGAATTAATGGAGGTACTCATGGCTTAGAAGATAGAAATCAAAAAACTAAAAAGTATTACGAATACGTAAAATAAATTTGTTATGGAGAACTTTGACTTACGAAACTTTTTAATTGAAAATAAACTAACAGTAAATTCTAAACTTCTATCAGAACAGGAAGTAGATGAAGTAAATTGGAAAGGATTAGCAGCTGGTGCAGCTATGGCAATAGCCGGAGTAACAGGAGCAAGTGGTCAAATCAAACCAGAATATAAAGCCAAAATTGATTCAATTCAAAAAGTACAAACACTTTCACCACAGCAGAAAAGAGCTGAGATACAAAAGATAGTTCAACTAAACCGTGGTGAAATTTCAGGTAAAAAGAGAGAAGATTTCTTACGTACAATGGCAGCAGCAGGCTTCACTGATGAGAAAGCATATTCAGAATATCTAGCAAAAAATGCTAAAAAGAAAAATGTAGGATTAGATGGACTAGAAATAGGTAAAGCATGCAAAAGAGGAGATACAAAAGGTAGTTGTTCAACAGGAGCTACTATGGGTGGAGATTCATTAAAAGATAATGACTAAGTTACTATGAAAACAGGATTAATTATTACGCTATCAATGTCAACACTATTAGCCTTCGTAGGTACTTATTTTTTTAACTTAACTGCAGATAATATAGAACAGTTCCTAGCAATAGGATTGGTTATCTTTGCTGATGGCTTCTTCGGTGTTTGGGCTGGAATGAAGAGAGAAGGATTTCAAACATTTAAAGCACTAAAGGTATTAAAGACTTTTGGTTTTTGGATGGTGATGCTTGCTTGTATTCTTTCAATTGAAAAAGGATTTAAAGGTACAGCCTGGTTGAGTGAAACAATTATAGCACCATTCATGGTATTTCAATTAATCTCTGTATTAAAAAATGCTTCAATGGTAGGTATTGTAAAGAATGAATTACTTACACAAATATTAGATAAACTAGATAAACACAAAGGAGATAGAGAGATATAATATGCAAGACGTTACACAAGGAAGAATACAGCAAATACTTTTAATCATTATAGCAGCTTTAGTAGCTTGGAACATTTTTACTACTAACAGTATTAGTACTGATGTTAAAGGGTATAAGGGAAAAATAGAATTGCTACAAACTAAAGTAGATTCAGCTAAAGTAGTTAACCAACAAATTGGTATTAAGATAGACTCAGTAAAAACAACTGTAGTTTCTATTACAAAAGAAATACACCAAATAGATAAATCAATAACCATAATAAAAAAACAAACAGATGAAAAGACTAATACTGTTGATAAGTTTTCTAATGCTGAGCTTGAATTCTTTTTCACAAATAGATACAACAAGGATATCGCTCCAAAGTAATATTGCTAGACTAGTTGCAAAAGATTTAATTCGATACGATGGGTGTGTACAAGAGTTAAAATTAACCCAAGAAAAAGTTATCAAGCTAGAGAGTAGAGAAGCTCAAAAAGATACTATTATTAAACTTTACTCAGAGAAAGATGAGAATAGTAAATATATAATTCATCAAAATGAATTACAAATAGGTCAGTATGAGCATATGACTGACGATTTACAGAAAGAAATAAGAAGAGGAAGAACTAAAACTTTTGTATATAAGGTAGGAACCTTTTTAGGAATTCTCACAACGTCCTACTTATTACTACTAAAATAAATAAAAATCCAGGCTTGCTTTCGCAGGCCTTTTTTATTATATTATAGTTATATAAATGTTATAATATGAACGACAGAGAAGGAACTTTTACAATTGATAAAGACAATCCAAAGAAAGAATCAGTAAATCATCCAAATCACTACGGAGGAAAAGATAATCCTTACGAAGCAATAAAAGTTATTGAAGCTTGGGAGTTAGGATTCTGTTTAGGAAATACTATTAAGTATATTTCAAGAGCTGGAAAGAAAGACGAAACAATCCAAGAACTTGAAAAAGCTTTATGGTATTTAAAAAGAGAAATTAAAAACCTAAAAGATGGCAAAAAAGAATCTTAAACAATTACAGATCTTCAGAGACTATCAGCCTAAGGTTATTAATTACGAAATTGAAAAATCTATTTCATATTCACAGACTCTAGCATATAATACTTGTCCACACCAATGGGCATTAAGTTATATTAAAAAGCTTCAGGAATATAAACCTTCCATTCATACTGTATTTGGTACAGCATTCCATGAAACACTTCAAGAATGGCTTACTGAATTATACGAAGGAACAGTTAAAAAGGCAATGGAGATGGATTTAGATGCATTACTTCTTTCTAAAATGCAAACAGTATATGCAGAAGAGAAGGAAAGATATAGAGAGCATTTTTCTAGTTCTAACGAGTTATCTGAGTTTCATAATGATGGTATTGAAATACTAAAGTACATTAAGAAGAAACGCTCTGCCTTCTTTGGAACCAAGTATATTAAGCTGGTTGGAGTAGAAATACCTTTACTACATAAAATATCTGAGAACATTTTTTTCAAAGGATATATTGATTTACTACTATATGATGAACAAGATGATAAGTATACCATTATAGATATTAAAACCTCAACATCAGGATGGAATCAATATGCTAAAAAGGATGATAAAAAGTTAGCACAACTACTTCTTTATAAAGAATTCCTAGCAAAACAATTTCAAATCGATGTAGAAAAAGTAGATGTGAAATACTTTATTGTAAAAAGAAAAGTACCTGCCGATCCTGAATATCCAGCAATGGGAAAAAGAGTACAGGAATTTATTCCACCTTCAGGTAAGATAAAAAGAGGTCAAGCAGGAAATGCATTAATGAAATTCATTCAAGATGCTTTTGATGATAAAGGCCAGTATATAGATAAAGAATATGATAAAGCTCCTTCCAAATCAAACTGTATGTTTTGTTCTTACAGAAATACAGAGCATTGTAATGCTAGTTTTTGATTTTAGTATATATTTATATATAGTTAAACAAATATAAATATGGACACAAAAAAACTAACATCGGTTAAAGTGGAACAGGAATTGTTCCAAGAATTCAAAGAAGAATGTATAAGACATAAATTTTCTTTACAAAAGCTTGTAGACAGAGCAATTTTTTTATATCTTACAGAAGAAGAGTTTAAGAAGAAACTACATTCACAAACAAATATTAAATTAAAATAGTTACATGAAAGACAATTTTCGTTATGTAAAGAAAGAGGATCGGAAAAAGATTCTCTTGTTATGCGATGATATTAGGATGCATTCCGGTATCGCAACTATGGCCAGAGAAATAGTCGTAGGAACAGCTCACCACTTTAACTGGATTAATGTAGGTGCAGCAATCAATCATCCTGAAGCAGGAAAAGGAGTTGATATCTCAGCTGAAGTAAATACCTTTGCTGGATTAGATGATGCATGGGTAAGGGTGTTACCTTATAGTGGTTACGGTGATGCAATGCTTATTAGAACATTGATCACTCAAGAAAAGCCAGATGCAATTTTTATCTTTACAGATCCAAGATATTGGACTTGGTTATTTGAAATCGAAAGAGAGATTAGAAATCAAATTCCAATCCATTATTTAAATATTTGGGATGATCTTCCAACTCCTCTTTATAATAAATCATACTATGAATCATGTGATTTATTAATGGCTATCTCAAAACAAACTAAAAATATCAATGAGATTGTTTTAGGGGAATCGGCTAAAGATAAAATTATCAAATATGTTCCTCATGGAATAAACGATAAACATTTCTTTCCAATTAGGGAAGGGCATGAGAATTTTGGATTGCTACAGGAGTTTAGAAAGAAGATGTTTGGAGAAAAGGAAATTGACTTTGTAGTTGTTTTTAATTCTAGAAACATTAGAAGAAAATCTCCAGGAGATGTAATCTTATCTTATAAATTATTCTGTGATATGATTGGAGAAGAAAGATCGAAGAGATCTGCTCTTATAATGCATACACAGGCTGTAGATGAAAATGGAACAGATCTTTATGCAGTAAGAGAAGCTCTTTGTGATGAGAATGTAAATGTATTTTTCTCACAAGATAAATTAGATACACCGCAAATGAACCTACTCTACAATGTAGCTGATGTTGGAATGCTTATTACTTCAAATGAAGGATGGGGATTATCTTTAACTGAAACTATGATGGCCGGTAGAATGATTATTGCAAATGTAACTGGAGGAATGCAAGATCAAATGAGATTTGAGCATGATGGTAAGTGGATTGACTTTACTCCTGACTTCCCTTCCAACCATAGAAAGACAGTTAAGGATTGTGGGGACTGGGCAGTGCCCGTATTTCCTTCAAACATATCATTAGTCGGTTCAGTTCCTACTCCTTACATCTTTGACGATAGATGTGCTCCTGAAGATGTAGCAAAAGCATTATGTGATGTATATGATATGTCAAAAGAAGAAAGAGATGCAAAAGGATTATTAGCCAGAGAATGGGTAACATCAGACGAATCAGGAATGTCAGCAAGACAGATGTGCGAGAATGTAATCGATGCAATGGAAGAATCGTTTGAGAAGTTCACACCAAGACCTAGATTCGAACTACATAAAATTATAGACAGACCAAAAAAACGTATAACACATAAATTAATATACTAGTATGGGACTAAGTTTTAAAACATATCAACATCAACTACAAGAGCAAGTTTCAATATACGATACACTAGAGGAGGTATTTGATGCAAAACCTTTCAAAACAACATTCATGTTTATTAAAGATGAGGATGATGTATACGTACCTCGCTTTAACGATCCTAAAGGAAATGCAATTAATATACGCTTTTACCACGAAGGTAATGGATTATATACATTAGATTTTACGGTTAATGATACAAGTTACAAAAGTGATACTACAAAATATACGTTACTAGACTACACAACTCTACTTACTACTATTGCTCAAGCAGTAACACAGTTTCTAGAAAAATATAATCCTATAGGACTAGCATTATCAGGTACTAATGTATATGAAAAAATTGCTACTAAACCTCAAGCTGAAGGACAGAAGGATAGAATTTATAAATTTTTTATTTCACAAATAGAAGATAAAGGAAATTACATGGTAGACAAGTCTATAAAAGATGGAATTGCCTTAATGAGAAAATACAAACAAGATTAATATATTAAGTTATGAGTAAACCTACATTAGTAGTAAGTTGCCCTATTGATACTTATTCAGGGTATGGGGCAAGAGCAAGAGACTTTGTACAATCAATTATCGATTTAGATAAGTATGAAGTACAGATATTATCACAGAGATGGGGTAATACAAGATTTGGATACTTACAAGATCATAGTAATGAATCTTTAGCATCTAGAATCATTCCTCAACTAACAGCACAACCAGACATCTGGATTCAGATTACAGTACCAAATGAATTTCAAAAGGTAGGTAAGTACAACATCGGGGTAACAGCCGGTATTGAAACTACACTTTGTGATGGTACTTGGTTGGAAGGATGTAACAATATGGATTTGGTTTTAGTTTCTTCTGAACATGCTAGAAAAGTATTTCAGGAAAGTAAATATAATGTACAAGACAATAGAACAGGACAAGTAACAGGTCATATTGAATTACAGACTAAAATGGAAGTTCTATTTGAAGGAGCTGATTTAGATAAGTACTACAAAATAAATTGGGAAGATTAGGTTGGTAGGTCATTGGGTTTTCTAAAAAAGATACTATTTATAATAAAGAAAATACAATGAACTATCAAAGAATCTACGATCAGATAATTGATCGAGCAAGAAAGGAAAGTAGAAAGAAAGGTCAAGGAAGTTATTATGAAGCACATCATGTTATTCCAAAATGCTTAGGAGGAAGTAATGTGAAGGATAATATAGTTTTATTAACAGCAAGAGAGCACTTTGTATGTCACAAGTTGTTAGTAGAGATTTACCCTGATAATTACAGAATAGTTTTTGCATTTTGGTGTATGTGCGGAATGAGAAATGATCTCACAGAAGGAAAGAGGCACATACCTTCAACTAGAGATTATGAGCAAACTAGGTTATTAATGAGTAAACTAACAACAGGGATTCCAAAATCAGAAGAGCATAGGCAAAAAAACTCGGATTCACATAAGGGTAGGACTCCCTGGAATAAGGGAAAAGTGCGTACAGAGCTTCATACACTAAATAACAAAATAGGTCAGAAAAACAGGAGAGAAGTTAATCAACTTACCTTAGAAGGAGAATTTGTAAAAACATGGGATAGTATTTCTGATGCAGCAAAGCATTATGGGATAGGAGTTTCACACTGCTTAATGGGTAGGCAAAAAGCAACTAAGGGGTATAGATGGCAGTACACAACACCAGAACCCCCAATGCAGAGAATAGGAGGAAAGTTAAAAAAATAAAAATAGTTATTATGAAAAAAGCAGATTCAAAAATCTACCAAGAATTATTACAAATACCAGAGGAGTTTCTATTTCTTACAATCGGACATTGGCTTCCTGGAGAAGTAGGGGAAGATAGAAAGAATATTGGATACACTATCAAAGCATTCTTAGAAACATTTAAGAATAAGCAGAAAGGAAAACGACCAGGACTTATTCTTAAAGTACAAGCAGGATCAGGAACTTCTATTATGGATAGAGAAACAGTACTTGATAAAATTGATGCAATAAGACAAACTGTAAAAGGAGATTTACCAAATGTATACCTACTACATGGTGAAATGTCTGATGCAGAAGTAAATGAATTATATAACCATAGCAAAGTCAAGGCAATGATTACTTTAACTAAAGGAGAAGGATTTGGAAGACCATTACTTGAATTTAGTTTAGTAAATAAGCCAATCATTGCAAGTGGATGGTCAGGTCAAGTTGATTTCTTAGATAAGGAATTTACTAAACTAATCGGAGGAACTCTAACACCAGTACATCCTTCAGCAGCAATCGATAAGATGATCTTAAGAGAAAGTTCTTGGTTCACTCCAGATCCAATTGAAGTAGGAAGGGCTTTAAAAGAAGTATATGAGGATTATGACAAATGGAAAACTGCAGCTAAAAGACAAGGGCATAAGTCAAGAACACAGTTCTCATATGATAATATGAGAGAGACAGTAGGTACCCTTCTAACACAGTATGTACCTGAATTTCCAAAGCAAGTACAATTAAAACTACCTCAATTAAAGAAAATTGAATTACCTAAATTACAAAAAGTATAATGGAAGAAAAAATGATAGACTGTCCACATTGTGGAGGTAATGCTTGTTATGAACAAGTAGTAACGGAAGAAGTAAAAACTAATTTCTGTTTCGGTTGTGGATTCACAACATCAACTATAATGGTTGAAGGAACAAAACCAGTATTAGATGCTTTAGAAACATCTCCGGAATTATATAAAGACCTTATGTTTATTGATGAGGATAAAAAAGTATGGTTTCCAGCCACAGTTACTCTTCCTGAGAAAGGAATGGTATTCTTAGATGGAACTTCTAAAGATAATTGGAAATGGTCTGCAGTCCAAGCTATAGAAATTACTGAGGAAGAAAAAAGTAAATATCCAGAAGGTCAAACTCATAAAATGGATACAAAAAATACTCAGATGTTTGATAAAAAAGATTTTATGGATGCATTAGATGCTATTAAATTCTTTGATGTATTAGTTGCAGAACAAGAATAGTTTTCGTATATTAATATAATGAAGTTAAGTTATGCAATAACAGTTTGTAATGAATTGGAGGAAGTGAAAAGACTAGTCAACTTCCTCCTTTCCAACAAACGAAAGGAAGATGAAATAGTAATCTTGTACGATACAGGCGGCAGTACCGAAGTTTACGATTACGTAGATAATGTAGATGAGATAATAAATGTATTTGTAATAAAAGATAAATTTCAAGGACACTTTGCTGATTGGAAGAATAAGTTCTTTAAGGTATGCTCAGGAGATTACATCTTTCAGATAGATGCTGATGAGATTCCTCACATTAACTTAATACAAAACCTTCCTACAATGTTACAATCTAACGATGTCGATATGGTTAGAGTACCTAGAGTTAACACTGTAGAAGGACTAACTCAAGAGCATATTGAGAAATGGGGATGGAATGTAAATGAAAAAGGATGGGTGAACTGGGCCGATTGGCAAATGAGAATCTATAAGAATACTCCTCACATAAGATGGGTCAACAAAGTACACGAAGTACTAGAAGGATTTAAGATTCATGGAATGCTTCCACCAGAAGAGGAATGGGCCCTATATCATCCAAAGACAATAGAGAGACAAGAAAAGCAAAATAATTACTATGACACACTCTAGTCCGTTAACACACTGTATATCAACATACAACAATCTACCTTACTTAAAACTAGCAGTACAGTCAGTAAGAAAAAATTCTTACTTCAAAGATGCTCCTTTTATTATTCATGCAGAAAACTGTACAGACGGGACTAATGAATGGTTATTTGAGAATAGAGATAAGTATAACCTAACCTTACTAGTTGAGCCACAGACAATAATAACTAGAGGTATTGGAGGAGGAATGAATGTCTGTGCTGATCACGTAGAGACAGAATATATTAACTTTCTTCACTCAGATTTTTACGTAACTAAAGACTGGGATATTGAATTATTAAGGATACATCAGACATATCCAGAAGAAAAACTATGGGTTAATTCATATAGAATAGAACCAAATATGTTTAACTCTCCTGAAAGACCTGGAACTTTATTAATAGGTAAGGATGCTTTTGGATGCTATCATGATACTTTCTTACCTCAAGCATTTGAGAATTGGATTACAGAGTTTAAAGAGATGAATGACTACTTTGAGATACCAAAAGGAGAAGGAGTATCAGGATTAGTTAAGAAATCTGTATGGGATGAAGTAGGAGGTAATGATCCTAGATTTGCACCAACATCATGGGACGATATGGATTTATTTCTCAGAATGCTACAGCATGGAGTTAGGTTCGTACTTCCATTCAGTTCAATTGTATGGCACTTTGGAGCAAGAGGTTCACATAGATTAGAAGAAAACGAAGGTAAATCCTCTCAAAGACAGAAAGAAACAGAACAAAAAAATGCTATTAAGTGGTTGGAGAAGTGGAAAAAAATGCCTATATTTGATCAATACGGAATGATAAAACAATTTTAAAAATGAACAATTTTACACTATACTGTAAATCATATCAGAAAGATCTTAATAGAGTTATAAATCTTTCAGAATCTATACGAAAGTTTAACGCAGATAACATACCCTTTTATATTAGTGTACCTAAGTCTGATTTAGAATTATTTAGAAATAATTTAGATTCAAGCGTAATAGTTCTTGAAGATGAAAGTCTATATACAGGTACAGCTCCTGGATGGATTCAACAGCAGATTGTAAAATCAAATTTCTGGAAATTAGGTTTAGCAAAAAATTACCTCTGTATAGACTCAGATGCTTACTTTATAAGACCTTTTTATGTTACAGATTTTATGTACGATGAGAATACTCCGTATACTGTGATACATGAACAGAGAGAACTATTTACATGGACTTCTACAAAAGTAGTTGAGTTAGGATTTAACCCTAAGGTAAGCTTTATACAAGATAGGCAAAAGATAATGAACTTATTTAATAGAAGAGGTCGTCACTATGATTTTGGACCTTCACCAATACTATGGTCATCAGAAGTATGGAAGTCCTTAGAAGAAAATTACATAACACCTAACAATCTTTCTTTTAACAATTTATTAGAATACTCACAGTCTGAATTTAGCTGGTACGGAGAAGCTTTATTAGCTTTTAAGGCTATCGAGCTATACCCTATTGAACCTCTATTTAAAGTTTTTCACTATCCACAACAGTTAAATGAATATAAACAGCAGGGAATAACAGAAGCTATGATAGCAGATAATTACTTAGGTATAATTATGCAATCAAACTTTAATGCACCGTTAACATATTAGTTATGCAAGAAATATTAGTAACAGGAGGAGCTGGGTTTGTTGGCTCTAACCTAGTAAAGAGGTTAAAAAAAGAAGGACATAAAGTTGCTGTACTAGATAATTATAGTGCTGGTTTACATGAAAATGAAATTGAAGGAGTGACTTATATTGAAGATCATACTAAAAATATAAGTAATCTAGAGTTACCTTTTATTCCTGATGTTATTTTTCACTTAGGAGAGTACTCTAGAATACATCCATCGTTTGAAGAATATGAAAGAGTTTGGCAATATAATACAGTAGGTACCTTTGAGGTATTAAACTTCTGTAAGAAGTATAATATAAAAATAGTTTATGCTGCTTCAAGCACTAGGTTTGCCAAAGAAGGAACAAATCATTCACCATACTCTTTAACAAAGTCTATGAGTATTGATCTAGTTAAAGCATTTGCTAAATGGTACGACGTACCTTACTCTATTTGTTATTTCTATAATGTATTTGGACCAGGGTATGATAGTAGTCCTGTACCGGGATATGAATCAGTTATTAGTGTATTTGAAAAGCAATATAAAGCAGGAATACCTATAACAGTTTCAGGAGATGGACAACAGAGCAGAATGTTTACATATGTAGATGATATTGTAGATGGATTAATTAAGTCCTGGAAGTATGAAATAAATGATGAATTTGAACTAGGAAACCCTATAAAATCCTATACGATACTAGAGATAGCAAAAATGTTCTCGGATAATATCCAATTTGTAGTAGCACGTAAAGGAGATAGAACAGATAGTGTACTGCAAACGTACGATAAGACTTGTGAGAAACTAAAATGGTCTCCTACCATGACAGTAGAGGAATGGATTAATCTAATTAAGTAGTATGACAATAATATATCCGATAAACGGAAAGAATGAACGAATGGGGAGTTTATTTAACACTCCTAAACACCTACTACTGTATAAAGGAAAACAGATACTTAAATGCTCTATAGATAATATACAAAAAGAATATCCAGAAGCAAAAGTTGTAATACTTACAAATATATTTTACTCAGAAGCTATTACTCAACTAACCTCTTATAATCCTTCAGTAATAGTTGAAGTAGTTGGAAGTACAACCTCTCATGTAGAAACTTTAAGAAGTTCAAACTATATAAAGAGTGGTTCAGTATTGTTCGTAGATTGCGATATAGTTCCAGAAGCTCTTGGTATATTTGATAAAAAATATCCAACAGTATTTACATTTAAGAACAATACCGGACTACTAAATTATAGTAATTACCAAGTTGATAGTGGTAATAATATAATAAGTTGTAACGAAAAAGAAGAAATATTTGAAAATGCAGGAGCCGGTATTTACTACTTTCCGGGTATGGAAGAATTCCTAAACTACTCACAAGGATGTAAAAGCATTTCAGAGTGTATAGGTAGAATGTTACTTGATAACATAACTAGTAAAATTAATTCAACCAATACCATACATCGTTTTGGTACACTTCAAGATATTTACATAGACAACTTTTCATTTAGAGAGCCTGAAACTACAAACCTTAGTACCGGTTTTACAAATAATAAAGTATATAAATCGAATAACTTAGTAATTAAAGAAGGAGATACAGTCTCAGATGAAAATAAATGGTATCTCTCCTATCAAAATAAGAAACATATACCAACTATTATAAGCTGTGAGCAAAATAAGTTAGTTATGGAGTTTATTAATAGAGATGCTGATGTAAATTTAGATGATATTTTTACATTAATAGAAGAGTATATGACCTATCCTAAGTTAAATGAGTTAACATACACTTCCTATATATCTAGAATAAAGTTTCATTTAGAAAAAAATACTAAGATTGGTAATGGAAGTAAGTTACTAACCTTGCTTGAGACTATCAATCTACCTGCAACATTTGCTCATGGAGACTTAAGCATTATGAATATAATCCCTACCAGGCTAGGATTAAAACTAATTGACCCACTTTACTCAGATACTAAATTTGGATGTTATGAATTAGATTTAGCAAAGCTATGCTTTAGTGTGAAGTATTATAAAAACGACTCAGCATCTTTCAACTACATTAAAGACAAGTCAAATATCGATTACCTGGATATTTTAATTGCAGCAGAAGCTGTAAGAGTTTCTACATATAAAAGCGAGTATAGTTTTATTGCAGAGAATTTAATTAATGAGTTGTATAATTAAAAGAAAATACCTATATTAAAGTATGAGACCTAGAACAATATTCTGCGATATAGACGGAACTTTAATCAAACACGACCCACCAGAGGTATCTTTTAAGTCTGATTATAAAATGCAACCACTAGCCGGTACACTTACTAAACTTTTAGAGTGGGATAGATTAGGTTACAATATTATATTGACAACAGGTAGGAGAGAAAGTCTACGTAGTATTACAGAAAAGCAACTTAATGAAGTAGGTATTTTTTATGATCAATTAATTATGGGAATAGGAGGAGGTTGTCGATACTTAATTAATGATAATAAAGCTAACGGAGATATTACTGCTGTTGCTATTACGATAGAAAGAAATCAAGGAATAAATAACTTAAATATCTAAAATATGAAAATTGAAAATTATGGAGTTGCTTTTGAAGTTACAGAGAATCCAAAGTATACAAATTTCTGGAGAAGCCACTTCTGTGGAAACTGGGAGGTAGATACCTTTGAATTCTTAAGTAAGCATTTATCTTCGGAAAAGACTTTATTGGATATTGGCTCCTGGATTGGACCAATAGCACTACCAGCCGCACAAGTTACTAAACAAGTTATATGTTTTGAACCAGATCCGGTAGCACATGAAGAACTTGTAAAGAATATAGAATTAAATAAATATACTAATATTTTTTTAGAGAAAAAAGCAGTATCCATTCACAAAAGTATCTGGTTAGGAGCTGATGAATTAGGAGAAAGTATTACAAGCGATAGCCGAAGTAAAGAGAATAGATTCGAAATAGGATGTATATCAGTTGAAGAAGTCTTTAAGAAATATAACTTAAAAGAAGAAGATGTATGTGCTATTAAAATTGATATTGAAGGTCACGAAGCAGAACTACTTCAAGATGAGTTTTTAATGAACTTAAATATCCCAATGCATATTTCACTTCATTTTGAATTTGCAGAAGATAGAGAACTTTTTGCACAAAAAATTTCTAAATTCTTAAAAAAGAAAAATATAGATATAACAAGACTTAATACTAATGCAAATATCTCTATAGAAGTTCTATGAGATCATGTATAGTTTTTGCAGTATCAATCTTCAATGAAGAGAAGTTAAACGTACTTACAGAATTTTTAGATACATTTAAGTTACATTTTTCGGACTGTGACATGTCTGTAGGAATTAATTACGGTTCTATAGAAGAAGTAGAGAGAGTATTAGCATCCTATGACTTACCTATCCAACATATAAGAATTACAGATAAAGATCTTTATACAGGATCAGATGCTGGTGCATATCAAGCAGCACTGTCTTTGCTAAAAGCAAGTAACAAGCAGTACGATGTTTGCTGGTTTGCACATACTAAAGGAGCTGTAAATAATAGACCTGTAGAGAGAGGAATGTACCTTTCAAATCTATTTAGAAATCGTATTCATATTGAAAACTTATTTCAACAGTATGACAAGTTAGGTAGCTATGCCCTTAGAGGAGTATCCAGAGGTGCAGGAGGAGATGCTTGGAGTACCTTTAATAGAGATCATCACATAGGTATTTGTTCTAATGAAGTTTTTAGTGATTTTAAATACACACACGTAAACTGGTCTTATATAGAAACTATGTATGTTATAAATGGAAAAGTTGTACAAAGCTTTCTTGACAATACTTCTGAAAGTTACTATACTACTGCTATAAAAGAACCATGTTACTTTGAAGTTATATTTCCATGGATAGTTGGAAGATGCGGATATTTTCCGTATATTAAACAAAGTGAATGTTTCTGGAGAGAGGCAGACCTGAGAAATATTACACAGAGGTGGATAGATGAAAATAATCTATCAGAATTACAACCATACTTATCTATATGAAATTATTAGTATCACTTTCGTCTTACGGGACTAAGAATGTTAACTACTTAGAAAAAGTAATTGACGAGTTTGTTTCTTATAAGAATTATGATGTTACAGTTAGCTTGCATTGTACAGTGCCTTTAAGTCGTACCGATATAAAACAAGAGGTATACGATAATCCAAAGAACAATTGCCTTTTTCACAGAGAAGAATTTATTAGAGAAAAAGACAATTACGATTTATTTCTTTTTGCTGAGTATGATATACTGATTAAGGAAGCAGTTATAGATACTTACCTTAAGTACGATAAAGTACTACCTATAGGTTACTGTGCAGGATTTTTAAGGTACGAGGATACTCCTGAAGATATGAAATACTATATAGATATTTGGCCTCACGCTCACGGAGGAGGTTATATTAAATCACACAATACCGTAGTTAATGGTAGAGAGTATTTCGTTTTAACTAATCCACATCAGGCATGTTATTTACTAACTAAGGAAAAGCTTAACTACGTTATAAATAATACACAGTATAACTTTCACGAGCTTAACGGATTAGGAATAGAATCAGCAGCATCAACAGTATTTTCAGATTGGAGCTACAGTCCTACTGGTATCATAAAAAAAGTATATCCGAAAAATAAACAAGACTTAGAAAATTTACAAGTACATCACACCCCGGATTGTCATGTAAATGAACCAGGAGTTAATACAGATCCACTTACATACCGTAATACATCGGCAACATTAGACATTTTAATAAGAGACGTAAATATACAAAACTAAATTTAAAAAAATGACAAAACTAAAAATTAACAAAGAGTTAGTAATTGATAAAAACAAAGTATTAACAGAGAGTATTGAAAGCCCTGATGGCTGGGTAGATTTTGCAAGAGGAGTACATGGTGAACATTATGGCTTACTTTGTTACCTTTCTACTAAATTTAATAATGCAACTATTTTAGACTTAGGAACTTGGGCAGGATGGTCAGCTGTATCGATAGCTCAAAATCCTACCAACAAGATTATAACTTACGATATAGTAGATGAGCTAGGAAGATCTCAAAACGGTATATGTATTCAGGATAAGTTTAATACTTATTCAAATATAGAACGTAGAATGATTGATGCTAGAACAGAATCTGCTGAAGTAATAAACTCAGCAGACTTAATCATATTAGATATCGATCCACATGATGGAATTCAAGAAACTGACTTTACAAATTACCTAGATCAGATAGGTTATGAAGGATTTGTAGTATGTGATGATGTGCATTTGAATGAAGGAATGAGAAGATGGTGGAGCAGTATTACATTACCTAAGTACGATCTTACAGATGTAGCACATAATAACTCTCAAGCAGGAACAGGACTTATCTGTTACGGAAAAGTAAAAGCTACAGTAATTGAATTAGAATAAGAATAAGTATATGAAAGTACTTTTTATATCAAAAGCAGACCTACCAGACTATCAAAGTGATATGATCTTTCATGGAGGCAGGTCTGTGCTTGGTTCCGATTTTGTAGACTGTAACAAATTATGGTACATGTACAAGGAAGATAAGGAACTATACTGGAACGATAGAGTACCGGAGAATGGTAAGAGTTACGGAAGAGGTTTTACTATGTGCGGTAAGCTAACAGAAGATAATATTGATAGATCTGATATAGAAAGTAAGATCAAGTCTCACTTCTTTGATAAGATTATTTACGGATCATGTACAAGATGTACAGATTACCTAGATGTAGTCTTATCTAATTATAGTAAAAAAGATATTATATTTGTAGATGGAGAAGATGATCAGCAAATACGTCAACACTTTTTAGATAAAGGAATTTATTTTAAGAGAGAATTAATACCGCAAGATCTCGATAAAGCCAATCCTCTATACTTTGCTATACCCGAAGAGCTTATCCTATCTGAAGTTCCACATAAAGTAAAAGAGTATGCAACTATAATTCCTGGAGATTTATCTACATATATCTACGATGATGAAGAAAGTTACTATAAAGGATATCAGGAGTCTTACTTCGGAGTTACATTTAAAAAAGGAGGATGGGATTGTTTGAGACATTATGAAATTATAATGAACGGATGCCTTCCATACTTTCCAGACTTAATGCAATGTCCTTCACATACTATGTTAAGCTTTCCTAAAAAGACAGTACTGGAGTATAGTACGAGGCTAGTAGCTGGAATATTAAAAGAAGAAGAATGTCTAACTTATACTAAGGTATTGTTACAGTATGCAAAAAATAACTTAACAACTAAACACCTTTTTAATTATATAATAAAAGAAATACCTACTATGAAAGAAACATATATATTTATCTGCAGCTACAATCGCCTAGAGCCTCTAAAGATGTTAGTAAAAGCCTTAACACAGAGGGGTTATAAAAATATTGTTGTATTGGATAACGGTACAACCTACCAACCATTATTAGGTTGGTATAAGACAGCAGAAGTGAAAGAAGTTTACTTCTGTGCAAACAACTATGGTCCAGAAGCTCTAGACTGTGTACGAAACTTCGAATCAGATTTCCAGCAAAAATACAATCACATAGTATTGAACGAATACCACGTCTATACTGACAGCGATGTTGTACCTATTGACGAAGTTCCTCACGATTTTATAGATAATATGGTTGAGATGTGTAAGCAGTATGGAATACCAAAAATAGGATTGAGTTTAAAAATTGACGACTTACCTGACCATTTCGTATTAAAAAATAAAGTTGTATTACATGAGAGTAGCTTCTTTGAGCGAGAGTTTATAGAAGATGATAGATGTAGATTATACAAAGCTCCTGTAGATACAACCTTTGCAGTAAATGCCCCTGGGCTTGCTTGTGGGTATAGTGATTATGCTTATAGAGCAGCAGGAACTTATTTTGCTAAACATATGCCTTGGTATTTTGATTCTAATAACCTACCTGTAGACGAAATCTACTACCTTGATCATATAACTGGGGTTCGTCCTCATTGGTCTAATTTACTAAAAGAAGTAATCAATAAATAGTTTATGTTAATAGCAACACTTAATCACAACTTACCTGACCTTACTGATAATTTAGTTAATCAGTTAAAGAGAGATCCATATTTTAAATACTGTGAGTTAATGGTAGTAGATAATGGATCAAAAGAATCAATAGCTAAATCAACAACACATCGACTAGAAGAAAATATTTTCTTTGGAGGAGGTTTCAATGTAGTATTGGATTACTTTCTAAATCAAACAGAACACGAATACTTATACTTTCTTAACAACGATCTTATCTTTCACGGTCCATCCTTTATAACAACATCTCTAAGAGAAGCAAAAAAATCTGATGCAGCAGTCTACTCTCCTTCAGTTATAAATGCTTCAATTGAACAATGTCACTGGAAGCAAATGTGGAACTGGGGTAAAGGACTAAGAGAAGTAAAGTGGGTTGATTTTCAATCACCACTTATACGTAGAGATATTCTAGAGAAGATTAGAATATTCCCTCAAGAACTTATTTATGGATGGGGATTAGATTTCTACACTGGGTGTATGACTACAAGATACAATCTTAAGACAGTAGTATCAGATACCAATACTATATGTCATTTAAACTCTCAAACATTTAAACAAAATAAGATTGATATAGGAGTTTCAGAATTTTGTAGAAATGCAGAAATAAATATGAATAATTACTTTAGTAATTCTAAATTTAATTCATTATATTTAGACTTAAGACAGTACGGAGAAAATTATATATTATGATTTCACTTATAATCCCTAGTTATAATAACTTACAGCATTTACAAAATGTATACGCTTCAATACAGAAGCATGAACCTCAAGCAGAAGTAATTCTACTTGATGATGGCTCAACAGATGGTACCTGGGACTGGATACAACGACAAGATTGCATTAAATTTAGGAGTGACCAAAGAGTAGGGCATACAATTCTTTATGATAAAGGAATTGAATTAGCCACAAATAATATAGTAGGAATACTTCATGCAGATATGATTGTAGGTCCTAATTACTCTAAAAATCTAATTAAACATCTTAAGACTGGTACTGTCGTTTGTGCAACTAGAATCGAACCTCCTCTTCATCCTGAAGGAAAAGAAAAGATCATTAGAGATTTTGGAATGGACTTTGATACTTTAGATGTGAATTCATTTGAAGAATTTGTTAGAGATTTACAAGCAGTTGAAGGCGAGATTACAAAAGGAATGTTTGCTCCATGGTTACTTTACAAAAAAGATTTCCAAGCTATTGGAGGTCACGATCCATTATTTGCTCCGTTTCCATACGAAGATTCCGACATATTCCAAAGATGGATTTTAGCTGGGTATGAATTAATTCAATCTAGAGATGCACTTGTATACCACTTAACCTGTAGAGGTCATAGGTGGAATGATCAAATAGGTAAAGATGATGAATATTATAAAGAAGTATCAAGCAAAGCAGCTAGGAACTATTTACGAAAATGGGGAAATTGGATTGCTAACGATGAATACCAATGTCCAATTATAAAACCTAAATATAATATAGCATTTGCAGTCAAGCATGCTAATTTTCAAATTGTGGAAGCATTAGAACCTTGGTGCGATAGGCTGTATATTGAAGATAGTATGCAAGTGATTACAGATTCATATAGAGAGAAAGAACAATCTAATACTAAGTTTGATTTAACTAAAAGAGTTCTTACATTAGAGTATAATGATCCTAAAGGAGAAAATGATATCGTGGTTGAGTTTGATGCAAGAAACTTCTCCCACCAATCATTCCAAGTAATTCAACAACTACCAGAAATAATAAAGCAAAGCGGAGAGGTTGGTGAGTTTGAATTAGATATATTTAAAATAACAATCTATTCAATGACAGAATATCAGAATGATTTAATTGTATGTAACAATTAACTATTTATAACAAAAACAATATGTCACTAATAAACGAAATTAAACAAATACTTTCAGAAGTAACTACAGTAAACTTTCAAGGACAAAAATTTGTACTTAAAGTAGATGTAAATGAAGATCCAAATAAAAAAGGAATCAAAGTTCAATTCCTGCCAACACAATTTGACGGAATGTCAAAACAAAAGCAAGATGAACTTGCAATGGCTTTAGAAAGTAAATTGGATCAAGGGCTACAATCAATAGGAATGAAAGTAGAAAGAGATAGACAATTAAAAGATAAAACTATCATTGGATTTTTCATCTATATTGAATATGTAGATAAGATAATTAGACAAGCATTAGCACAATCAAGTCAACCTCAAAAATAATTATATATGAAGTTCTGTTTTTACAGCAAGCAAGATCCTAAACAGGAAGCAATTGGTGCCTGCGAGGCATTATCATTACAAGAAGCAGTTAAGTTTTTTTCATTAACAAAAATGCTACCAATGGATCAATTTCAAATTCTATTCGGGGTAAAACAATTTACGTATGAAGAAGGAGCTAAAGGAAATAGTAAGCAATTGCTTACAGATTAATGTAACAATATCCCAGAAGGGATTAACTGGCAGTGTAATGGAAAAGAAACTCTTTATCGAATCTATTCTCTTACTAAGGGAGATAGAAGACAGAAAGGACTTTATGGAGTCTGAACTTGGAGTTGATATGTCTGTATATGAGGAGAAGTTCTTACAGGTAATAGAAAATCTCTTTAGAATGAACTACAATAAAGAGCAGATGGACCTTATCCAATACTACCTTTATAATATACCTACCGTAGATGATTACGACGGTAAAATAGATCTTTCAGATGGTAAGAGTGTAATTACAGTTAAGTTTGAAACACCGGAAGATGTTTATAATGTTATAACTTCTTTAAAAAAACCTGAAAGAAAGTTTGGTAGAAAGGAATAAAGTTCTTATATTTAGATATAATTAATAAACAAAATAAGTTATGGAATTTGAAAAAATTAAATGTTCAAGATGTACAGGTGATATGCCTAAGCTAAGATTAGATAACTACGGATATAATTTCTGTGTTAACTGCTCTGATGTTAAACCAAAGGTAGGTCGTATTAGAGTAATAGGAGAAGGAGATTATACTGTTACAGAAATGGACATACTAGATCAAGACACTGCAAGGAAGCTCCAGGAACTAGAAAATATTTCAAGAGGGGTAAGGAATATTCCATTAGAAATTTTAAACTACGATGAAGATGAAGTAACAGACAATGTTAGGACATTAGAAACTGTTGTTGAAAAAGTACTAGAGGATGACTTAGAAGTTATACTCGAAGATGTAGAAGAGGAAGAGGTCGATGTAGATGAAGTTGAGCTAGAAGACGAAGACGAGTAGATGCCAAAAGCAAAATTTATATCAAAAGAAGATTGTCTTAGGGCAATGGATAATACTAGAAGTAACCGAGGAGCAGCTCGGTTTCTTCGTTGTAGCTTTGTTCATTATAAAAAGTATGCAAAGACTTATGTAAATGATGAAGGAATAACTTTGTGGGAGGCTCATAAAAATCAATCAGGAACAGGTATTCCTAAATACCTTCCTAACAAAGGCAAACAAGCACCTCTTAAGGAACTAATCGAAGGAAAGATATCAGTTGCTTCTTTTGAGCCAGCCAAAATTAAACAAAGATTAATTTATGAAGGGTACTTAAAAGAGGAATGTAGTCGATGTAGCTTCCATGAAGAGAGGTTATCAGATCATAAAATACCTCTCATCCTTCAGTTTAAGGATAAGAACAAAGTAAACTATGAGCTAACTAATATAGAGCTTATGTGTTATAATTGTTCATTCCTATATTCAGTATCGCCAATTTCAGATAAACAAGTAATTGCTATGGAAGATTCTGTTGATAAGCAGGTAGTAGACTTTGATTGGGAAGTGGATGATGCAATGAAAGAGCATTTACAATCTCTCGGACTATGGAAAGAAGAGGTAAAGCCAGGTTCTGAGTATATATCTGAAGATTATAAACAGAATGTACATGAAAAAGAATAAGAGCCGGGAGAGACAAGTTGCTGACAAACTAGTAAAGCAGCATGAAACAAATGAGAAGTTAAAAGAGAAAACTATCTCAAATAATTTTTGGAAATTATTTAAAAAATAGTTGCTCAATTGAATCTTTGTTCGTATATTTAGGTATAAGAAAATAAGTTATGGCAGAGAAAAGAGGGCATACAGCAAAAAAACTTTACGATTTCAATACCTCAGGAGTGTTAGAGGTATGTATCAAAGATAATTGGTACAGGGTAACTTCCAATGAATTTAGATCATTCGATGGAAATAGAAGAATAACCGAGCCAGTTAAACAGCCTGGTATAGGAGAGAGTATGTTTAATGTTCCTACGAAAACTTACGAATATAACGGTCCTGTATATGTTTTATTAACTAATCAGGAAGTAATTAGGATGGATACGGAGACTATCGTAACTAATCCGTTTATGCCAAAAGTCGCAAAATCAATACCAAATAGTAACAGAATATGAAAAAATTACAGATTGAATCATTAGTAGAATTAGAAACAATGTTTCGAGAAAAGACTATTGAGATGACAGATAACATTAAAGATAGCATACAGGAAGCAGTTACAACTAAGAAAAGAATTGCTCAATTATTTGAAATACAAATGGAAGGAGTGGAAGGTAGTTTTGAAATCACTCTTCCAAAGAAAGAATGGATTATTGCTTTAGAAAATTGCTTAAGACATTACGAAGAATGGGAACATTCAGATGATGCAATTGATACTTTTTTACTAATTAAAAACTTAAAAGATGAATAAGCTAAGTAAGACCTTTACATGTGAGCATACAGGAATTAAAACCACTTACAACTATCAGAATAGTATAGTAAATGGAATTAAGTCAGTGGATATAGAATATCCAAAAGAGTATCTGGATGCTTTTAATAGAAAGGAGAAGCAACAAAGTACATTACCAAAGACAAAACAAATGTTCTTAAATCCTAAGACAGGAAAAGAAGTAGGATACTACAGAGCTAAGAATTTAGGCCTTGTAAAATAATTTAAAAAAAGTTACTAAAAAAGTTGCCTAACAAAGATATAGTTCGTATATTTAGGTATATTAATCAATTAAAACAATTAGTTATGTTATCAACATTCAACACAGGTTTAGATTCTTACCTTACCAAAGATCAAGTTAGAGCTTTAGCACCAGTAGCATTTGCTACAGAGCCAACAAGTAACAAAGTAAGTGATAAGTACTTGCATGTTAACACAGAGACAATCATCGACGACTTAGCAAAGTTAGGATGGTTTCCAGTAACAGCCTCTCAAAGAAAGGCTAGAACGTCTGATAAGACGACAATCTTCTCCAAGCACATGGTATCATTTCAGAATCCAGATCTTATGATTAAAGGTAAGAATGGTGATGATGCTTTTCCAAGAATTATTTTAACTAACTCTCACGATGGATTTAATTCATTCCAGTTTAGAGTTGGTATATACAGAATAGTATGTTCAAATGGATTAGTAGTAGCTGATGAAGAATTCTCAGCATTTAGAATCCGTCACAAAGGATATACTTTTGTTGAATTGCAAGAGGTAATAATCCAAGCTGTTAAAGACCTTCCTAATAAGGTACAGATCTTAAATCAAATGCAGTTAAGAGAACTAACTCCTGCAGAGCAAAGACAATTGGCTATCGATGCAATGCAATTGAGAACTAATAGAATCGATGCTGAATGGGATGAAGAAACTATCCAAGACGTTTTAACTCCTACTAGAGATGCTGATAAAGGAAATGATCTTTGGAAAGTATTTAATGTAATCCAAGAGAAAATTACTCAAGGAGGTTATTCAGCAGCATTAAATGGCGCTAAGGTAAGAAAAGTTCGTAAGATTAAATCTTTTGAGAAAGACTTAGAAGTTAATCAAAAGCTATTTAAATTAGCAACAGCATTGATTAATTAATGAATAGAGATCAATATATGCAAATGAGAAAGACCGGCCAATACGACCTTGGCTGGTTCTATCAATACTACCTAGAGAATAAGGATAAGGATAGAATGACTCCTCCCTTTGAAATATTTCATCAAGCGTTTAATATGTACTTCCAGATGAATGGAGTAGCAGTATTAAACTTTTTAGATAAGAAAATGGAAGTAACGAAAATAGAAAACGAACAAGGTGCTTTGCTGTATATTGACTAGTTTATATAATTACAAGCTATTTATGTTAAATAAAAAGGTACTCGTACTACCTGCAAAGAAACCTGGAGATTTTAGATTGACGCTACGTACGAGGTAGCCCTTTCTAATTTCTCCTTTTTTTATGTAGTATGGTAGGAATTTATAAGATTACAAGTCCAAGTGGAAAGGTTTATATAGGGCAAAGTATTACCCTAGAAAAAAGGCAAAAGCAGTATAGTAGTATGGATAACTGCAAAGGCCAAACAAAATTCTATAACTCACTATTAAAGTATGGCTTCTCTGAGCATATCTTTGAAATTATAGAAGAGTGTGAGATGCCTTTACTGAACACTAGAGAGAGATATTGGCAGGACTTTTATAATGTGCTGGGAAAGAGTGGTCTCAATTGTAGACTTCAAAGTACAGAGGACAGGTCAGGGTACGTGAGTAACGAGACTAAAGCAGCTATGAGAGAAGCTAGAATAGGAAAAAAACAATCAGAAGAAACTAAGCAAAAAATAGGAGAAAGGAATAGAGGACGAGAAGTGTCTGAGACTGTTAGGAAGCAGATAAGTGAGTCTCTATCAGGAAGAGTAAGGAGCCCTTTTACAGAGGAGCATAAGCAGAATCTAAGTAAGGCAAGAAAAGGAGTACCACTAACTCAAGCACAAAAAGATGCTCACAAAGGTCCTAGAGGTCCCCAAAAGAATCCAAGAGAAAAAGGATATACCCTAAGCGAAGAGCATAAAGCAAACTTGAAAGGTCCTAGAGGTCCTCAAAAAAATCCTAAAAGAAATAAGACAAAAGTTGTAAAATAAAATATATTTCAGTATATTTAGATATAGTAATATTAATTAAATAAAAGTAAGTTATGGAAGGAACGATTCAAACAGCAAAAGAATTAGCAGGAAAGTTAAATGGTAATTACATTCAGGTAATTAAAAAGAACGGAAAGACTCATGATAAACTCTATAAAGATCCTCAGAGAGCAATACGAGCAGTAGGAGGAGTTAATAATGTAAAATACTTAAGAGAAGTCCTTAAAGAGCAAGTTCATGCAAAATATGTAGAAGTAGATTCATTAACCGGAACACCAGAAAACGAATTATAATTATGGAAAAATTGGGATTAGTATTAGCAGCTATAGGAGTAATAGCACTAACAGCGATTATATTAGCATGGCCAACTCAATGGCTTTGGAACAACGCTCTAGTGGGAGCAGTAGACGGTGTTCATAAAATTGGATTTTGGCAAGCATTAGGAATTAATTTTCTATTTGGTATATTGTTTAAAAATTCAAATTCAAAAGATTAATACAGGTAAATGCAGTAAAGGTACTTTAGTACCTTTTACTATTTATAATTATGAAGGTAAATAAAGATCAAGCAAAAGATATACTAAAGAAGTTATCACCGGAGGAATTAGCTTTATATAAACAACTTAATGCTGAACTGAGCGGATTAAATGAAGCAAGTACTAGGTCTGCTTTAAGAAGTATTATAGGTAACTGGAAGACTTACTCTACAGCAATGCTTATGGCTATTATGATGAATTCAAATATGGCTAATGCAATCAATAGATATTCTCCTGATACTTATAATGCAATCAATACTGAGATCTCACAAGATACAGTTAAAGGAACTCCAGGACAAAGAGTAGCTACTTCAGTTGAGTTAGTACAAACATTCGGTAGTGGTAAAGCAGATGTAGATCAGAAAGCACTACAAGAACAAGTATCCGAGATTCAAAAATGGGTAAAGGATAATGATGGACGTAAGTTTAAAATAGTTATTACAGCAGGAGAGTCTCAAGTAACAAATCAAAGCGACTTCGGTAAGAAAGGTTCTTTAGCACAGTTTAGAGCAGAGGAAGTAAAAAGATTTCTATCAAGAAATATAAATGCTCCTATTGAAATTAATACTCAGGTAGGTAAAACACCCTACAAGAAAGGAGTAGATGATCCTAAGGATATAAAATATCAAGAAGAACAATTTATTAGAATTGATATTGTAGTAGATGCTGAAGATGTTTGTAGCTTTAAACCTAACCAGCCAGGTGTACAAGGAACTGCAGCAAATGGATATGTAACCTTTAGTGATTTTATTTCTGGGGAAGGAGCTGTAGTTATAACTCCAGGACAAATTCCTGACAGACTTACTATAGAAGATGCTAATGGAAACATAAAAGCAGATACAGGATATATAACAACAGAGAAGAGTAAATATTCAGCCAACTGGAAGTACGTTCCTGCCTATGTATTAGAGTTAACAAAGATACATCAGACAAAAGCTAAAGCAGTAACAGGAGCTAAGATCAAAATAATAAGAGTTAAGGATTATGAAGATCTTAAAACACAACTATCAACAAGACCAGATGCTTCAATGATTGGAGATGAGATTGGTCCGGCACTTGCTCAATTAAAAAAGATGGTAGAGAACGGTGTTACTGAGTTTGTTATCTATGATAATATGGGAGTAGGTACTGTAAAATTTAGTGAGAAGTCAGGAGATTTAAAAGCAATTGTATACTCTGCAGTAGGTAAAACAGGTTACCAGTTAAAAGGAGATTGCAAATAGTATAAAAAAATACAGAAATAATTGTAAAAAGAGTTGCTAGCGCAGCTCTTTTTTCGTATCTTTAAGTATAATTAAAAAGATAAAGGTTATGAAAAAAGTCTTATTAGGAGCTTTACTACTAGGAAGTCTAGTATGTACAGCACAACGAAATGCAGCTCTAGATCGTAGATATTTTTATCATTGGGAATCTACTACT
>Ga0114978_10000476_pt1 | contig 34111 bp, 36 predicted proteins | sample S_140212_EF_Meta_FD_87027 | JGI IMG/M metagenome (GOLD analysis project Ga0114978, IMG submission 87027) | Freshwater microbial communities from Lake Simoncouche, Canada to study carbon cycling - S_140212_EF_MetaG | ecosystem: Environmental > Aquatic > Freshwater > Lake | place: Lake...
CCCCGCTCGCGCCTGGTGCCGCTACCCGAGACCGCCACGCGCATGGCGGCCACTTTGAACGACGAGCGCTTCGGCGCGGGCAGCCTGGTAGACGCAGTGCTCAAGCTGGTGCGCGAGGCCACCGCGCTGGACGTGGTGCGCGCCGACATCAAGACCGACATGCTGAGCCCGCACTTTTTCATGAACTTCAAGGTGGTGGACGAACATGGCCGCCAGTTGGGCCAAAGCCGTAACTTGGGCGCCCTGAAGGCCGAATGGGGCAAGCAGGCGCGCGGGGCGTTTCAGGCGCTGGCGTCTTTGAAGCTGGGGCAGGGCGCTGTCGCATCAACCGCCGCCGAGGGTGCTGCGCCTGGTGGGGCGGGCACGGCGCCTGCCTCTGTGGCCCGCGCCGCCGGTAGCGCGCCCGTGGCTCCTGCGCAGCGCGGCGCGGCCGCGTCACCTGCGCCCGTGCAAACTCCCGGCGCTGCCAAAGCCCCGGCAGCCCCTGCGAAACCCAGCATCCTGGACCAGCGCTTTACCGCCTGGACTTTTGGTGAGCTGCCCGAGCTGTTGGAGATTCGCAAGGGCGCGCAAACGCTGATCGGCTTCCCGGCCTTGATGGACGCGGGCGACGCGGTGACGGTGGAGGTGTTTGACGAGCCCGAGGCGGCTGCTGCCAAACACCGTGCCGGCCTGCGCCGCCTGTTTGCCCTGCAAATCAAGGACGCGCTCAAGTACCTGGAAAAGAACATTCCTGATCTGCAAAAAATGGGCGTGTCCTACTTGCAAGTGGGGCGGGGCGAGGGCGCCACGCAGTTGGGCGGCACGGTGGAAGAGCTGCGCGCCCAGATCATCGCGTTGGCGCTGGACCGCGCCTTTTTGCTGGACCCGCTGCCCACCGATGAATTCGCCTTCAAGCGCCGCCTGGACGAAGGCCGAGGGCGCCTTACGCTGATTGCCAACGAAGTGGCACGGCTGGCTGGCGTCATCTTGATCGAATTCGCCACCGCGGCCCGCAAAATCAAGGACAGCAAAAACGCGCCCGAGGCGTGTGCGGACGCGCAGCAGCAATTGCAACGGCTGATTGGCAAGCAATTTTTGCTAGCCACGCCCTGGGACCGGCTGCAGCACCTGGCGCGCTATTGCAAGGCCATCACCCTGCGACTGGACAAATACCGCGCCGACCCGGCCCGCGACGTCACCCGAATGAGCGAGTTGCGTCCACTGGAACAGCGCTACTGGCGCCTGGTGGCCGAGCGCAAGGGCGCGGTGGATGAGCGCATGGCCGAATTTAGGTGGTTGCTGGAGGAACTGCGCGTGAGCTTTTTCGCCCAAGAGCTAAAAACGCCGCAGCCGGTGAGCGTCAAACGCATGGACAAGGCCTGGACGCAGCTGCAATAAGCGCTGAGCCCACCAAAGTCCGGGGCTTATTGCCCCATGTGCCACATATTGGTCGAGCGCGCGCCGCTACGGCAAAACGCCAGCACCGGGCCCGGTGCTACTTTGAGCGCAGCCGCAAATTCGGCCACCTGCTCAGGGGTAATCTGGCCGCTGATCACCGGAAAGTAGTGGTAGACCAGCCCGGCGGTCTGGGCGGCTTGTGCCATGGCCTGCGAGGTGGGTTGTTCAGGACCACCTTCACCGTCTGGGCGGTTGTTAATCACCGTGTGAAAGCCGTGGGCCGCAATGGCGACCATGTCCTCAGGGTTAATTTGTGGGGCGGTGGCAAAGTGCGCGGTGTGCTGGGTGATGGAAACAGTCATGGCAGTTTGGAAAAAAGTGAAGGAGTTGAAAAGCGACGGATTTGCGCCCTGTCGGTCGGCTTCAAGCGCCGTTCCACACAAACCAGCCGGCCATGGCCAAAGCCGCCAGCGCCAGGGCGTAGTTCAGGATGGGTCCCAGCCAAGTGTTGTGGCCGCGCGGTATTTCGGGGTGGCTGAGCGTGCGGACAAAATTTTGGTACTGCAGCGCCGCCAGCGTGGACACGGCAGCGCCGAGCAGCAAAAACGCCACGCCAAACCACAGCGTGGGCGCGGTGCTCTCTAGGGGCACCGATTGGCTGGCGTTGAGCATGCGCACAAACAGGCCAAAGCGTTCCACCACAAAGCCTAGGCCAATCAGCGCCACGGCGGTGCGCTGCCAGGCCAGCAACGTGCGTTCGGCAGCAAAAAATACGCGGGGGTCGTCGAGGTAAGACATCGTTAGCGTTTGCGGGCTTGGGGCTGGCCCTCAGGCCAGGGCGGAGAGTTTTTGCAGACGCTCAAGCGCCGCGTTCAGAGTGGCTTCTTCCTTGGCAAAGCAAAAGCGCACCACGCGCTGGTCAAAGCCGTCGGCGTAAAAGGCCGACATGGGGATGGCGGTCACGCCGATGTCAGTGGTCAACCACTGGCAAAAGTCGGATTCACTGAGCGCGCTTACCTTGGATATGTCCACACACTGAAAAAATGTGCCTTCGCTGGGCAGCAGCTTGAAGGGCGTGTGCGCCAGGCCAGCGCGAAACAGATCACGCTTGCGCTGGTAAAAGGCGGGCAAGCCGGCATAAGGCGCGCTGTCCAACATGTAGGCGGCCAGGGCGTGCTGCACCGCAGTGTTCACGGTAAACACATTGAACTGGTGCACCTTGCGAAACTCGGTAGTAAGCGCCGCAGGTGCGGCCACAAAGCCCACTTTCCAACCGGTCACGTGGTAGGTCTTGCCAAAGCTCGACACGATCAGCGCCCGCTCGGCCAGGCCGCTGTAGCGGGCCGCACTCTCATGCGCGGCGCCGTCAAACACCATGTGCTCATACACCTCGTCGCTCACCACCCACACATTGGTGGGCGCCAGCAGGTCTTGCAGGGCCAGCATGTCGGCGCGGCTCCAGACCGTACCGCTGGGGTTGTGAGGCGTGTTGATGATGATGGCGCGGGTCTTGGGCGACAGGGCGGCAGCAATTTTTGCAAAGTCGGGCCGAAAAGTGCCCGGCGCCAGGGGCACGCGCACTACCACGCCCCCGCAAAGCACGATATTGGGTTGGTAGCTGTCGTAGCAGGGTTCGAGCACGATCACCTCGTCGCCGGGGTGCACCAACGCCAAGAGCGCCGTAAAAATGGCCTGGGTGGCGCCCGCAGTAATGGTGATCTCGTCGGCCGCGCGGTAGTGGCGCTGGTACAGGCGCTCCATCTTCTGGCTCACTGCCTCGCGCAGCGCGGGCACTCCGGCCATGGGTGGGTATTGGTTGTGACCGGCGCGCATGGCGCTTGTTACCTGGTCAATGAGCGCCGGGTCGCAGGCAAAGTCCGGAAAACCCTGGCCTAGGTTCACCGCTTGGTGCTTGGCTGCGAGCGCAGACATGACAGTAAAAATCGTGGTGCCCACGTCGGGTAGGCGGCTGCGAAGGCGAATGGCGGTGGGGCTGGACATGGCTTGCTATGAAAGTGCGAAGTGTCTGTGTGCGTGTGCGGGCTTACAAATCGGCGTCGTTCAGGTGGCCGGCCATGGCGCGGTCCACGGTTTCGCGGGTCAGGCGGCTGCTCAGCAGTTCGGCAAAGGTGTAGACAAAATTGCGCAGGTAGGCGCTGCGCTTGAAGGCTACGCGTGCGGTGTTTTGGCCAAACAGGTGGCCCGCCGGGCGCACCACCAGGCCGCTTTGCGCGCCTTGTTCCATGATGTCGCGCATTGCCATTTCAGCAGCAATGCCGATGCCCAGACCCAGGCGCACATAGGTGGTGATCACATCAGAGTCAATGGCTTCAAGCGCAATACGCGGCTCCAGCTTTTGCGCGGCAAAGGCAAAGTCAATCTTCGTGCGGCCGGTAAACGAGGGGTGGTAGGTGATGAGCGGCTCTTGCGCCACGTCTTCCAGGGTGATGCGCACCTTGTGCGCCAGCGGGTGGTCAATGGGCATGACCAGCATATGCTGCCACTGGTAGCAGGGCAGGGTCACGAGTTCGGCGTAGTCCGCCAGGGACTCGGTGGCAATGCCGATTTCGGCGACTTCGTCAATCAGCATGCGCGCCACCTGGTCAGGCGCGCCCTGGTGCAGGCTGATGTTGACCTTGGGAAAGGCGTTGCGCAGGGAGGCCACTTTTTCGGGCAGCACGTAGCGGGCCTGGGTGTGGGTGGTGGCAATCGACAGGGTGCCGCTGTCTTGGCGGCTGTATTGTTCGCCAATGCGCTTGAGGTTACCCACCTCTCGCAGTATCAGGTCAATGCTTTTGAGCACGTGCTGGCCCGGTTCGGTGACGCGTTTGAGGCGCTTGCCATGGCGGGCAAAAATTTCAATGCCCAGCTCGTCTTCGAGCTCGATGATGGCTTTGGACACGCCGGGCTGCGAGGTGTGCAGGGCCTTGGCGGCCTCGGTGAGGTTCAGGTTGCGGCGAACCGCCTCCTGGACAAAGCGAAACTGGTGCAGATTCATATCGAATTTCAGCTATAGAAGTAGTTCATTATGCTGCATAGGCCATCACAAGCGCCTCTGATGGGTCAAGGAACGCGGGGTTTCAGGTCCGCTCTACGGCCATCTCGGCCAGCAGCGCAATCAGGCGTGGGTCTTCGCCCACCGCCGACTGCAATTCAAACTCGGTGTGCGGGTGCGCGCTGCGCAGCGCGTCTACCAGCAGGGGCAGGTCTTCACGCGCATGTTTGCCCACACCCAAAAACAGTGGCACGATGGTGACGGTGGTCACCCCTCGCGCCAGCAGGCTGTCACAGGCGCTGGCGAGGTTGGGCGTGCTGAGTTCAAGGTAAGCGCATTCCACCGCCACGCCGGGCGTGCTTTGCAAGACCCGCTGCGCCACCGACTGCATGGGCCGGTGCCACAGCGGGTCGCGCGACCCATGGGCAAACAAAACAATGCCGCGCAGTGCGGCATCGCTTGGATTGGCAATAGCAGAACTAAGCGTCATCGTCGAAGCACCAACCAGGCAAAGGCCGAAAGCGAAGCAAGGGAATAAATCAGGCCAGGCAGGGCGGCGGTAAACCAGGGCTGCCAGCCCTGCAAATAGCCCAGATCCCCCAACACGTTGTTCAACAGCACAAAGCTGATACCGGCCATCACTCCGCCAAACACCATGGACGTGGTGCTTCCCGAGCGAAAGTGCAGGTAGGCAAAGGGCAGGGCCAGCATCACCATCACCAGGCAGCTCAAGGGATAAAACACTTTTTTCCAGAACTGGATCTCGTACTTTTGGGCCGACTGACCGTTGCTGCGCAAATGGCGCACATATTGGAACAGGTCAATGGTGCCCATGCGGTCCGGGCGCAGCACTGCCGCCGAAACCATCTCGGCGCTTAGCTTGTTTTGCCACGAAAAACTGGCCTGTTCGGTGCTCACGGTCCGTGCCGGGCCGGTATCGGGCACCACAAACTCGGTGCGCCGCACGTCGCTTAGCAGCCACGAGTCGCCCGGGCCAAAAGTGCCGCTTTGCGCTTCGGTCAGCGAGACAATCTCTCCCCTGTTGTTCAGCTCAAAAATGCGCACGCCTTTCATGCTGGCGTCGCTGGCTAACGACGCCACGTTCACAGAAAAGCTGCTGTAGGTCTGGCGCTCCTTGATCCATGCACCCGTCTTGCCCACGGTAATGCGGCCGTCTAACTGGGTCTTGAGCAGCTGCGCCGTTTTGTCAGCCAGCGGCGCCAGGTAGTCGCCGACGGCAAAGGTCAACACGACAAAGCTCAGGCCCATCGCCAGCAGCAGGCGCAATGCCGCCCAGGGCCCTAGCCCGCTGGTTCGCAAAATCGTGAATTCCGAGCTGTTGGCCAGTCGCGCCATGACAAAAATGGTGCCGATCAGCACGGTAATGGGCAGTAGCTCGTACACATGATTTGGCACCATGAGTGCCACATAGGCCAACGCTTGCGCGACCGAATAGCCCAGCGCATTGTTGCGACCCACTGATTGCAGCTCGTCCACAAAGTCAAAAAAGAAAAATAGTGAGACAAAGGCCAGCGTTACCGCTGCCACCGCCACAAAAACTTCGCGGTACAGGAGCTTGCGAACCGTCTTCATTCTTGGGGCATCGGTGCGCTGCGCAGGCTTGGCAGCGCCCACTGGTTGTGTCGTACGGCCAGCCAAAACAAGGCCAGCGCCAGCGCGCCGCCATGCAGCGCCAGCAAATAGCCGCCGAGCGAGATTCTTTCGGTTTCCACCCAACTTTTCCCCAGCACCAGCAGGTTGAAGTAAACGACAAAAATCAAAAAGGCCAAGGCCATATTGGCGGTGCGCCCCGAGCGTGGGTTGGCGCCTGCGGCCGCCAAACCGATCAGTACCAAATTGACGGCTGCCAAAAAAAGACCTGAGCGCCACGCCAGCTCTGCGTTGTTGCGCGGGGTGGGGCTCTCCAGCAGCGCGATAGCTGATAAGGTGCTCGGCGGCGTAAACGAACGTGCCGACGTGTTGTCTGCGCCTACGCGCGCGCCGTAACGGGTAAAAGTGCTCACGCTTAGCGCGCTACTCGCGTCGGTTTTTTCCAGGCGCTGGCCGTTTTCAAGTATCAAGAACTGGCCGTTGCCCAGATTTTGCACCGTGCCGCGCGCTGCAGAGGTTATGGTTTCCTTGCCCGGCTCGCGGGTGACCATGAACACATGCGTGCCCGCAAGCTTGTCGGTTTCGTCCCGCTCGATGAAAAAAACGCGGTCGCCGCTGGCCGATTCTTGGAACTGACCGGCCTCAATGCGGGCCATGTCTCCGCGCTTTTCGTACTGATCGCGCAGGTCTTCAATACGGCCAAAAGCCCAGGGCAGCACTAAAAATGCCAGCACAAAAATCACCACAAAAATAGGCCAACAAAACCGTAACAGAGGCCGCAGCAGCGACGCCATTCCCCTTCCGCTGCCCAGCCAGATCACCATTTCACTGTCCCGATACATACGGGTCAGTACCGTCACCACCGCAATAAACAGGCAGAGCGACAAGATGGTGGGCAGGTCCGACAACACGGTGTAGCCCATGATGATCAGCACATCGGCTGGGTTAAAGACCCCGCGCGTGGCTTCGCTCAAGGTGCGGATCAGGGTCATGGTCATCACTACCGTCACCAGCACTACCAGCGTTGCGCTAAAAGTGCGAGCCAGTTCTTTGCGGAGGGAGGAATGGAATAACATGGAAACGATCGAAAGGATGAATTATGAACTTTGAACTCAAACCCCTGGATCTGATTGGCGCGGCCGACGAAAAAACGGACCTGTTGGTGCTTTTGGTGCCCAAGGATTTCAAGGGTGGCAAGGACGATTTGTCCGCGCTGATTACCAGAGCCCTTAAGTCGGGCGATTTGGAGACCGCAGCTGGCAAATGCCTGGCCATGTACCGACCGCTTCAGGCCGCCGCAGTGCGCGTGGTGCTGGCCCAGGTGGCCGATGGCGGAGCGCGCGCTACCCGCTGTGCCGTATTGGCCGCCTTGGCCGCAGCCAAGTCGCCTAGTTTGAAGAAGCTGGTAGTCTGTTTTGCCGCTCCCGCCCACGAAGACGCCGTGCGGGCCGCCGTGACCGCTGTTGCGGATGCCACCTACAGCTACACCGCCACCAAGTCCAAGCCGCAAGCGCGCACCCTGCAGAAAGCCACCATAGGTGCGTGCAATGCGTCTGAAATTGCGTCCACCTTCGAGCGCGCCGTAGCCATCGTGGCTGGCGTCGAATTAGCCAAGGAATGGGCCAACCGCCCGGCCAACCATGCCACGCCACAGCATCTGGGGGAGGCCGCGCAAGCGCTGGCGCAGCACGCCAAGATCAGCTGCGAGGTCTTGGGGCCCAAAGAAGTGGCCAAACTGGGCATGGGCTCCTTCATGGCTGTGGCCCAGGGCTCGGACCAGCCGCTGCGCTTTATTGTGCTGCGCTACAGCGGGGCGGCCAAGACCAAGGCGCCAACCGTGCTAGTGGGCAAGGGCATAACCTTTGACAGCGGTGGCATCTCCATCAAGCCCGCAGGAGAAATGGACGAGATGAAGTTCGACATGTCGGGCGCAGCCAGCGTACTGGGCACTTTCAAAACCCTCTCCTTGCTCAAACCCGCCATGAACGTGGTGGGCTTGATTCCGGCCTGCGAAAACCTGATCAACGGCCGCGCCGTCAAGCCGGGTGATGTGGTCACCAGCATGAGCGGCCAGACCATCGAGATTCTTAACACCGACGCCGAAGGCCGTCTGGTGCTGTGCGACGCCTTGACCTATGCCGAACGCTTCAAGCCGCGCGCGGTGGTGGACATTGCCACCCTGACCGGTGCTTGCGTGGTGGCCCTGGGCTCGGTGCGCAGCGGCATGTTTGCTGCAAACGAGGGCCTGGCAGCCAGTTTGTTGGCAGCCGGGGACCGTTCGCAAGACCTGTGCTGGCGCCTGCCGCTGGACGAGGAATACGCCGAAGGCCTGAAATCTAACTTTGCCGACGTGGCCAACATTGGCGGGCGCGCAGGCGGGGCGATCACGGCCGCCAAGTTTTTGCAGCGTTTTACCGAGAAGTTCCCTTGGGCGCATCTGGACATTGCTGGAAGCGCCTGGAAAAGCGGTGCTGCCAAAGGCGCGACCGGACGTCCTGTGGGTCTGTTGGTTGAGTTTTTGCTGGCGCAGGCCGCGCATAAGTGAGCCCGCAAGTGACCGACGTTGCTTTCCATTTTGGCGCGCCGGACAAGGTGGCCTACGCGGTGCGCCTGCTGCGAAAGGCCGTGGGCACCGGCGCGCGCGTGCTGGTGCTGGCCGACACGGACACGCTGCAACGCCTGGACGCAGCCCTGTGGGGCAACGCGGCCACCGATTTCTTGCCCCATTGCTTTGCCAACGCTCCCGCCCAAGCGCTGGCGCTAAGTCCTGTGGTGCTGGCCGACGACGGCCTGGGCCCCAGCGCAGCGCCGCTGGATGTGCTGGTCAACCTGGGCGCGGCCATGCCCCAGGCTTTCGAGCGCCACCCACGCGTCATTGAAGTGGTCAGCCTGGACGAAGACGACCGCCTCCAGGCCCGCCAGCGCTGGAAAGCCTATGCCGCGCAAGGCTTTGCCATTGACCGCAAAGACCTGAATTTGCGCAGCTAGCGCAGGCCCGAGTCAGAAACTTGTGATCCCCCACAGTTCATCGCACCGGTGAAAAAGCGCCGGCAAGCGGGCATTATTCTTCTTGATTGCGTGCAGTAAGGGTCACAAACCTCGGCTGCGCCAGAAACAAGCCCGTTTGCAGGTTAAACTTCGCGGCTCCGGAGAGGTGGATGAGCGGTTTAAGTCACACGCCTGGAAAGCGTGCGAGGGGTAAAACCCTCCGCGGGTTCGAATCCCGCCTTCTCCGCCAGTGTGCAAAAACCCTTGTAAGTCGTTGATTTACAAGGGTTTTTTCTTGATCTATTCCCCGATGGCCACCCAAATTCCTCCGGGTATGGCCACTTCACATTCCCCGCCTGCTCTATTGCGCCACAGCGATCACCACAGCGGATTCGTCCAGGCTGGCGAGCACTGTCTGACGGGGCGAGAGTTCTTGGTGATCGTCGCTAAACCCGATGATCAGCAGGTTGGGCATAAGTTGTACGGACACCTCGCCACCTTGCGCCACTGGCCCCATGGCCAGCACTTCGCCGCGAAGCTGGTTGTGGCTTCGCGTCTGCTGGGCTTCGTGCCCGACGGTCACAGCGGTCGCTTTGCAAAGCGCCAGGGCAGACATTCCCACTTTGAGTCCCAATAGTTCAGCGCTCTCGATCGTGATTTTTGACACCAACAAGGCGCCGTTGCTAAGTTCAAGCTGCACCCGCGCAGTTCCCGTGGTCTGGGCGATGGCTTGGATACGGCAGGGCAGCTGGTTGCGCATGCTGGTGCGCATGCCCAGTCCGGCCAAGCCTGACAGGTTCAAGGACGTGCCCGCGCGTTGTTCCAGCGTTGCGAGCACGCCGGCCCGCGCCTGGTTCAGCAGTTGTGCCGCCTCTAGCAGCTCAAGCCCGGCTTGCGTTAGGCGTGCGCCGCCGCCGCCGCTGCCTCCCACCGCTTTTTCGACCAAAACAGTACCGGCCAGATTGCTTAGGGTGTCAATGGCTTGCCAGGCGGCTTTGTAACTGACGTTGGCACTGCGCGCAGCCTCGGAGATGGAGCCGACTTCGCCAATGCGCTTAAGAATGTCAAGCCGCTTATCGCCTGCCTGGTGTCCCAAGGCCTGGGCGAGTTGCAATGTAGGGTGGCTCATAGGTGTCCTTGTTCTTGGTTTTTCGCTATTCTTAAATGGGATAGCGGTGCTACACTCGTTATTCTAATTTTGAACAGCGAGTCACCCATGCCAAGAACAGTGTTGACGCTCCTTGTCTGTTTGGCCTCTTTCTTTGTGCCATTGCGCGCGGCAGAGGTCCGTGTGGCAGTCGCCGCCAATTTTGCGGCGCCCATGCAAAAAATTGCGCAGGCCTTTGAACAGGAAACGGGGCACAAGGCCCTGATGTCCTTTGGCTCGACTGGCAATTTTTATGCCCAGATTCGACACGGCGCACCGTTTGAAGTGCTGCTGGCCGCCGACGAGCAGACGCCGCTCAAGATCGAACAGGAGGGCTTGGGTGTGGCGGGTAGCCGTTTTACCTATGCCACCGGATCCTTGGTGTTGTGGAGCAAACAAGCTGGGTTGATCGATGATCGGGGTGATGTTCTGCGAAGCGGCAGGTTTTTGCGCCTCGCGATCGCGAATCCGAAACTCGCGCCCTACGGGGCCGCAGCGATCGACACGCTCGCTCGCTTGGGCGTCTTAAAAGCCGTGGAGCCCAAATTGGTGTACGGCGAAAATATTTCGCAAACCTTCCAGTTCATCGCCACGGAGAATGCGCAACTGGGTTTTGTCGCGCTGTCGCAGGTCATTGCCGACGGCCGGATGGCTCAAGGCTCGGCGTGGGTAGTACCGGCCCATCTGCATTTGCCTATTGCGCAGGGCGCGGTCTTGCTCTCAAAAGGCAAGTCCGCGCCGGCTGCCATCGCGCTGTTGCAGTTTTTGCGCAGTGAGCGGGCCAAGGCGTTGATCCGCGATTCGGGATACGTCGCGTGACGATTTTGCGTGCTGTGGCGCAAGTCGCGCGCGGCAAGCGCTTGGCAAAGCCTTGCTTGTAATTGAGTGTTGGGACCGATACCATGGAATTTGCTCTGACCCGCGATGCGCTGGACGCCATTGCCCTGACGCTCGCCCTGGCAAGCGCCACGACCTGCATTTTGTTGGTGCTGGCGACCCCCTTGGCTTGGTGGTTGTCTCAGACGCAATCCCAGTGGCGCGCTCCAGTCGGTGCGTTGGTGACGCTGCCCTTGGTGCTCCCGCCTTCGGTGTTGGGCTTTTACCTTTTGGTTGCCATGGGGCCGCATGGGCCCTTGGGGCAAGTCACACAAGCGCTGGGGTGGGGGGTGTTGTCATTCACTTTTACTGGCCTGCTCATCGGGTCGGTGATTTTTTCCTTGCCTTTTGCGGTGCAGCCGCTGCAGCACGCTTTTGAGGCGATGGGTGCGCGGCCGATGGAGGTGGCTTTTACCCTCAGGGCTGCGCCCTTGGATGCCTTTTTTTCGGTAGCCTTGCCCCTGGCGAGACCCGGCTTGGTGACTGCGGCGATCCTGAGTTTTTCGCACACGGTGGGGGAATTCGGCGTGGTGCTCATGATCGGGGGCAATATTCCCGGCAGCACGCGCGTGGTTTCCACACAGATTTACGGGCACGTGGAAGCCATGGAGTACGCACAGGCCCATTGGCTCGCCGGCGGCATGCTGGTGTTTTCTTTTGGGGTGTTGCTGGCTTTGTCCTTGATGCGCCAGCGCAGTGCCCGGGTGCTGCCATGAGCGCTGCGGACCGTTTGTCCATACGCCTGAAGCTGGCGCGAAAAGACTTTGCTCTCGATGTTGATTTGGTCTTGCCGCCCCACGGCATCACCGTTTTGTTCGGGCCGTCGGGCTCGGGAAAAACCAGTCTTTTGCGTTGCGTTGCGGGCCTGGAGCGGCCCGCCCAGGGGCTGATCCGATTGGGGCACGAGGTCTGGCAGGACGATAGCAAAGGCATTTTTCGACCACCCTGGAAGAGGAACTTGGGCTATGTGTTCCAAGAATCTAGCCTTTTTGACCACCTCGATGTCCAACAAAATTTGGCTTACGGCCTCCAACGTTCGGCAACGCCGGGTTCGGCCGATGCGTTGGCCCGAGCCATTGCCTTGCTGGGCATTGGGCATTTGATGCACCGAAAAAACGCCCATCTGTCGGGCGGCGAGCGCCAGCGGGTGGCGATTGCCCGCGCCTTGGCGACCCAGCCCCGCTTGTTGCTGCTCGATGAACCGCTGGCGGCATTGGACCTGGCGCGCCGCCACGAAGTGCTTCCCTGGCTTGAGGCCTTGCGTGGTGAACTGCGCCTACCCATGCTCTACATCACCCACTCCAGCGAAGAGCTCATGCGCCTGGCCGACCATGTCGTGGTGCTTGACACTGGCTTAGTAAAGGCCTGTGGGTCGGCGCAAGAGGTGTTGTCCTCGGTTCCGAGCCCGGTTATTGTGGGGGACGAGGCCGGGGTCTTGCTGCTGGGCACTGTGGTGGGGCGTGATGCATGCTGGCACCTGGCCAAAGTAGCGTTTGACGGCGGCGCCATGTGGGTGCGCGACAGCGCTATGCCCTTGGGCCAGGCGGTGCGGCTCAGAGTGTTGGCGCGCGACGTGAGCCTTACGCTGCAGGAAACCCAGGACAGCAGCATCCAAAACCGCATTCACGGGTGCATCGAATCTATTGCGGAAGATAGCCACCCTTCGCAGGCCTTGGTGCGCATTCGCTGTGGCACCTCGGCGCTGGTGGCGCGGGTGACCAAGCGTGCGCTGAGCGCTTTGAACTTGACGCAAGGTGCCGCGGTTTGGGCGCAGATCAAATCCGTCGCGGTCATTGGGTAGGCCCAAGCCGCCGCGCCGTATTCAAGCCGGAAACATCTCCCGCAGCTTGAGCTTGTAAAACTTGCCGGTGGAGGTGCGTGGCACGGCAGTGATGGCTTCGTAGCGATCGGGCAGTTGCCATTTCGCAAAGCCTTGGGCCAGCAAATGGGCGTTCAGCCCCGCTGCGTCCAGGCCTTTTCCAGGCTTGCACACCACGCAGGCCAGGGGGCGCTCACTCCATTTGGGGTCAGGGATTGCGATAACGGCGGCTTCGGCCACGTCGGGGTGGCCCATCAAAGCGTTTTCCAGGTCCACCGAACTGATCCATTCGCCGCCGGACTTGATCAAGTCTTTGGTGCGGTCGGTAATGCGCACAAAGCCATGGCTGTCCATGGACGCCACGTCGCCGGTGCGCAGCCAGCCATCAGTGCTGAATTTGTCCTCGCTCACTGGCACTTGGTGGTAGCTGGCGGTAATAAACGGGCCATGCACCTGGATCTCGCCCACGTGCTGGCCGTCCCAAGACGCGTCCTGGCCGTCTTCACCGCGCAGGCGAATGTCCACCAGCGGCACTGGCACACCGGCCATGGCCGCGCGCCGGTAGCGTTCGTCCATGCTGGCTTCTTTGAACTCGGACTTGGGGTAGGACACCGTGGCCAGGGGCGAGGTCTCAGTCATACCCCAACCCTGCAAGATCCAGATGCCGTGCTTGTCAAAGGCGCGTATCAGCGCCTCGGGCACCGCCGCGCCACCCACCAGGCTGCGCATGCCGGCGGGCAACTTCCAGCGCCCGGGTTGGGTTTGCAAAGAGGCCTCGTAGGCCTGGATCAGGCCCATCCAGATGGTGGGCACGCCCAGCGAAAGTGTGGGCGGCTCCTCGCGCATCAGGTCGAGCAAATCATCGGGGTGCAGGTGTGGCCCCGGAAACACCAGTTTGCAGCCCGTCATCACCGCCCCGTAAGGTATGCCCCAGCTATTGGCGTGGAACATGGGCGTGACCGGCAGCACCACGTCGCTACTGCGCAGCGCCCAGCAGTCGCCCATGCAGCCCACCAGTGTGTGCAGAACGGTCGAGCGGTGCGAATACACCACGCCCTTGGGTTTACCAGTGGTGCCTGAGGTGTAGCACATGGACACAGCGTCGTCTTCCTCATGCGCCACGTACTGAAAACCCCTGCCATCGGCCTGCGTCAGCAGGGCCTCGTAGTTTAGGAAAGGCGCCGGCACGGCGGCGCCGGAGAAGGGAAAAACAATGATTTTTTCAAAATTGCACTGACCCTGGAACTGCGCCAGCAAGGGCAGCAAGACGTCGTCCACCACCAAAAACCGGTCTTGCGCGTTATTGGCGATCCAGGCAATTTCTTCGGCAGCCAGGCGCAGGTTTAGCGTGTGCATCACGCCGCCTGCCGCCGGAATTCCGAAATAACACTCCAGGTGCGCGTGGTGATTCCAGCTTAGGGTGGCTACCCGGTCGCCGGGCTGTAAACCGAGATCGAGCAGGGCTTGCGCCAGTTGGCGCGTGCGCCCATAAAACTGGCCATACGTGTGGCGCACCAGTGATTTGTCCGGCAGGCGTGAGACGATTTCATTGCTGGGAAACAGGTGTCCTGCGCGCTCAAGCAAGTGGTTAAGCGAAAGCGGCACGTCCATCATCGTGCTGCGAATTGGGCGCATAGGTGCCATGGCGTGGTCCTTTGAAGGGTGGGGCGGGCAAATGGCGTGTCGCAGTCACTATAACTTTTGCAGGCCCCAATCCAACAGACCGGCCCGATGGGCCAAGCGCCACAATTCAGGTGTCATTGCCTGCGCGGCCTTATTTCCACGCCTTGCGGGTTCGGCCGCGCGGAAAGTCTGCTGCGCGTCCGACTATTGGCGAAACGCGTCATGGCAGCTCTTGCAGGTGCCACCAACGCCGCCCACGGCGACCTTGATCGTGTCCAGGTTGCCTGTTTTGGCGGCAAGCGAGAGCTTGGCCATTTCGGCTTGCATCTTGTCTGCGTAATCATTGAACTTAGGCTTGTCGAGCCAGATTTCAGGCTTGGCCTTGGTGTCGCCCTTGTCGGTGCCTTCGCCAAATGCGACCCAGGGAAGCTTGGAGACAAATTCGGCGGTGGTGGCGCTCTCAAGCGCTACTTTGGCGTCAAAAGGCGCTTTGCCAGCGGCCATGGCAGCCACGCGGCCAAAGTTTTGCTGCATCACAAAAAGGGCGTTTTTGCGGTATTTGATGGCGTCTTCGGCCTTGGCAAACTGGGCCCAGGTGGGGGCGCACAGGAGCAAGGAGGCGGCGGCGATCAGCAGCGTGCGGAGGAGGGTCTTCATGGGCAGAACTTTCAGGCAAAGGTGGAAGGCAATATGGCCGAAGATTATTTTGACAAGGGATTTTGGGCTTTCCGGCCTTAAAGGTCTTTTTTGGGATTTTTGCCAAGCTGCCGTTTGGCGAACGCGGCGTAGTTTGGCGCTTTGTTGGATAGACTGGCATGGCCCCGTCCGCTTGGGGCGCAAAGGGAGATGAAAGTGAACTTCGTACGCATTTGGGACCTGCCAACCCGCCTTTTCCATGGCGCATTGATTCTGGCTTTTGTCGGGCTGATTGCCACCGCGCAGGTTGGCGGCAGCGCCATGGAGTGGCACTTTCGCTGCGGCTACACCGTTTTGGCCTTGCTGCTTTTTAGGCTGGTGTGGGGCTGGGTGGGCGGCTACTGGTCGCGCTTTGCCCAGTTTGTGTCGAGCCCGGCGGCCGCGCTGGCCTACGCGCGCACGCCCTTTGAGCAACGCCCCCCCAGCATGGGCCACAACCCGATGGGCGCCTGGTCGGTGCTCGCTATTTTGATGGCGCTGGGTTTGCAGGTGACGGCTGGCCTGTTCAGCGACGACGAAATCGCCACTGCAGGGCCCCTGGTGTCCTACGCCAGCAGCCAGTGGGTGAGCCTGGCCACCCGCTACCACACGAGCATTGGCAAGCTCGCTGTGTTTGCGCTCTTGGCGCTGCACGTGGGCACGGTGCTGTACTACCGCCACAAACGCAAGATCGACCTGATTACCCCCATGGTCAGCGGCGACAAACTGCTGCCCGAAGGCACGTGCGCATCGGCTGACTCGGCGGGCACGCGGGTGCTGGCTTTGGTGGTACTGGCGGTGATTGCGGTGGGGGTGGGGGTTTTGTTGGCTTGAGGCTTGCGGGCTTGAGCGACCTGAGGTCAGCCGCCTGCCGCCTGGGCCCGCGCCCGAATCCCGCTCAGCGTCGCCCCTGCGCTGATCTGCTCGGGGTCGGTTAGCACGTGAATGAGGGTAGGGCGGTCGGCTTCAAATCCTTGGAACACGGCTTCCACCAGGGCGGCGGGCTCGGTGATACGCAGGCCGTAGGCGCCAAAGGCTTGGGCCAGTGCGACAAAGTCGGGGTTGTGCAGGGCAGTTCCGTGGGTGCGCTCGGGAAAGAATTTTTCCTGGTGCATGCGGATGGTGCCGTACATCTGGTTGTCAAACACCACCACCACGATGGGCAGCGCCAGGTGCACGGCGGTGGCGAGTTCGTGCGCGCTCATCATGAAGCAGCCGTCGCCGGCCAGGCACAGCACGTCGCGCTCTGGGTGCGCCAGTTTGGCGCCAATGGCGGCAGGCAGGCCGTAGCCCATGGCGCCGCTGGTGGGTGCCAGCTGGCTGCCAAAGCGCCGGTGCCTGAAGTAGCGGTGCGCCCAGGTGGTGTAGTTGCCCGCACCGCTGGCAATCACCACGTCGATGGGCAACTGCGCGCGCAGCAGGCCCCAGGTTTGCACCAGATCGATGGGCGCGTCGGGCGTGTCTTGCGCTGCGGGGATGGCAGTAAATTGCTCAAAGCCCTGGCGCAGGGCCTGCGTGCGGCTCTGCAGGCGCTGGCGCAGTGCTGCATCCGTGGGGAGTACGGCCAGGGCCTGTGCCAACTCGGGCATGGTGGCCAGCAAGGCCAAGTCGGGGCGGTACAAGTGACCCAGGTCTTGGGCCTCGGGCAGGGCGTGCACCAGCAGTTGTTGGGGCTGAGGAATGTCAATGAGCGTGTAGCCCGCGCTGGGCACCTCGCCCATGCGCGCGCCCAGCAGCACCAGCAAGTCTGATTCTTTGACCGCCCGGTGCAAAGCGGGGTCTGCGCCCAAGCCCAGCACGCCCACGTAATGCGGGTCCTCGTTGTCAAACAGGTCTTGGCGCCTGAAGGAGCAGGCTACGGGCAGGCCGCTGGCGTGCACAAACGTGCGCAGGTCTTGCACGGCCTGCGCCGTCCAGCCGCTGCCGCCCACGATCAGCAAGGGGCGCTGGGCGGCGCTCACCATGGCCATGAATTGCGCCAGATCGGGGGCCGAGGGCGTGGCGCGCACGCTCTGGGCGACTTTTGCTGCGCGCACCGGGGCCCGCGCCGGGCCGCTGAGCACGTCTTCGGGCAAGGCCAGCACCACCGGGCCGCGCCGACCGGCCATGGCCACATGAAAGGCGTGGCTCACCAGCTCGGGCATACGGCTCGCGTCGTCCACTTGGGCCACCCATTTGCACATGGGCGCAAACATATTGCGGTAGTCCACCTCTTGAAAAGCGTTGCGCTCCATAGTGTCGCGCGCCACCTGGCCGATAAACAGAATCACCGGCGTGGCGTCCTGGTGCGCAGTGTGCAGGCCAATGGCGGCCTGGGCTGCGCCGGGCGCGCGCGTCACAAAGCAAATGCCGGGGCGCCCGGTGGCCTTGGCATGGGCCTCGGCCATGAACATGGCCGAGCCTTCGTGGCGGCACACCACCAGGTGGATGGCGTCGCGGTGCGCATACATGGCGTCCATGGCGGCCAAAAAGCTCTCGCCTGGCACACAAAACACGGTGTTCACGCCTTGGGCCAGCAAGGCGTCGATCAACAAACTGGCGCCCGTGGGCTGGGTGGTGCTTGTCATGGCGGTGGGGGCTTTGTAAAAAATAGGTCACACGAAAAACGGTGGTCGATGCGGGTTTGTACCCCCACTTCAAGTATGCATTGTGCGGGGCGCTGGCTTCATAATGGCTTGCAGTTGCCACCCGCGGCGTGCTTTTGGGCCTTGCGGCTTGGTTGGGCACGCAGCGCACGCCGCAGGCAACCATGTTCTAGCCCACCGCAGGATTTACATAAATGCAAAAAGCCACCGCCCGCCGAACTTATCTCTTTTCCCTGGCCCTGATTACGCTAGTCGCCGCGTCTGGCCTGGCCCAGGCCCAAAGTGCATGGCCCAGCAAGCCGGTCAAGATTGTGGTGCCCTTTGCGCCCGGCGGCACCACCGACATCTTGGCCCGCGCCGTGGCACCCGAGCTGGCCAAAGCCTTCGGCCAGGCGTTTGTCATTGAAAACCGGGCCGGGGCCGGCGGCAACATCGGCGCCGAACAAGTGGCCAAGTCCGCCCCCGACGGCTACACGCTGCTCATGGGCACCGTGGGCACGCACGGCATCAACAAGTCCTTGTTTGCCAAGCTGGCCTACGATCCGCAAAAAGACTTTGCGCCCATCACCCTGGTGGCCGGCGTACCCAATGTGATGGTGATGAACACCGAGCGGGCCAAGGCGCTGAACATTAACTCGGTGCCCGACTTTGTTGCCTATGCGCGCAAACACCCGGGCGAGCTGAATATGGCGTCTAGCGGCAGCGGCACGTCCATCCACCTGGCGGGCGAGTTGTTCAAGACGTCCACCGGCATTTACATGACGCACATTCCCTACGGCGGCTCGGCGCCCGCGCTTTTGGGCATGGTGTCGGGCCAGGTGGATGTGATGTTTGATAACCTGCCCTCGGCCATTGCGCTCATTAAGGCGGGCAAGCTCAAGGCTTTTGCCGTGACCAGCGCCCAGCGCTCGGGCGCCATGCCAGACTTGCCCACGATTGCCGAAGCCGCGCCGCTCAAGGGCTTTGACGCCACCAGCTGGTTTGGCCTGTTGGCGCCTGCTGGCACGCCCCAGGCGGTAGTTAACCGGCTGCAGCAAGAAACCGCCAAAGCGCTCAATTCGCCCGAGATCAAGGAAAAGCTGCTGGCCCAAGGTGCTATTCCCAGCGGCAACAGCCCGCAAGAATTTGCTGCGCTGATTGACGCGGAAATCAAGAAATGGGCGGTCGTGGTCAAGGCCTCTGGCGCCCGCGTGGACTGAACCGCGCACCAAACCGGGCCTTAACCGCATTCATGCAGGCGTTTTACAGCGACAACTTCGTCCTCCCCTTGCCGCCAGGCCACCGGTTTCCGATGGCCAAGTACCAGTTGCTGCGCGACGCGCTAAGCGCGCAACTGCCCCAGGTGCAGTTTGTGCAGGCCCCGGCCGCCGTAGAGGCCGAACTGGCCTTTGCGCACCACCCGGCCTACATCGCCGCCATTGCCGACGGTTCGGTGGACACCAAAATCTTGCGTGACATTGGTTTTCCGTGGAGCCCGGCCATGGCCGAACGGGCGCGGCGCTCAGTAGGCGGCACTTTGCAGGCGGCGCGTGTGGCACTGGCCCAAGGCGTGTCCGCCAACCTGGCCGGGGGCACGCACCACGCGTATTCGGACCGGGGCGGCGGCTTTTGTGTGTTTAACGACCTGGCAGTTAGCGCCCGCGTGCTGCAAGCCGAATGGGGCAGGGTGCGACCACCCCCAGGCCAGCGCCGCCTTCCATTGAACGTGGCCATCATTGACCTCGATGTGCACCAGGGCAACGGCACGGCGCGCATTTTTGCCAAAGACGATTCGGTGTTCACGCTCTCCCTCCACGGCGCCAACAACTTTCCGTTTACCAAAGAGACCAGCGACCTGGACGTGGCCTTGCCCGATGGCTGCACCGATGACGCCTATTTGGCCGCGCTGGAACAAGCCTTGCAAACCCTGCAAGACCGCTTCGCGCCCGGCTTTGTGCTGTACCTGGCTGGCGCCGACCCGCATGAGGGCGACCGCCTGGGCCGCCTCAAACTCAGCTTTGACGGCCTGCAAGCGCGCGACCGACGGATTTTTGACTGGTGTTTTTCGCGCAAGATCCCAATGGCCTTTGCCATGGGCGGCGGCTATGGCTTCGACATTGCGCAAACCGTGCAGGTGCAAGTCAACACCTACCGCGTGGCGCTGGAATATTGGCAGCGCTGGCAGCGCTAGACAGCGCCCATTCGTTGACAATGGGCGTCCCAGCTTGACAGCGTATTGACCACCTTTGCATTGCCATGGCCTATTCCCACACCATTGCTAGCCAGCGCTACTTGTTTGCCGACCTGCGCACCCTGATGGCGCGGGCCACTCCGGCGCGCTCGGGCGACCAACTCAGCGGCGTCATGGCCCAAACCATGCAAGAGCGCCTGGCCGCCCAAATGGCGCTGGCCGCGCTGCCGCTCAAAGTTTTTTTGAACGAATGCGTGGTGCCCTACGAAGAGGACGAAGTCACCCGCCTGATTCTGGACACGCACGACGCCGTCGCCTTTGCCCCGGTGGCGCACCTGACGGTGGGAGACTTCCGCAACTGGCTGCTGGGCGACGCGGCCACCACCCTCACGCTGGCGGCCCTGGCGCCGGGTCTCACCCCTGAGATGGTGGCAGCAGTGAGCAAAATCTGTCGCCTGCAAGACCTGGTGCTGATTGCACGCAAGTGCGGCGTCGTTACCCGCTTTCGAAGCACCATTGGCCTGCCCGGCCGCCTGGCCACGCGGTTGCAGCCCAACCACCCCACCGACGACGCTGTGGGCATTGCCGCGAGCCTGCTCGACGGCCTTTTGCACGGCTGCGGCGACGCAGTCATCGGCATCAACCCGGCCACCGACAACGTGGCGCAAGTGGTCCATCTCTTGCACATGCTTGACGACGTGATTGGCGGCTACCGCATTCCCACGCAGTCCTGTGTACTAACGCATGTGACCAACACTTTGCAGGCGATAGCGCGCGGGGCTCCGGTAGATCTGGTGTTTCAGTCCATAGGCGGCACCGAGGGCACTAACCGCAGTTTTGGCATTGACCTGGCGCTGCTGGGCCAGGCCCAGCAGGCGGCTTTGTCGCTGCAACGGGGCAGCGTGTTTGACGACGGCCAACGGGGCGCGCACCTGATGTATTTCGAGACGGGCCAGGGCAGCGCTTTGTCGGCCGGGGCGCACCATGGCTGTGATCAGCAAACCATCGAGGCGCGCGCCTATGCGGTGGCGCGGGCATTCAACCCTTTGCTGGTGAACACCGTGGTGGGCTTTATCGGGCCAGAGTACTTGTACAACGGCAAGCAAATCATCCGCGCCGGTCTGGAAGACCATTTTTGCGGCAAGTTGCTGGGTGTGCCCATGGGTTGCGACGTGTGCTACACCAACCACGCAGAAGCCGACTCGGACGACATGGACGCGCTGCTGACCCTGCTGGGCGCGGCCGGTTGCAGCTTCATCATGGGCGTGCCGGGAGCGGACGACATCATGCTCAACTACCAAAGCACCTCCTTTCATGACGCGTTGGTCATGCGCCAGACCCTGGGCCTGCGCGCCGCACCTGAGTTTGAAACCTGGCTGCAACAAATGGAAATCTTTGCCGATGGCACCGCGTCGCGCCTGCTGCCCGACATGCCCACGCGTTTTGCCAACACCTTGAAGCGCTTGGACGCGGCATGAACACCCCGCCCCCACCCGGCACGTCGGCACCTGACGCGTCGGCACCCATGACGGCCGATTCGAAACCACCGGCCCTGGTCACCCCTGCGCCCTGGAGCACGCTCAAACGCTTTACCGACGCGCGCATTGCGCTCGGGCGCGCTGGCCACAGCCTGCCCACGGCGGCGCATCTTGACTTTCAGCTGGCTCACGCCCAAGCGCGCGACGCGGTGCATCGGCCCTTTGACGCGGCGGGCCTGGCCCTGGAGCTGGAGCGCGCGGGCTTGCCCACCTTGCGTCTGCACAGTGCCGCCGCCGACCGCAACACCTACTTGCAGCGCCCTGACTTAGGGCGGCGCCTGAGCGCGCCATCGCTGCAGGCTTTGGCCCACCACATGGGTCGGGCCCAGGCTCAGCCCCAAGCGCCCTACGTCCTGGCTGTGGTGGTGGCCGATGGCTTGTCCGCCCTGGCGGTCCACCAAAACGCGGCACCCCTGATCGCTGCGCTGCGCCAGCGGCTGCAGTCGGATACCCAGGCGCCATGGCTGCTGGCACCGGTGGCCCTGGTGGAGCAGGCCCGGGTGGCGGTGGGTGACGAAGTGGGCCAGGCCCTGGGCGCGCGGGCGGTGGTGGTGCTCATTGGCGAGCGACCGGGCTTGAGCTCGCCCGACAGCATGGGCATTTACCTGAGCTGGGCGCCCCGGGTCGGCCTGACGGATGCGCAGCGCAACTGCATTTCCAACGTGCGTCCGGCCGGTTTGGGTGTGGAACTTGCTGCCGACAAGCTGCATTACTTGCTGCGCCGTGCCCGCAGCCTGTGTCTAACGGGCGTGGCCCTGAAGGACGATTCGGCGCTTGGAGGCACCGACGAGCTTCTGGGCAGCGCCCCGCAGTTGGGGGTGGATGTCTGGAGAGGGTAATAGCTCAGGAACCAGATGCCGCGATTACAACTGCAAGCACCCAAAGACGCTCAGATGTACAAGCGCCACTTGGGGCGACTAACTTGCTACGACCAGTGCGGAGCTAACTGCCCGGTTGCGGCCTTGTGCCTGGGCGCTGTCCCGACGGGTTTGGCTGCGCTACAGCGAAATGTTAAAGTCGCCGCCAACTAACGAAAGCACATCTTGGCAACTCCCAACTACGGTTACGAAAAGCGTCAAAAAGAACTGGCCAAGAAGCGCAAGAAAGAAGACAAGCTCAAGAATAAGAGCGAGCGCAAAGGCCCAGGGGAAGAAGACGCTTCGTTAGACGGCCAAGATACACCTGCTGCAGACGGCGCCAGCCAACTAGGCTCCGATGCCGCGGCCCCTAGCGCCTGATTTCAGCGCCTGAGTTTTAGGCAAGGAGCGCCGCGCCACCCCCTGAGCGCAGATGACAGGCGGCAAATTCCCTCACAGAACACAGCTACGCGCTGCCGGGCAGCGCCTTATGCGCCGTGCATCAAGCGCGCCACGGCTTGCATGCTGGCGAATGAGCGGTCTGCCGGCGCCAAGGAAATGGCTTGCGCATACTGTACAAAGTTGCGCTCCATGGACTGCAGGTAAACCGGGTCGTAATGCGCGACCAGCAGGTCTTGCACCACCGGACGCAGATCGCCCTGGCGCACCAACGCCTTCCAAGCCTCAATCACCACTTTGCCGCGCTGGGTGGTCAGCGCGTCCAGGCGGTTGCAAAACTGCTCCGGGTTGGCGCTGAAATAGGCGTAGTCCTCCAGCAGCAACTCCACGCGTTGTTCGAGCGACAGGTCAAGCACGGTGCACGGGCTGTTGCGCATGGATTCCACCAGCGCCGGGTGGATCGATACATTGCCCACCTTTTTGCTTTCGCTCTCCACAAACACCACGCGCTCTGGGTCAAACTGGCGCAACTGCTCCCACACCAGGGTGTCAAAACGCTTTTGTGTGGGCTGGGCGATGCCGGGCAGGGCGCCAAGCACCGAGCTGCGGTGGCTGGCCAGGTCTTCCAGGTCCAGCACCTGGGCACCCGCATCGCGCAGAGCCTGCAAGAGCCGGGTTTTGCCCGAGCCGGTGGTGCCGCACACCACCTGAAACTGCAGTCGGGCAGCGCACACTTCCATGTCCAGCAGCATGGCTGCGCGAAAGGCCTTATAGCCGCCTTCGACGAGCGACATCCGAAACCCGATTTGGTCAAGCACCAGTGAGAGCGAGCCGCTGCGCTTGCCCCCGCGCCAGCAATAGGCCAGCGGCGCCCAGTCGCGCGGCTTGTCCAGCACATGGGCTTCGATGTGCTTGGCAATATTGCGCGCCGCCAGCGCCGCACCGCGCTTTTTTGCCTCAAAAGCGTTGACTTGCTTGTACAAAGTGCCGATGCTTTTGCGCTCTTCGTCGTGCAGCGTGGGCCAGTTCACGGCGCCGGGTAAGTGGTCTTCGGCGTATTCGGCTTCGCTGCGGGCGTCGATCAGAGTGTCAAATTGGTCAAAGCGGGCGATCACGTCGCTCGCACTCAGCAAGGTCAGGCTCATGCAATCATTTTCGAAAGTGCCGGCCAAACATTGTCGAGCAGGGTGGGGTGGGCGGCTTCCAACGGGTGAATGCGGTCGCTTTGGAACAAGGTGTCAGCCTGGGGCACATCGGCCACACCTTTGAGGAAAAAGGGCACCAGCGCCACGCCCCGGGTTTTGGCCACTCTGGCGTATAGGGCGGTAAACTCGGCGCTGTAGTCGGGGCCGTAGTTGGGCGGCATTTGCATGCCCAGCAGCAGCACTTTGGCCTGCACGCCCTGGCAGGCTTGCACCATGGCTTGCAGATTGTCCTGGCTGGCATTGAGCGCAAGGCCGCGCAGCGCGTCGTTGCCGCCGAGCTCAATCACCACCAGTTGGGGCCGGTGCTGCGCTAGCAGCGCAGGCAAGCGCGAGCGCCCGCCCGAAGTGGTCTCGCCGCTGATGCTGGCGTTGACCACCGCAAGGGTTTTGCCCTGCTGGCGCAGTCGCTGCTCCAAGAGGGCAACCCAGCCGCTGCCGCGCTTGAGCCCATATTCGGCGCTGAGCGAATCGCCCACCACCAATAAAGGGCCTTGCGTTTTGGCCCAGGCGTCCAAAGCCGTAGCCAGCATCAGGGCGCAGGAGCCTGCGTTAAAGTGTCTGCGATTCAAAGAAAGTCCCATGTCTGCATTCATTATTTCCGTTGAGCACATCTGCAAATCCGTCAGCGACTCCACCGGCACCCTTGAAATCCTGAAGAACATCGATTTTGCGCTAAAAGCCCGCGAGACTGCCGCCATCGTGGGCGCCTCGGGCTCGGGCAAGAGCACTTTGCTGTCCATCATCGCCGGGCTCGACACGCCCACCAGCGGCACAGTGCGCCTGGGCGCACAAGACTTGTTTGCCCTCGATGAAGACGCCCGCGCCGCATTGCGTGCCCACCAAGTGGGCTTTGTGTTCCAGAGCTTTCAGCTACTGGGCAACCTGACTGCGCTGGAAAACGTGATGCTGCCGCTCGAACTCGATGGTCGCAAAGACGCGCGCAAAGCGGCCACCGAGATGCTCGAACGCGTGGGCCTGTCCCAACGCCTGGGCTCGTACCCTAAGGTGCTAAGCGGAGGCGAGCAACAACGCGTGGCGCTGGCGCGCGCCTTTGTAGTTAAGCCCGCCGTGCTGCTGGCCGATGAGCCCACGGGCAGCCTGGACTTTGCCACCGGCGAGACCATCATGGCCTTGATGTTTGACCTTAACCGCGAGCAAGGTACGACCCTGGTGCTGGTAACGCACGACCCGGCGATTGCCGCGCGTTGCGACCGGCGCATCACCATCGAGGCTGGGCGCATCGTGGGCAATTCGACGCACGCCGACCATTAAGGCCGCGCGTCAGGCGTCGGCCGCGTCCCCACGGGCGATAATTGGCGCATGTCATTCCAAGTTCTGTTCGGCTTTCACGCCGTGGGCGTACGCCTGAAAACCGCCCCCAAATCCATCGTCGAGATTTATTTCGAGCCTACCCGACGCGACGCGCGCATGCGCCAATTCATGGACAAGGCCAAGGAAGCCGGTGTGCGCCTCATTGAGGCTGACGGCATGCGCCTGTCCAAGCTCTGCGGCGGCCATGGCCACCAGGGCGTGGCCGCGCGGGTGCAGACGCTCACGCAAGTGCATTCCTTGGACGAATTGCTGGAAAACCTGGAGGCAACTCAAAGCGCGCTGCCCGCCGACCAGCGCTTTAACCCCCTGATTTTGGTCCTCGACGGCGTGACCGATCCGCACAACCTGGGCGCCTGCCTGCGCGTGGCCGACGGCGCTGGCGTGCATGCGGTGATTGCTCCCAAAGACCACGCGGCCGGCATCAACGCCACCGTGGCCAAAGTGGCCAGCGGCGCGGCAGAAACCGTGCCCTATTTCATGGTGACCAACCTGGCGCGCACCTTGGGCGAGCTCAAGGAACGCAATATCTGGATCATTGGCACCAGCGACATGGCCACCCAAACCCTGTACCAGGCGGATTTGACCGGCCCGGTGGCCTTAGTTTTGGGCGCCGAGGGCGACGGCATGCGCCAGCTCACCGCCAAGACCTGCGACCAGTTGGTGCGTATTCCCATGCGCGGCGCGGTGGAAAGCCTCAACGTGTCGGTGGCCAGTGGCGTGTGTTTGTACGAGGCGCTGCGCCAACGCGGCGGCATCTGAATTTCAAAGAGGGAGCGTTTATGACTGTGTTAAATCGTCGAATTACCGTGATCGCATTGGCCGCGATCAGCGCCTTGGGCCTGGTTTCTTGCACCCAAGAGCAGCAAAACAAGATTGGCCGCGAAATCCAGAACTGGACCGGCACTAACGGTGTGCTGGAGGTCTACGCCGGGGACAAGCTGGTGCGCCGCTTTATCAAGATCGACAAGATGACGACGGCCATGGGCACGGACGACAACAAGCCCCGGCCTTACCGCTTTGGCTACGGCGTGCTGGACGAAAACCTGAACATGCAAGCCGATCCAGGCGAGAAAAAAGTCTATTTCGAAATTAGCGACTACGCCACCAACTACGTTTTTTTCGAAAACCCGCGTTAAGTCCCGGCGCCGAGGTCTTTCAGACCCAGCCCATCACCCCGGCCAGAGCGCCCGCGCTCAAGATCCACAAGAGGTGGATGCGCTTGTGCCACACCAGCAGCGCGCTGCTGGCTGTAAGCAGGTAGGCGCCAAGATTTACGTTCCAATTGCCGTGGGAGCCCGCCAAAATCCAGCCGGTGGCCACCAGCAAGGCCACCACGATCGGCGCCATTGCGAGCTTGAAGGCGCGCACCGTGGGCCGCTCGCGGTTGCGCTGGCCCCAGCGCGCGGCAAAAAAAGTCAGAGTGGCGCTGGGCAATACGATGCCCAGCATCGACGCGAATACACTGGCGCCCGCCAGCGCCCAGGCATCAGCGCCAGCAGCCGATCCACCCGCAGCGTTCATGGCCACCGTCCAGCCCAATACCGCTACGAACAACACGTTGGGGCCCGGCGCAGCTTGGGCCAGTGCAATCGCGTTGCTGAACTGGCCATCGCTGAGCCAGGCTTGTTCGCTGACCAAAAAACGGTGCATCTCTGGCACGGTGGTCACCGCCCCGCCAATCGACATCAGCGAGAGCGACACAAAGTGCAAAAAGAGCGTGGCCAGCTCGTGCCATCCCCAGGCGGTCATGCGCGCGCTCCCTTGAGTTGCGCCGTCAGGCAGTAATAGGCCCAGGCCATGGCTGGCGCACCCAGCCCCAGCAGCACCCAAACCAATGGAATGCGCAGCAAGCCAATCGCAATAAAAGTCAAAATTGCCAGCGCGGCGCAGACCCCCTTGCCCATGGCGTTGGTGCGCAAGGCCACGATCAGCTTGAGGCCAGTGCCCGCAATCAAGCCGGCGGACACAGCGCCCATACCGCGCAAGGCGCCTTGCACCCCGGGCAGGTCTGCCACGCCAGCCAAGCTGACTGTGAGCACCAAGACCACTGCCAGTGGCAGCGTCAGCATGCCCGCGAGTGCTGCCAGCGCGCCGCGCCAGCCAAAGTAGCGGTCGCCCACGATGAGCGACAAATTGACCACGTTGGCGCCCGGCATGATTTGCGCCACCGCCCAGTCTTCGACGAATTCTTCTGGCGAGAGCCACTGCCTTTTGTCAACAAGTTCGCTTTGCACCACCGCCAACACGCCGCCAAAGCCCTGCAAGGCCAGCCAGGAAAAAGCCCAAAACAGCGCGCGCACCGAAGCCGGGCGTGGCGGGCTTGGCATAGTCATGCGTGGGCGGTGATTTTCAGCACCCGCGCCATGACCAGCAAAAGCGGCAATACAGCAAAAATTACCAACCCGGCCCGGGCCGGCCAACCAGCAAACCAGACCACTGCCACCGCAAGCAAGGCCAGAAAAGTTGCCTGGAAAAGCGGAATTTTCCGCAGCATGCGGGCCAGCATGGTGCGGCCTAGCCCTGGCTGCACTGCAGCGTGCGCCGCGCAGGCTCTACTACGGTTTTTTCTGCTTGGTAGTCTGTGGTCAACACGCGCATCAGCAAAAAGCCGGTGCTACTGGGACTCACCACTACTTCGGCACCAGCCGGGGGCGACTTTTGCTGCGGGTCGCCGCCGGGGGCGACCAGCCACAAGTCCACAGGCCGGCCTTGCGCCTGGCGGTCATTGCGCACAAAGAAGTTATCGCTGTTGGCAGCGTACAGCGCTACCGACCAGTAGTTGGTGAGCGCGGGGGCGGCACGCACGCGCACCGGGCCTTCGCGCAAGTCATAGGCACAGACCGAATACAGCATCTCCGGACTGGGCATGACCACTGAGCGGGACTTGGCGCTCACCGGGTCTGAAAAGGCAGCCTGGTTATGCATGTTCATTTTTTGTGCCACCGAGCCGTGCATCAGCACCTGCATGATGAGGCGCGGTGCGGCCCACACCGCCAGAAGGTGTGCCAGCAGGGCAGTGACCGCCAGGGTGAGCATGCGGTAAAACCACAGGCGCTGGTGTTCGCTCAAGTTTTTCATGCGCAGTCCCCGATTTTTTGCACGGCGGGTGCCACCAGCGTCTGGGGCGCGGCTTGCAGCGCGGGCGCTGGGTTGTACAGGCGCAGTGTGAGGATTAGCGCGCGATTGCCCGGCGTGGGCAGCCAGTACATACCGGGCTGTTCGGTGGGGCCGGTACTTAGGGAAAAAGCCCCGGCGGCGTCGAGTTGGGCGGTGCTGCCATTGAGGCTGTAGTGGCCGTTGGCCGCGTCGAACAAAAACAGGTCTTCGGCGTAGGCGGTGATGCTCCACCAGCGCGCCTGCGGCGGCACGCCAGTAATGCGGTAGCTGCACTGCGAGCGCAGCGCGTGTCCGGCGTCGTCGCGGGTGGCTACGAAATACATGGTCTCGCCGCGGCTCAGGGCCAAAAGCGCGTTGACGGCGACGGTCGCGCGGGTGTACATGCCAGCGTCCTGGCTGCCTGCTTGCAGGTTGGTGCGCCAGGCGCCCACTTCAAGCGAAGGATTCAACCAGGGCGACTTCTTCAGCACCCACCAGGCTGAGCCCAGCCCCAGCGCCACGGCGCCCAGGTAAAGCAAGGCGGCGGTGGTGATACGCCTGGCGCGCGCGCTCCAGTGGGTTTTGGCGCTCATGCAGGTGTCTGGTCTGCGGCGGCTTGGCGAGCCGCTTTGGCCAGCGGCATCCAGTGCAGCAAACCAAACAACAGCGCCAGCACCACGCTCACCCACAGCGCTCCGGGGTAGCTTTTGACGTATTTAAAGGCCAGTAGGCATTCAAGCACGTGCACCGCCAGCAAGGCCAGCGCCAACTTTTGCACCACCGGGGTGGCGTCCATGGGCAGCACGACAAACAGGCTGGCCAGCGCCACGAGGTAGGTGAGGCTGAGAAGGACTTTGGACAGGGTGTTGAACATGGGCTACTCGGGGTTGGATGGACGGGAGTCGACGCGCTTACATCAGGCGCTTTTTGTCGATCACCGTTGAATTTGCAGGCAGGCTGAACAGCATACCGTCTTCGCCCACGGTAATCGGGCCGCCAAAGAACTTGGCTGCGTCACCCACAAATGCCGGGTAGGCAAATTTGAGGGGCAGTGGCGGCACGATATGGTTATAGATCAGGTGCTTGACTTGGGCGGCATTGGCTTGTGCGGCGGCCTCTTCGGGGGTGGTGTGGTAGTTCAGGATGTCGCGCATCACGTGGGCCAGGTTGCCCATGTTTTTGGCTTCCAACTCGGCGCCCAAAATATTGACCAAGGCGGGCTGCAGCGCCTCGTGGATCAGGATGTCTGCGTCCTTGGCCGCGGTGGCCACCGTCGGCGTCAATTTGGTGTCGCCGGTGATGACCACTGAGCGGCCCTGGTAGTCAAACCGGTAGCCCACTGCGGGCTCAATGGGCGCGTGGTTCACCCGAAAGGCGGTAATTTTCAGGCCCTTGTCGTCGAGCACCACCACCGTGTCGCCCTGGCCTACGGCGGGCAAGCTAAATGGCATGCCTTTGCCGCCACTGCCGCCCGAGGGCATGATTTTTTCGCTGTGGTGGGAAACGCGGTAGCCGTAGTCCAGCACATAGGCCGCTCTGAATCCGTCGACCACCTTGTCCACGCCGGTCGGGCCATAAATGGGCAGGGGCGTGGTGGCCGTGGCCATGCCCCATCGCTGCAGCATAAATGGACCGAGTCCGTCAATGTGGTCGGAATGAAAGTGGGTCAGCAGCAAGGCCTCCACCTTGCCCAGTGGCAGTCCCATATAGCCCATGTTGCGCGCCGATCCTTCACCCGCGTCCACCACAAACAGGCGGTCGCCTGCGATCACCGCAGTGCACGGCCCAGCCCGCGTCGGGTCTGGAAAGGGCCCATTGGTACCGCACAAAGCCACATGCAAGCCGTCCGGCAGTGTGGGAATGATGTTACGGCCTACAGCGGCGTGGGCCACGCGCTGCAGCAAGGCGGTGCCCACCTGTTTCTGAAAGACCCAGACTAGAGCCGCCAAAACCAGCGCCAGACCCACCAACCCGACCAGAATTTTCTTGAACAATTGCATACGCCAGCCCCGATTCTTAAAAATTCATTGTCGCATACACAAGTGTACGGATAGGTGGGGTTTCCCCTTCCCCGCCAGCCCACGCAAGGGGGAAATGAACGCCTTCAGTACACCGGCTCAAACTTGCGGATGGTCGCCTTCACCGCATCCGTCAGTACAAAACCAGGGCCGTAATGGCCGGTCAATTCGGCGCAGCGCGACTCAAAAGCCTCTATGCCCATGCCGTAAATGAACTGCATGGCGCCGCCCGTCCAGGCCGGGAAGCCAATGCCGAAAATCGACCCGATGTTGGCGTCGTGCACCGAGGTCAGCACGTTCTCGCTCAGGCAGCGTGCGGTTTCCACCGCTTGGCGATACAGCAGGCGGTCTTTGAGGTCGGTGATGTTCCATGCCACGTCCGGCTTCTCGTACAAGGCTTGGAGCTGCGGCCACAGGTGCTTTTTTGCACCTTTCTCAGCCGGGTAGTCGTAAAAACCGCCGCCACCGGCGCGCCCGGGACGCTGGTGCTGGCGCACCATTTGCGCCACCAGCACCTCACCGGGCGTGGGCGCATGGGTTTTGCCTTCAGCCGCAAAGTCGGCGATGGTTTGGTCCATCACGTGCACGCTCAGGGTGAGTGCGGTTTCATCTAGCACGGCCAGTGGCCCCACCGGCATGCCGCATTGCATGCCCGCGTTCTCAATGGCTGCGGCTGGAATGCCTTCGCCCAGCATGGCCGCGCCTTCCATCACAAAAGTGCCAAACACCCGGCTGGTGAAAAAGCCGCGTGAATCGTTCACCACGATTGGTATCTTGCCAATGGCTTGTACATAGTCAAAAGCACGGGCCACGGTTTCGTCGTCGGTGGCGTTGCCACGGATGATTTCGACCAGCTTCATCTTGTCCACCGGGCTAAAGAAGTGGATGCCGACAAACTTGTCGGGCGCGGCGGACGCCTTGGCCAGCCCGCTAATGGGCAAGGTGGAGGTGTTGGAGGCAAAAAATCCGCCGGTTTTGAGCAGCGGCTCCGCCTCTTGCGTGACGCGCGCCTTGAGTTCGCGGTTCTCAAATACCGCTTCGATGATCAAGTCGCAGTCTTGCAGGTCTGCCAGCGCGGCGGTGGGGTGAATCAGCCCGAGCAATTTTTCTTGCGCGGCCGCCGTCATGCGGCCCTTGTCGACCAGGCCTTGGCTGATCTTGGCGCTGTAGGCTTTGCCCGCGTCGGCCTTTTCCTGACTTACGTCCTTGAGCACCGAGGTGATGCCCTTGCTGGCTTGCACATAGGCAATACCCGCGCCCATCATTCCCGCGCCCAGCAGACCGACCTTGGTCGGCTTGAAGCGCGGTGCATCGCCCGGACGCGACTGGCCGCTCTTGATGGCGTTCATATTGAAGAAGAAGGTGTTGATCATGGAGCGCGCGTTCACACCCGTCATGAGCTGGGCCAGGTGGCGGCTCTCGATGCGCAGCGCGGTGGGCATGTCGACCTGCAGGCCCTCGACCATGCAGGCCAATATGGCCTCAGGCGCCGGGTAATTGCCGCGCGTTTGCTTGGCCAGCATGGCCGGTGCCACCGACAACATGCCTGCCACCTTGGGGCTGGACGGCAGGCCTCCAGGCACCTTGTAGTCCTTGGCTTCCCAGGGGTGTTCGGCGCTGGGATGGGCTGCAATCCAGGCCAGGGCCTGGGCGTGCATCTCGGCAGCGGCGCCTTCACCAGGCGGCACCAAGGCATGCACCAGCCCCATCTCGTGCGCTTGGGCGGGAGTGAATGTTTTGCCCTCTACCAGATAGGGCTGGGCACCCATCAGGCCCAGGTGGCGCGTCATCTTGGTAACGCCGCTGGCGCCGGGCAACAGGCCAAGCGTCACTTCAGGCAGGCCAAACTGGATCTTGCGGTCGTCAATGGCAATGCGGTGGTGGCCTATCAGCGCCACTTCCCATCCTCCCCCCAGCGCGGTGCCGCCCAATAGGCTGACCACCGGCTTGCCCAGCGTCTCCAGGGTGCGAAAGTCGTGCTTGATGCGCTCAATCTCTTCAAAAATGCGCCCGGCATCGCTGGGGCGGATGCGCATGGTGGCCTTCAGATCAGCCCCGGCAAAAAAGGTGGTTTTGGCTGAGGTGAGCACTATGCCGCGAATCGCGTCCTTGTCATGCAGCACTTGTTCGGCCAGGGCGTGCATGTCTTCGTACCATTGCGCGCACATGGTGTTGACCGGCGAGCCGGGTTCGTCAAAGGTGACGGTGGCGATGCCGTCCTGGAGTTGGTATTGGATGGTTTTCATGCTCACACTCTTTCCACAATGGTTGCAATGCCCATGCCGCCGCCCACGCACAGCGTGGCCAGGCCGTAGCGCAGGCCCCGGCGGTGCAGTTCGTCAATCAAAGTGCCCAAAATCATCGCGCCTGTGGCGCCCAGCGGATGGCCCATGGCGATGGCGCCGCCGTTGACGTTGACCTTGTCGTGCGGCACGTCCATCTCTTTCATAAAGCGCATGGGCACCACGGCAAAGGCTTCGTTCACTTCAAACAGGTCAATCTGGTCGATGCGTAAGCCCGCTTTGGCCAGCGCCTTGCGCGCAGCCGGCATGGGGCCGGTGAGCATGATGGTGGGGTCAGCGCCGCTCAGAGCCGTGGCCACGATGCGGGCGCGCGGCGTCAGACCGTGCGCCTTGGCTGCCGCCTCGCTGCCAATCAGCACCGCAGCCGCCCCATCCACAATGCCCGAGGAGTTGCCCGCGTGGTGCACATGGTGAATGCGTTCGACCTGCGGGTAGCGGGTCAGCGCCACCTGGTCAAAGCCCATGGCGCCCATTTGCTCGAATGCGGGTTTGAGTGCGCCCAGGCCTTCGAGCGTGGTGTGCGGTTTGATGAACTCGTCGCGCGCCAAGATCACATTGCCAATGGCGTCGTGCACCGGCATCACTGAGCGGTCAAAGTAGCCTTGCAATTGCGCGTGGCTGGCGCGGCGCTGCGACTCCAGTGCGAAGGCGTCCACGTCGTGGCGGCTAAAACCCCCTAGGGTGGCGATCAGGTCAGCGCCAATGCCTTGGGGCACAAACGCGGTTTGTAAATTGGTCTCAGGGTCTTGCGCCCAGGCGCCGCCGTCCGAGCCAATGGGCACGCGGCTCATGCTTTCTACGCCACCGGCCACTACCAAGTCTTCCCAGCCCGAGCGCACTTTTTGCGCTGCCATGTTCACTGCTTCCAGGCCCGAGGCGCAAAAGCGGTTGATCTGGACGCCTGCACAGCGGAAGTCCCACCCCGCCTTGAGCGCGGCCACTTTGGGTATCACGCTGCCTTGTTCGCCCACGGGCGACACCACGCCCATCACCACATCGTCCACCTGCGAGGTATCAAACTGGTGGCGCTGCTGCAAGTCGGTCAGCAGGCCTGCGAGCAGGTTGATCGGTTTGACCTCGTACAGGCTGCCGTCTTTTTTTCCCTTGCCGCGCGGCGTTCGCAGGGCGTCAAACACATAGGCTTCGGTCATGGGTGTTTCTCCGGTGAGGGGGTTGGATACGCCAAAAAAGGCCATCTTTCGCCTGCGCCCGAGGGCGTGTGGCACTGCGTTTGCAGTATATTGGTTTTAACCAAGCAAGCGCTTTGCAAAAATAGCGCGCTTGTCCCCTTATCGACAACCCGAGAGCCCCCGCCATGATTGACAGAACCCTTTTCAGCCCCGACCACGAAGCCTTTCGCGACAGCTTTCGCCGCTTCATGGACAAAGAAATCGCCCCCTTTCACGCCCAGTGGGAGGAGCAAGGCTACGTGGACCGCGCGGTGTGGAACAAGGCCGGTGACAACGGCTTTTTGTGCATGACCATGCCTGAGGA
>Ga0114978_10000481_pt1 | contig 33977 bp, 25 predicted proteins | sample S_140212_EF_Meta_FD_87027 | JGI IMG/M metagenome (GOLD analysis project Ga0114978, IMG submission 87027) | Freshwater microbial communities from Lake Simoncouche, Canada to study carbon cycling - S_140212_EF_MetaG | ecosystem: Environmental > Aquatic > Freshwater > Lake | place: Lake...
ATATTATTTATTGCATATTATTTATTGCATATTATTAATATTTATTATTATATATTTAAAATTTAATATATAGTTTACTAATTTTTGGATTATAATTTAAATTTCTTGCCATAGATATAACCTGTTTTCTTCCCATATTATTATTCATACGAGTGGGTGCTGGTGCCGCCGCTGCAGCTGCAGGTGTAGACAAGGTTATGAAAACATTATCTTCCATATTTAAAGGATTTCCGGATGTTAATGCGGTGCGTTGTTCAAATCGGTTGACTTTTTCACCACAGCAGATATCTTTTAGTAGGTGTTTCCATTTATAAGTTATTGGTGAATTATTGAGCAAACAGTTTAATAATATGTATGAAAGTGCACCGGCAGCTTGTCCATCTAGATATGCATCCGCGCTTGTTTGACTATCTTGACAACCGCTAATACAAAAAACATCACCATTGGTTTTGGTATATCTTTTATATTCATAATTAGTCTGTTGTAAAGACCATTCAGATGTAATATATGTTGCAGGAAGAGGCGCTTTTTTATTTGTAAGATAACTAGAATCATCATATTTATACCTTAAATCGCAACCTGTGCCACTGTGACATGCATCTAAGATAATATATAATCGCACACCTTTTGGGACAAGAAGTGCTAAATTGTTTCGAATTATATCATCGCTAATAAAACCAGATCTTGTAAAATCTAAAGGACATATACAAGAATCCTGTCTACTTTCTTCGTCGCCACTAGTGTCGCGCAATAAAGAACCGTGCCCTGAATAATGGAACCATAGTTCGTCGCCGGCGACAGCACCTTTAAGTAATACCGCGAACGCACTTAATATATTAGCACGTGTAGGTTTTTGTGCAGTATAACCAGTCAATACAATAAATGAATTATATTTTCTAACTGTGTGTAGATATGCACCTATATTGTTAATATCATTTATACACCCATTTAACTGATTTCTGGTGCCCAAATAATTTATACCAACCAATAATGCTCTTTTCATTTATTTTGCAAGTAGATTGTTGATATATATATTAGGCATATATTTTTAATTACTATGAATATACAATATTATGTAATAACATTATATATTAACGAATAAAAATATAAAAATAAAATATGTATATATTATTAATTGTATTGTTATTGTTTTGATGAATAAAGTTAATAATCGCGATAGTAAAAAGAGAGTGAAAAGAGTTTTCGTCGATTTTGTAAATATTCTCGATACTAAAAGCGATTATTATATAATAAATTCTGTTATATTACAAATAATAAATGAAAATATAGTGAACGTGGTTGCTGATAACACCAATGAAAATACGACAAATGATATCATACAACAATATGAAAAACCCGTTACATGCGAACAATGTGAACAATCACCCAATATAAATCCTTCATTTGTTGCAAAAAATGCCGATCATATATTATTACCACTCCCTCGCGAAGATCCTGAAAGTATTTATAACGTATGTGGTGGGGTTGTAAATACAGGAGGCGTTACAGATGCGAGAGATAATTCGAAAATCAATAATTCTGAAATATATAATATAGATATTGATGGGAAAAATACTTGTTATGTTAAAAATTGCACTGTTTGTAAAGATAGAATATCTTTTAAAATCGATAAAATAAATATAAATGTAGAAATAAATAGCATTACTGATTTAATTCAGTTATGCAATGATTATAAATTAGCTGAAAATGTGGAATATAACATTGATATGAAATCTCTTCATAAAATTAAAGACGATTTAGTCGATCTTAATAATATGATAGGTATGAAAACATTAAAAGAAAATATTGTCGATCAGCTCTTATTTTATTTACAGAATTTGCATATATCTAAACATAATAATAATAATAATAATAAATCTAAAAAACATGCATATACAGTAACAGGCGATTTTCTACATACTGTTATTTATGGATCCCCAGGAACAGGTAAAACGGAAGTTGCTAAAATTATTGGAAGAATATATTCAAATTTGGGTGTTATAAAAAACAAAGCACCTTCATTTTCTTCAGAGAAAAAGAAATTTAGTTTATCATCATTAATGCCTTTGTCGCCTTTGTCGCCTTCGTCATCTTCCTCATCTTCCTCATCTTCATCTTCCTCATCTTCATCTTCATCTTCTCCATCTTCATCTCGATCAAAATTTAAAAAGGTTACACGTTCTGATTTAATTGCTGGTTATTTAGGACAAACGGCACTAAAAACAAAAGATGTAATAAAAGATAGTTTAGGTGGTGTATTATTTATTGACGAGGCATATTCTCTAGGTAATACAGAAAAACGTGATAGTTTTGCAAAAGAATGCATTGATACATTATGCGAAGCACTGAGTGATAATAAAGATAATTTAATGGTAATTATTGCCGGATATGAGAAAGATTTAAATGAATGTTTTTTTAGTTATAATGATGGTCTTGATTCGCGATTTATATGGAGATTTAAGGTGGATGATTATACGGCGAAAGATTTGCGAGATATATTTGTGAAAAAGGTTGGCGATATGGGGTGGTCCGTTTGCGAAGAATTGAGAATAGATTGGTTTGAAAGAAACATGAAATATTTTAAATTTTTCGGGCGTGATATGGAGACACTTTTTACAAAAACAAAAATAGCACATAGTAGACGTGTATTTTGCAAACCCGAAGAAATGAAAACAAAAATAACTATGAAAGATTTAGAAAATGGGTTTGAAATATTTATTAAAAACGAAGAAGTGAAAAATCGTGTTAATGAAAGTGGAATAAAAATAGTTCAAAATATGTATTTATAGTGTATATATTTGTATTTGTATTTGTATTTGTATTTGTATTTGTATTTGTATTTGTATTTGTATTCGGTTTTATTCATAATAATATTTTATTTTTAAAATTATATTATGAGCGATCCTACTAAAAAAAGTATAGTAATAAATAAATCATTTTTAGCCGGTTCAGGTTCTGGTTCTGACAATTATAATTCACCTACTAATCCAAATTATAACAAAAAATCAAAAAAGAATACACGCCATTTATCGGAGGAATTAATAAAACCTAATAAACTAAAAAAAATGTTACTTGATAAAATAAATGCAAAAAGGAAAGCAGAGCAATATTCCTCATCAAATAATATGAGCGGTGGGAGTAACGATATTTTAGACGTATCAAAAGAGACAAAGATGTTTAGCAGCGAGTTTAAGAAATCGCTTGAATTTCTAGATAATTATGTAAATCAGAAAAAAACAGATAACCATAAATCTAAAACACTTAAAAAACAAAATGCTGGTAGTTTAAATAATGATATTTTAAAATCTTTACATAATAATAATAACAACAACAACAATAACAATAAATCAAATAATTCGAATGTTTTATTTACCCCAAATATTAACAATCAGTCTATACAGACACAGGCATATATACCTCAACCTGTTCAACAATTACAATCCATTCAGCGGACGCAAGTAATTAATCCTCTAGCAAATACTATACAATATTCTGTTCCTTCTTCGGTTCCTTCTTTGGTTCCTTCTTCTCCTACTTTTCAAAAAATCCATCTTCAAATACCCCAAAAAATGCAACATTCACAACATTCCCAACATTCTCAACAATCATTTCATAATTTAACTCCACCATCTGTTCCCAAAATAAATCTTGCAATAGGGAAAACAACAAATGAAAATTTAATATATACCGAACTCCCCCCTGAATTGCAAAATTTTACTCCACCTGTTTATAGTATTTCGCCTTCTTTATCGTCATCATCACCGTCATATTCAACATCATCATTGGATTCTCTCCCTCATCTTACTTCATTCAGTCCAGATATATCAGGATTAGAAACAAGAGAAGCTATAGATGGGGGAGAAATGAATAAATTGTCGAATATAGAAAATAATAATTCAGAAGGTATAGCAAATATAAATCTAAATAAAACATCTCTTTCTACAACATCATCAACATTCTCTCCAATAAAATTGACAGATTCGCCATATGGTTGTTTAAAAGGTGGGAATAAACCTACTTTTAGAACATATAATAAAACTATTAAAAGTAGTGCACGATTTTCAGATGATGATTCTGAAAACGTATATTCAGATAGACAAACAAAGTTAAGGGAATTACAGGATAAACATGGGAAAAAAACATCTGTATATGATTCGAAAAAAAACACGGACGATAATAGTGATGGTAGCGATGGTGGTGATGACAATGACGATAACGATGACGATGAAGACAATGAAAACAACGATGGTGCCAATAATAAAAGAAACAAAAACCATTTAAAAAAAACAAAAATAAGAAGACATTTGAGAACAACGATAACTAAAAAATTTAAATTAGGTAAACAGGCAGGTAATATTGTTGGTGTTTTAATAAAAAATAATGACACACGCAAAAGTATTCAAAAAGAACATGGTTTATTAAAAAATAAGCAATTGCCCGATATTAAAAAATATCTAGTTGAAAAAAATATGATAAAAATAGGCTCTACAGCTCCGCCAGGTGTAATACGTAAAATATATGAAGCATCGATATTAGCTGGAGAAGTAGATAATATCGGTAAAGGTGTAGTATTGCATAACTTTTTAGAAGATAAAAAAACGTGGTAACCAATCGTGGTAACCAATCGTCGTAACAATAGCAGAATAGAAATAAACTAATGAATAGGATCAAACTAAAACTAATGAATAGGAATATTTGCGAGTAATTTTCCCGTTTCAATGCCTTTATAACTATTCCCATATTTATTAAGAGGTGGAGAAACAATACCGATTCCCATAATTCCAGGTATAACAATCATGATAACACCTCCTACACCACTTTTTGCAGGTAAATATGTTTCTTTCCACCACGAAGGTGATTCATCATATAAACCATGTTCCGCCATATGTTCAATAATATAATTCGTTTTTTCTTCATTTATTATTTTTTTATGTGTCACTGGATTTGTCCCTCCATTTGCCAATGTTGCAGCCATAACTGCGATATCTTTACTAGTTACCATTACAGAGCATTGTTTTGTATATGATTTAAGTATTGTTACAGGATCTCCATAAAAACGCCCATATGAAACTAATTTATCTATAAGTTTTTTATTATGTTGACTTGTTTTATATTCCGATAAATATAAATGCCGATTTACATGTAACTTTCTCCCTGCAAAATCTTCCATATTTTGTTTTATCATATTGTCTATAAGATTTTCATTTTGTGCTTTTGTTTTTGTTTCATCATATAATAAACTTGTGGTTGCCATTGCACCTGCATTTACAAATGAATTTATTGTATGATTTTTTGTATGAATAACATCTTTCATAGAATTAAATTTATGTTTTTCTTTCATATTACCAATAGATGTAATAAGGGTTTTAATACCGTGTATATTTAATGCAAGCGCAAGTGTAAACACTTTAGATGCAGATTCAATACCAACTTCAGTTTCATAATCTCCAAAATTCATAATCTCTCCCTTAATGTTACAAACTGAAATTGCGTATATATTAGGGTTGTCCTTTTTTAAATCAGGAATATAATCTGCATTTTCACCTCGTTGTTTAATAATTAAAATCTTATCGTATATTTGTTTTATATCTTCTTCATTGAATTTCATTCATATATATATAATAACAATATTTGATAATATTTGATATTATTTTATCATTATTTTATCATTATTCAATTTTTATTTATTAATTTGATTTTCGATTAATCTCACGCTTCTCTTACGCCTCTTGTTTTTAATATTCTATAAATGGTGAGGATGTCTAAAGAATGGAGAGGTTCAATGCATCGTGATGCTATATGCTATGCGAATATATGTATTATATAATATATCAAACATAGTTAAAGGGTTATATAATATATATAGTATAGCAAACCTTTGTTCTAACGAACATACACGTATTACTCAATCAGGCAATAACACAATCAGGCAATGTCTCTTGTAGCAACGTATTTGAAATTGACAAAAGAGTATTCAGATAAATATGGGGATAAAACTGTTGTATTAATGATGGTGGGTTCATTTTATGAAATTTATGGTGAAAAATTAACTAACCGTGACGGTTCTTTTTCTGTCACTGGTAGTAAAATAGAGGAAATATCTAAATTATGTGATTTATCAATTGCACAAAAAATCGCCGGCGTATCAGGAACACATGTTATGGCCGGATTTACATATACAAAAATAGATAAATATCTGAAAAAACTGCAAGATGCTGGTTATACTTCTGTCGTTATAACACAGGATCCAGCAAATCCGAGTAATAGAAATGTCGAAGGTATATATTCGCCGGGAACATTTTTCAATACAGATACAATGGAAATATCGAATAATACAATGTGTGTTTGGATCGAACAAGTATCATATATGAAAACAAAATCAATTATTATCGGAATTGCAAATGTAGATATATATACGGGGCGTGTTACTATGTTTGAATATAAAACAGAAGATAAACATAATCCAACATCATACGATGAACTTGAGAGATATATTTCTACATACAAACCGAGTGAAATTATTATGATTACAAATTTTAGCGAAAAGATTTTAGAAGATATAATAAATTACACGGGAATAATGTGCAAAAATATACACAAAGTTTTATTATCAGATGAGCAAACAATGGGAAAATCAAAGTTCTTGGTTGATGCAGCACAAAAATGTGAAAAACAGACATATCAAAATGAAATATTAAACAAATTCTATAAATACGATATTGTTGCATCCTTTATGCAAACTACGACTACATATGAATATGGCACACAAGCATTCGTTTTTTTGTTACAATTTCTACATGATCATAATCCGAATCTTGTGAATAAAATACGCGAACCTGGTTTTGATAATAAAAGTGACAGAGTTATTCTTGCAAATCACTCATTAAAACAGTTAAATATTATAGATGATAGTAATTATACAGGCAAATATTCATCTGTTTCGAAATTTCTGAATAATTGTATTACGCCGATGGGTGCGCGAAAATTCAAGTATAAAATTCTTAACCCTATATTTGATATTGAAAAATTAAATATGGAATATGATATTACTTCCTATGTATTAAAAACAGGCGGGGAAACACTTATTAACGAATGGAGAACAAATATGGGGGAATTAAAAGATATTGAAAAATTACACAGACAAATCATTCATAATAAAGTGACACCTCGCAATTTATTTTATTTATATAATAATCTACAAGTGATATCGAACATGTATGATAAAATCAAAAGTGATGCAACATTATTTAAGTATATGAATTCACATTTTGAGCAAGGGTGGGGACAAGGACAAATACACGATGCGCCTAATATCTCTGCTCTATGTGGAAAAATACGCGCATTTATTGAGAACCATCTTGTATTGGATAAATGTTGTGCAATCGACAATTTAAATTATGATGAAAATTTCATATTACAGTCTGTTAGTAAAACATTGGACGATATTGTATATGATTATGAAAATTCATTTATAGAATTACAAACAGCGCAAAACTATTTATGTGAGCTTATCGCATCATGTGAAAAAACAAATAAACATGATAAAAACGATAAAAAATATGAGTATGTGAAAATCCACGACACAGAAAAAATGGGTTATAGTTTACAAACCACAAAACGCCGTGCTAAATTACTTGAAGAACAAGTCAAAAAACAAATAAAAGCTAGTAAAACAGAAGCAAAAACAGAAGCAAAAACAGAAGTTTGTATTGAATATCAAACATATAAAAAAACGACAAGTGTTTTGGTATTGGATTTATCTGCAATAACTTATCCTGCTGCAAATGGAAGTAATGCATCGATTCAGTCTACACAAATCGATAAAATATGCGACACAATTATTAAATCTAAAATAAAAATGAAAACAGAAATCGAAATCGTATTTACGAATTTTATCAAAAATATGCAAAACATGTTTGAACACGATATTCAAATGATAGTAGATATGGTAACAATGACCGATATATTACAAAATCAGGTATATATTGCCATCAAAAATAAATACTGCAAACCTGTAATAAAAAATACCAGCGATGTTACACAATCATCCCCTAATTCTACATCATTTGTAAAAGCGAAAGAGTTGCGTCATTGTCTTATAGAACACATCAATACAAATGAGTTATATGTTACAAATGATGTGGAATTAGGGGATGGGATGGAACAACGAGGTATTTTGCTTTATGGGACAAATGCTGTTGGAAAAACCAGTTTAATTAGAGCACTTGGAATTGCAGTTATAATGGCACAAGCAGGACTATATGTGCCTTGCTCGGATTTCGAGTATATACCGTATAAGAGCATATTTACAAGAATTCTGGGTAATGATAATTTATTCAAAGGACTGTCAACATTTATGGTGGAGATGTCAGAATTGCGTGTTATTTTGAAGTCGGCGGATAGTTCAGGGCTTATTTTAGGAGACGAGTTATGTTCTGGAACGGAAATGGATTCAGCGATAAGTATTTTTGTAGCGGGTTTGAAAAAATTACACGATGTAAAGTGTTCTTTTATTTTCGCAACACATATGCACGAGATTAATAAATATGATGAAATAGAAGAACTTGATAAATTATCTATGAAACATTTAGAAGTTATATATAATAAAGAAAAGGATATTTTGGTATATGATCGTAAATTAAAAGATGGGCCAGGGTTTAGTATGTATGGATTGGAAGTATGTCGTTCTCTGCATCTACCTGAAGATTTTTTAAAATATGCAAATGAAATTCGGTTAAAATATAGAAACAACGAGCAAAGTATTCTTTCAGCAAAAACGAGTAATTATAATTCCAAAAAATTAAGAAATATATGCGAAATATGTCAGAATGAAATAGGAACAGAAATACATCATTTACAACACCAGAAAAACGCCGATTCGCATAATTTTATAGGACACTTTCATAAAAATCATGTTGCAAATTTAGCATCAGTATGTGAAAAATGTCATGATACTATTCATACAAAAGGAGAACAACATCGTAAAATAATGACATCAAGTGGACCTATTATAGTTAAAATTTAAATTCGATATAAATTCGATATAATTTAAATTCGATATAAATTCGATATAAATTCGATATAATTTAAATTCGATATAATTTAAATTCGATATAATTTAAATTTGATATAAATTAAATTCGATATAGTTACATTATTTTATATATAAATACTATAATAATACTATAATAATACTATAATAGTATTTATATATAAATAATAGAAATGAGTAATGCAGTAAAAATGCAAACAGTAGGAGAAGCAACTAGTTCAGTGAAAGGTGTATTTGAATCTACATTTAGTAGTTTAGCAAAATCTTTAAGTTTACCACAATTAAAAGATTCATTTTTTCAAAATATTATTTATATTTTGATGGTTATTGTAATTTTAATAGGTATTTTAGTTTATATCCAAATGGTTGGATATAGTAATGTAAACCCTCTTGATCTTCCACCTACGAAAGAAGTAAAAAAAATAGAAATTCAAAAAGTAGTAGAGGGTTTTGATATTGAACAGACTGGTGGTTTAGAAGAGTCTGCTCATGATATGAACGATATGGGAAATGAACATGGTAATTTATATAATGGTGTATTTAATAATATTTATAATAGCCCATATGATAATATTTCAGGTGGAGATGATCATTTATTGGATGAGATGACAGCGGATACACATCAGGACGATTCAATGCAATATAATAAAAAAAAGAAATAACTATATGATATATAGACTATTTAATAGTTGATTATTTGGCATTTTATATATTTGATATTTTATATATTTATTCTATTAATAAGGATATAAAATTGATTTATAAATTTGTATATAATAAATATATAAAACCAAATCCAAGAAGAAAAGAAAATAAAATGATTATCCCTATTAAGTGTTTTACGTGTGGAAAAGTTATCGGTGACAAATATCGTTACTATTTAATTCAAGTAAAAAAAATGAAGATTGAAAAAGAAATGAAAAATGACAAAGTTATTTATTTAACACAAGAATTTACCGACAAAACACCCGAAGGATATGTTTTAGACGATTTGGGTTTTAACAAAATATGTTGTCGAAGGCACTTTCTCACGCATGTAGATATTGAGTAGAACCATAGTGTATTAATAATAGATTGGCATTTTGCGTATTTTTTGAATATTATATTTTTCGTATATTATATTATATTTTTTGTTTATTTATAATATATTATCACATTAATATATAATATACAAAATACACAAAATGGGTTCTTATTCATATAAAAAACATAAAAAATCAAAACATAGTAAACATGGTAAACATAGTAAATATAGTAAAAAAAATAAACACCAAAGTCGTCGAAAAACACGCAAAATGGGGGGCGGAAATGCTAATATACCGTGTGCTGGTTGTAGAAGCGACAATACAATAAAAATAGGCGGATATTATTTGAATACACCATTACCTGATGGAGCAGGTGGAGGTGGAGGTGGAGGTGGAGGTGGAGGACAAATGGGTGGTGGTGGACAAGCATGCACTCAAAATCCTTATCAATTTAGTAGTGGAAATCAAAAAGGTGGACGCGGGGGTAGAGGCAGAAGTAAAATGGTTGCACACAAAAAGGGATGTAAAAATAATAAAAGAGGAATGAAAGGTGGGGATGGAAGTTTTTGGAATTTTGCGAAATTTTGGAACCCAAATACAGGCGGTAATGTATTATCATTGTCGGATAAAGGAATTTCTCCCAGTGGATTAGGATCACCTGTATCAACATCAGGTGATAAACCCATACCACCTATTCAGCCGTGGCCAACACAAAAATTAATTATGCCTCATGCTTATACACAGGGCGGTGCACAGATGGGTGGAGGTAAGTATACAAGACGTGGGAGTGGAAATAGACGTGGTAGAGGATTAAAAGGTGGCAGTATTTTAGATGATATACAAAATATTGGTCGTAGTATGGTATATGGGGTTGGTTCGGCTATAAACGGGTTAAGTGGATACTCTAATAAAATATATAATGCCAACCCAAATCCTACCGTCCAATTTCCTCGAGGTTTAGGAGACGTATCTGTATCCAAAGGAGGAGTTGCTTACAGTTCTGTAGATTTACCAACTGTATATAAAAATTCATATGCAGCAGCAGCAAACTTATAAATATCAAAACAAAAACCAAAAACCAAAAAACAACAATAAAATATTGTTACAATAATATCATAATATCATAAAATAACATATCATAATAATATATTATATAATGTCTTTTGATTTTTTGTATAATTTTTGCACCCCTGCAAAACTTTATTTTATTATTAGTTTGATTTTACTTGCAGTCTCATTCTATTATGATATATCAAGGAAAGAAAAAGATAAAATATGTTTAGGAAAATTAAATTGTAAATTAGAAAACAAACCTGCTTTTTATATATTAAATATATTATTTATATTAGCATGGGCAGTCATACTTAATGTATTATGCAGATTTGGTTGGAGTAAGTTATCATGGTTTTTATTTCTTTTTCCATATATAATTTTAGTTATACTTTTTATTTCAATCGCAGTATTAGTAATTTCGATTGCAAGAAGTAGTAAAAAATAAAAATAATAAAAACAGTAAACCCGTAATCGGAGCCTTAATTCATATTTAATAATATAATAAATATGAATATAACTACAAATATGAATATAACTACAAATATAATAATGAAGACAAATATGAATATAAAGTAAAAAGTATAAAAAATACTAACGATATAATATAATAGTATAATAATAATATAATTTAAGAAAACATGAATTCAGAATTAGCATGGCAAGTAATTGATAAATATTTTGAAGATAATCCAAATAGCTTAGTTCAACATCATTTAGCATCCTATAACGACTTTATTGTAAACGGAATAAAAAGAATTTTTAAAGAGAAAAATCCCATTGTCCTTCAAAAAGAAGAAGACACATCTAAAAATATTTTCAAACTAAGATGTGAATTATATATCGGCGGTAAAGGCGGCAATAGAATATACTACGGAAAACCGGTTATATATGATGATGAAAACAATGGTTTAGTAAAAAGATCACATTTTATGTATCCGAATGAAGCGCGGCTTAGAAATATGACATATGGAACAACTATTCATTATGATATAGATGTTGATTTTATAATGCGAGATGTAGAAGATAATATAAGAGTAGAAACTTTAGTATTAGAGAAAATATTTCTCGGCAGGTTTCCTATTATGCTTCAATCTGAATTATGTATTTTAAATGGACTCAATCCTTCTGTGAGATTTAATATGGGTGAGTGTCGCAACGATCATGGTGGATATTTTATTATCGACGGTAAAGAAAAATTCATAATCTCACAAGAAAAATTCGCCGATAATATGCTTTATATACGTGAATACGATGATGAAGGTGAACTCTATAGTCATTCCGCTGATATACGCACTGTTTCAGAAGATGCTTCAAAACCAGAACGAACAATGTCGGTAAGAATCGTTGCACCAGGTGCCAGATACTCAAATGGACAAATTGTCGTATTAATACCGAATGTTCGCAAACCGATACCCCTTTTTATTGTCATGAGAGCATTAGGTGTTTTATCAGATAAAGATATTATCGAATATTGTTTACTCGATATGGATAAAAATGAAAATATGGTAGATTTGTTTATTCCGTCAATTCATGATGCAAATAAAATTTTTACACAAGAAATAGCGCTTAAATTTATATCCACTTTTACAAAATCAAAAACAGTGTCACATATTCACGACATTTTAATGAATTATTTTCTTCCTCAATTGGGAGAACTAAATTATATTAATAAAGCGTATTACATGGGATACATTGTTTATAAATTGTTACTAGTATATACTAAAAATGAAAAACCCACTGATCGCGATAATTTTAAATTTAAACGTGTCGATTCACCAGGACGTCTTTTATACGATTTGTTTAAAGAATATTATTCATTACAACAAGCCAATATCCGTCTAGCAATTGATCGCGAATACTATGGTAATACATCCAGATATAATACGACAGAATCATTCCCTTCTTTGATTGCACTAAATAAAAATGAAATTTTTCAAGATCGTATTGTAGAATCCGGATTTAAAAAGGCATTTAAAGGGAATTGGGGTTCAGTAGAACACACCAAAAAAATAGGGGTAGTTCAAGATGCAAATCGGCTTTCTTATAATTCATTTATTGCCGGATTTCGTAAAATAAATTTGCCGATTGATTCGTCTTCCAAGTCGATAAAGCCACGTTTGTTGCATAGTTCGCAGTGGGGTATTATTGACCCTGTAGATACACCGGATGGTGCAAATTGTGGTTTACATAAAAATATGACATTAATGTGCCATATTACTACTGGATTCTCAGGACAACCGATAATAAAATGGATGCGTGATATAATAGGAATGAAATTATTAGAAGAATGCCCTAGGAAATATTTGTTCAATTCTACAAAAGTATTCATAAATGGTGCATGGGTGGGTGTTATATCGAACCCCGAAGAAGTGAATTTACAAATAAAAGCATACCGAAGATTCGGATTAATATCTCCTTTTATAAGTGCACATTGGGAAATACAGAATAACGAAATGTTTATTTTTACAGATGGTGGACGATTGTGTAGACCTTTATTTTATTATGACGCGATTAATTCAATATTTGCTTTTGAAAGGAAAGAAATTCTTACATTATTACAATCCGACAATTTTACGTGGAAAAATTTAATTATCGGGATGAATGGAATGAATGGAATAGACGAAAAAATTGTCGCAGAATATGCAATTGATTCGCCTATTATTTATACACCGCGTGTGTTATATGGTGTTGAAACAATCGTAGATATACAAAAAAGCGGAAAAAATATGTCGTCTATTTTAGAATATGTAGATACTGCTGAAGAAGAGTCGTCGTTCATTTCTTTATCATATAATGCGCGCGATAAACCATATACACACATTGAAATTCATGCGTCTATTTTATACGGATTTATGGGAAATCAAATTGTTTATCCGGAAAACAATCCTCTTCCGCGAAATGCATTTGCATGCGGACAAGCGAAACAAGCGATTTCATTATATAGCACAAATTTCTTTTCTCGAATTGACAAAATGGGAGTAATGTTAAACTATGGACAAATACCGCTTGTTAAAAGTCGTTATTTGAAACATATAAACAATGAAGAACACCCATGTGGTGAAAATGTCGTTGTGGCTATTATGTGCTACTCGGGATATAATGTAGAAGATTCTATTCTTTTCAATGAAGGTTCAGTAAAACGAGGAATGTTTCGCACAACATATTTCAATAGTTATGAAACACGCGAAGAATCTACTAAAAATAAAGGTGTAGCTGTTGATTCACATATTGTAAATATTGAAAGCGAGGCAAATGTTATTGGACTAAAACCCGGCTACGAATATGACCATCTTGACATGTATGGAATGATCAAAGAAAATACCGAATTAAATGATAAAATTGTATTAATTGGGAAAGTTAAGACGAATTTAGATAATCCCGAACATCCCATAGACGACTCGGTTTTTCCTAAAAAAGGACAACTTGGATTTGTCGATAAAACATTTATTACCGAAAGTGAAGAAGGGACGCGACTGGCTAAAGTGCGTATCCGCGAAGAGAGAATGCCTAGTATTGGGGACAAATTTGCGTCTCGTGCAGGGCAGAAGGGAACTGTCGGTGTTTTAATACGCGAACAAGATATGCCTTTTACAGCAGATGGAATACGTCCCGATATTATTATTAACCCACACGCAATCCCATCTCGTATGACGATTGGACAATTAGTAGAAACATTGATCGGGAAAGCATGTTCTTTATATGGCGCTTTTGGAGACTGCACTCCATTTTTAAATACAGGACCAAAGGAAAAACAGTATGGCAAATTATTGATCAATGAAGGTTTTCATTCAAGTGGTGCGCAAATATTATATAATGGAATGACTGGAGAACAGATACAATCCGATATATTTATCGGCCCTACATATTATATGCGTTTGAAACATATGGTAAAAGACAAAATCAATTATCGTGCACGCGGACCAAGAACTCTTCTTACACGTCAAACAGTGCAAGGTAGAGCAAATGATGGTGGTTTACGTATAGGTGAAATGGAACGTGATGGAATCATAGGGCACGGAATTAGTCATTTTCTACAGGAGTCGATGATGATTCGCGGGGATGAATATTTTATGGCAATATGTAATAAAACGGGGACGATTGCGATTTATAATAGCATGCGTGATTTATTTATAAGCCCTATGGCGGATGGACCTATAAAATTCACCGGAAATTTATTAAGCGAGATGAATATTGATAAAATAACACGGTTTGGAAGATCGTTCAGTATTGTTCGCGTGCCGTATTCATTTAAACTGTTGATGCAAGAGCTTCTCACAATGAATGTATCGATGCGAATTATAACCGAAGATAATATAGAGCAGCTTGATAGTATGGCGTATTCTAAAACAATAAATAAACTTATGTTTGATGAAACACCGCAAACATCCGATATTATTTCGCGTGTTATCGAATCAAGTAAAGAAAAGAGTTCTATTGGACATGTTATTAGTAAGAGTGCTAGAAAAGCTGAATTAGATAAAAAACAAGAGAATACAAATGCTATTTTATTGGATAATCAGAAGGCACAAGAAAAGATGCTTAAAGATATTGAAAATCTTGGTTGGAGATTAGATAGTCGCGAGTTAGTTGAAGGCGAAGGTGCAGGTCAAGGTGCAAGTGCAGGAGAAGGCACACCAAGGAGATATAGATATGTTTTTGCATCTTTAGTTCTCGATTCGAAGGGATCTCCTACCGAAATATGGGATGGACCTTCAGGTGGATATGGACAGTTTCCGAATACACATCCCGTTGGATGGGCTGAAAAGGATCTAGTATATACAGATGGAGAAAGAATACCGGATGAAATTATGGCGAATGAATTGGCTAGAAATCAGACGCCAAATAACTGGCTAAGCTCATATGTAAATATAATACAAGAGTTTCAGAAAGTTATGTATAGAAAGAAGTTACTAGAGGAAGCAAAACAACAAGCAGAGCGGGGTATAGAATCGGGGGCAGCGGCTATGTATTCACAATTTCAATCCATCGGTTCTCCTGAATATACAGCATCAAGTCCTGTCTATGGAAGTTCTCCTGTAGTTGGAATGGTTTCTGCAAATCCTTATCAATCTATGGGATTTGGAGCAGCGGTGGCAGCGGCGGCAGCGGCCTCATCGCAACCAGGTTCGGCATCAGGTTCGCCAAGTTCACCGGCCTATTCTTCATATAATTTCAACCCCACATCCCCACAATATACGGCATCGTCTCCTGTAGGATCTCCTATAGTATTATCTGGACAACCGATGAGTGTAATGGTTCCCACAAACCCGTTACAAGCTGTCATGCCGATAGGAGCACAAGGACAGGGAGCAACAGGAATTTTATCGGTAGAAAAGCAGCAACCTAAAGAAGATGAAGGAAAAGGTGAACAACAGGGAAAAAAAACAGTATTTATTAATAGTCCATAGTTTATAATTTATAGTTTATAGTTTGTTGTGTATTTGGTATTATTTCAATTGTGATAAAACAATAATAATAAAATTGAATTAAAATTATTGTTTTGTAATATAAATATAAGAAAGAAGTAAGGACAAACAACAAAAAATAACTCAAAAAATGTCATCCGCACAACAACAGAAAACGTCGAGTGGATTAATCACCATGATTCACAAATCAAGGCAGACAATTTTAGAATTATTACGAGCACAGCAATATGATACATCAGAATATGAAAGTTTTGGCGTTAATGAAGTTCATGCAATGTATACAAATAAAGATGTGCCGAAACAATTGGATATGATTATGTCTACAAAACAAGTTCTTTCGAAAAAAAAGACCGTTTATGTGAAATATCATTTAGGGAAAACACTGCGCATTGAAAATATACAGGATTATGTAGACGATTTATTTAATATAGAACAAATTTTGAATAAAAAAACAGATACGCTAGTTATAATCTTGAAACAGGATATGAATCAGACTTTGATGAATATTTTAAATGAATTTTGGGACAGACATGGAATATTTATTATACTATTTAGTTTAGAAAGATTGCAGTTTAATATTCTCGAACACCAATATGTTCCCAAACACGATATTTTAACTGAAGATGAAAGGAAAGAAATGTTTAAAAGATACAATATTTTAGATGTAAAAAATCTACCCGATATTTCGCGATTCGATCCTGTTGCTCAAGCGATTGGGATGAGACCGGGGGAAATTTGCCGAATTGAAAGACCTAGCAAGACATCTGTGATTTCAAAATATTATAGATATTGCACACCAACAATGTTATAGAAACCGTGTTATATAAACCGTGTTATATAAATAACAATTGGATATATTTAATTTTTATTTGAAAACTTATAGAATCGGCATTTTACGATTTTTACTATTTTTACGATTTTTATAATTTTATTATAAAATAATATTTTATTATGATATTATAGATATTATAGATATTATAGACATATACAAAAATTATAGATATGGCAAGTTTAATAAAATATTATACAAATAGACTCGAAGCTTTGAATAAAAAATATGATGAATATACGATAAATTATAAAGAAAATTTTGTAAAATATAAAATAGCAGTATTTAATTGTGACTTATCAAGTGGAGCGTTAAATACACCAACTTGTATTAATCAATATTCTAGTGATATAAATTTCAATCCATATGTTATTGCAAAAGAAGATCTAAATAATTTGAATACGGATTATGTAAATCTAACAAAAGAAATAAAAGCTTTATTTATAGAACAAGCAAAATTCGTAGATGCAGGGCAAAAAAAAATAGACGATTTAAATGATGAAAATAAAGAATTACTAGAAAAATCAACAAGTATTAAAGATGTAAGTGCAACGTCGCAACCTTTTTTTCATAATGAAAGGTTATTATATTATCGCTATGTGATTTATTTTATATCTATAATTATTGGAATTATTTTTATTTTATATATGCTGCAGTCTACACCATTCATGGAAGTTGCGTCCAGTGTTGCTACAAATACTAAAAATCTTGCTGTAACGGCAGTAAATGGCGCAAAAGGAATGGTTGCAAGTGTTGCTACAACGGAAGGTGAAAATCTTGATGGCACAGGTGCAGGTTCGGATAATATGCTTAGAAATATTATTATACTTTTATTGATAAGTCTGGTTATAATTTCGGTATTCTATTTTATAATTTATATATTAAGAAAAGTCAATCCCCCATTAGAAAAAACAAAAACCGAAAAGGAAATAAAGAAGATCGCAGATACATGTTTAAAAGATAAGAGCGATTCATGGTTTAATGCACAACTGGAAAGTCTTAAAAAGTTTTTAACCAACAAGTAAACCAGTAAATATGTAAACCGGTAAAGTAAACCGGTAAAGTAAACCGGTAAAGTAAACCGGTAAAAGTAAACCGGTAAAGTAAACCGGTAAAAGTAAACCGGTAATATTTTACATATTCATATCGCTAGTATTTATTACCATTAGTTATATTATTAGTAATATGAAATTATTAGTAATATAAAAATACATTTTCTATTTATATGTTATAAGTATTTATTTTAATATGGAACTATTAAATATGTTTAGCGATTTAGCACCTATTTCAAATAATGGATATAGAAAACAATTATATACAGATCCTGGTATTTTACAGGGTATAGAATTTTTACAGAATGAAAATAAAGTAAAAAATGAAGTAGAGCAAACTATGGGTTTACATATGATATCAGATTCACATGGTTCTGAAAGCACAACTGTTCACTCTGCGGGGATGTTAAATAATGAAAACTCGGGTGGGTTTGGTATGTTTGGTGGAGTTAAAGAAGGTTTTATGGAAGGACTTGATGCCACAACTACTTCTTATAGCGATCTTAAAAAACAATATGATGCGGTTCAAACAAAATTTAATGCTCTTATTGCGGCTGCTAGGGACACAAGCACGGGTGCCGGTAAAGGTATAATCCCATTAACTATTCCTACTAAAACAGAATCTGAAACTGATGCTGCTTTTGCGATAAGATTAAAACCATATATAGAGGCGGAGCAAGCCGCAAGAAAAAAATTAAAAGATGATTTAACAGATTTATCGAATCAAATGCAAGATATCGCTTCGCAGATGATGACAAGTGTTAAAGATAATACTGGTGGGGATTTTAGAGCATATAATAAAATGCAGATAGAAATAGATAATACTCAGAGAAGAATAGTTGAAGTGTATGAAATAATGCAAATAAATAAAACAAAAAACCCATATGATATAGATACTTCTCTTGCAAAAGAAGAAGAGACGGCATTGCTTACAAAACAGCGGTATTATGTTTATATTTTATGGTTTATTGTTATGGTAATTGTTTTATATATTACAATATCCAATTTAATGAACCCCGATTCATCATTTAGTGCATTATTGATAAGTCTCATTTTATTGGTAGGATTATTTGGATTTTTTATATATAGTAAATATAATTTTGAATGGTATGATTTTAAATATAATTTTAAGAATTTTAATCTCGGGCTTCCTGATATTCCAAAGATAAATTTTAATCCTTTGGTATCGATTAAATATACTTCGTAGATAATAATTGAGATATATTATAAATATATTTTGGTTTCATTACAATATTTATTATAACAAATAGTTATAACAAATATTTTTATCTGAGTATAATTATATTTAAGAAATTATAATCAAATCAACATAAATCAAATTAATAAAGAATCAAAACATAAATAAATGTATAATAGCACAAGTATAAATGATGGATTACAATTTATAAATCAGGCAAATACACGAACAAATAAAACATCTAATAAATTTAAAAATAATAAATACAAAAATAGCAATAAAAATGGGACCGGTTTGGTATTAGAAAATGATATCATTGAAGGGTTTGCTATAGACGATTCGGAAATTAATACAAAAAATGCGAATGAAATTAAAACAATGAACACGAATCTAGGTGGGTATAATATTTCTATGAATGATTTAAATACTATTCAAAGTGGTATTACTACACAAGCACAAATATTTTTAGATATTAATAAACAAAGCGACGATTCTTCATTAAGAAATAAAGATATACAAATTACTAAATCAGGAACTTATGCTAGGGTAAATAACGCAGGTATATTAAAGTTTTATCCTAGTGGTGCTACTAAATGTGGTATTCCAGCTACACCTATACCTATGACTTTTAAACAAACAACTTTAAGTAGCTATGCTATATTACAAGACAATGATGGACGCGCTGCTTTATTAGGAGACTATGGTTCTGCAGTAAATGGACAAAGTGCGCCATTAATGGTAGCAGGACCTAACGGTTCATATCCATGTAGCGACTATGCAGGAACAAATTTGTATGTATCAAAACCAATAGATTTTAATTATGATACTAATATGCAATATGTTGGAGTATATAATCAAGCAGCGGCAAATACAGCCGGTAGCACTAACTTAATAATACAGCAGGATTTGTCTAATTCAACGGTTAAACAGTGTGTTGCAAGAGCAATGGATAAAGGTAATTCTTTTGCATCACTTTCAAATTATAATTCCGCTAGTAAAACGGGGCAATGTTATATTGGAAATTATTTGCTTAACGGAGGTTCATCTAATGCGTATAGCGTTATAACGCGTGCAACAATTTTTTCTGCTATTAATTCATCACATGATGCATTTACTTTTGCAGCAGACGGTGGATTATATTCTGGAACAGCAGGTAATGGGGGTAATCCTTTTATAACTCCATTAATAACAGCCACCGGTTTAACAAAAGTTCCTGTAGCTATATTAAGTCCACAATATGGTGGAACAATTAGTGAGCTTACAGCAAATTACGCAACAGGACAAGTTTGGACAAATTGGCAGAACATGGTAGATTTCAATAATTCTCTTATTGGAACACCTGGTGGAAGTTTAGACACCTTAAAACAATATAGTTATTGGTATCCTATTTTAAAAACTTATAGTTATCAATGGGGAGGTAATACTTATTATTACCAACAATACGATTGGGAAATACGCACTTATACATCAACCGTTTCATGGCCTCCTAATGGGCAGTTAAATATTAGTTATAGATGCGGTAAGAAGGATATGCAATCTTTTTCAAGGAATGTAAGTCTAGGTGAAAATGGATTTACAGTAAATTGTTGGGATACATATAATGAATATCCATCATTTTCTTTAAATTTATCAGACGATGGTAATATTACAATTATAAATAATAATAAACCTAGCGAAATATTATACACAAATTCTAACCCAATATCAAATCAACTAAATACACAATTAATAACAATATCTGGTAGTATTAAGCAAATGATGCCTTGGGCTGAAAGACCCGACTGGGTAGCTAGTAGTGTCAATGGTGGAGGTTCATTAACGTCATATTCGATGGGTGTAAAAACACTAACATCAGGACAATATATTTCATCACCTACAGGGAAATGCAGATTAATTTTTAATAAAACGGCTGGTAGCGCAGGAACGTTGGTATTAGAATATTCTATTTATAATGTTTCTCAAACATTGGCATCGGGAACATCTGGGATGGATAAAGATAATAATTTAATTGGAAATTCAAATAATTATTCACAATATTATTTAACTAAAGTAGATAACCCTACTATAAAAGGTAATGTTGCATATATTGATATAAATAATGGATTACACAAATATCCTGATTCTATGTTAGCATTTGATAACACTTATACTGAAATGCCGGGGTTTACGCCTTCTCCATCAGCAGGAACTACAGTAACTGCACCTGCTGGAACAACTGAACCTTTGTGTAAAACAGCATGTAATTCTGATCCTGCCTGCGCGGGATATACGTATATGAATGGGGTATGTAAAAAATATACAGAAGGTCAAATATATCCAAAAGGAGATAGAATTTTATTTGATGGCGCTGCTGCTGATGCGGTGCTGAATAAAACATATATTAGAAATAAAAAGATTAGTGATTCGACTTCGACTAGTTCTCATTTTTCTTGTAACAAAGTTGTAAATAATGTAAATAGTAGTGTGTATAGTTCTTATCCCGCAACCGATGATATGACAACAACACAAAAATGTGCTCTTGGTTTAATATTAGATCCAAAGATGGCTACCTTAAGCGCAAAAAGTGCTGCAGCTGTTACAAGTGGAGGTAAAATAAAAGGTGCCATAAGCAATATTTATGGATTTCAAAAAAATTTGAAAGATAACATTGATGAAAAAACTACAAAAATAGAAACTGGGTTAGCGAATCAAGATGCAGTTAAAAAAAAGATAGATAAATATGAAGAATCTAATAATACAAGCACAGCTACTGTTACCGATACAGAATTGCTTCTAGTTAGCGATAATTATAAATATGTATTATGGAGTATAGTAACAGTGTTGGTTGGTATTGGAGCAATTAAAACATTTAGAGGAGCGTCATTGTAATATGAATATAATAACATATCGATATATGGAACTATTTTTGTTTAATTTGAACTATTTTATTTAAGTTAAACTATTTTTGTTTAAGTATTTTAAATATTTTAAGTATTTTAAATATTTTATTTATTTTATTGTAATATTGTATATTATATATACATGTCATCTCCACCTGTAGATCCATTAGTTACATATCAAACTGAATTCACAACTAATTTAAATGAACAGTTTGATAATATTAATAACTTACAAACAATACAAAAAAAATTATTTGCCGATTTAGAAAAATTAGCCGGTTCACCAGAATTAACCTCCGAGCCCATTCAAACACAAATTACAGATAAATTTGCCCAAATAGATAATCTAACAAAATTACGAACTAATATTTTTAATACAATTAAGGCAAATTATGGTATTACGCAATCTGATTATAATATTCAGCGAAAATCATACGCCCAGCAACTTGTTGCGCTTCAAATAATTGAGAATGATCTTACAAACACATCTAGTAAATTACGTGATTCGTTATTGATTCGCGACAATGCTGAAAGAATGGTAGGTGTTAATAATTATTATACCCGAAGATATGAAGCGCATGCAGATATTATGAAAAATATTGTTTTTTACTGTGGTATTATAATTTTTGTTATATTTTTAATGAAAATGGGAGTTATAGGAGATACGATATCTAGTTTACTTATTATTGCAGCTCTTTGTTTCGGTATTATAATTGTTGGTAAAAAGGTATGGGATTTATCAAGTCGTAATAATATTGATTACGATAAGTATAATTTTCCTTTTAATCCAAAAGATGTAAAACTTGATGATACTACCGACTTTGCTATGAGCAAAGAAACAGATAGAACATTTGGGCAAAGTTCTCTTTTAGATGTATGCAGAAATATTCAAAAAGAAACTTTCGTGCCTTTTCAAATTAAAAATTCAAGATGTAAAATAAAAAATATGGATGATGATTCATCTCCTGTGCCATCAACAGATACATTGTATGACTGCAATTCACCATATAGCGAATTGTAGTGTAATGTTGTGTTGTGTAATTCACAAATATTATATAAATATACTATTTATACAAATAAAATAGTATATTTCATAAATAGTATATATTAAATAATATAACAATAATATAACAATAAATAAAAAATAATAATGGGAAAAATAGAAGAAGCAAAAAAAATTCAAAGAGATGTTGCTGAAACAAATGAAGAACATGCGGATGATCTACAGGATGCAATGGGGAGTGGATGTTCACCTGAATTATCAAAACAAGCAACTAGCACACTTGTAGCGGTTCAAGGTGTAGCTAGTCAAATTACATCAGCGTTATCTGGTGCAGGAATCGGTAATTTATTGGGTATGGATGATAGTTTAAAAAAAATATATGATAATGCAAAAACAACCAATGCGCAAGCACTATATAAAGAATATGTTGCAGAAAAAAATTATATAACAAATAAATATGGTTCGGGTCAAATACCAAAAGGAACTACAGAATATAATGATTTATTAGTTAATAGATATAACGCACTGGGAAATAATGAATTAGTTGAATTAAATACAAAACACGTAGAAATAACTAATCTAATAATGGATTTTATAAAAGTAATAGGAGAACAAAATATTGCAGTAACAAACATGCAAAAAGTTATGGAAGATGTAATTGAAGATAATAAACATTTGTTAAATGCTATAAATGGTGGCAAAAGCGATTTATACACTTATAATCGTAAATCAATGTATGAAACAAAATTAAAAGATAGTGTAGAAAATTGGACGGTAATTCCCGAAATTATTTACTGGACTTTAGTTATTTTATGGGTATGCATCGTGATGTTTTATTTAAAGAATGTCACGCTTGTATCTGTGGGTATATTAATAGGTTTAATATTATACCCCTATTTTTCAACTCCTGTATTTTTATGGGTATTGGAAATAATTCAATCTATATGGAATTTTATATTTATGGCCGTTCATAATCGCATTAGTGCGTAGATGATATATATATATATATATATATATAACTAATAAAATTAAAAAATAAAATAATAATAAAAACTAAATTTTTTACACGGTATATGTAGTAACATGTAAAAAATTATAATTTTCTAGTAATTCAAATTCTAATTCTAATTCTAATTCTCTTCTTCCACCTCGTCGTGATTGTAAATGATAGAGATACCTTTCCATCCTTTTGTTACATATTTTCCATATTTCTTATCAAATACTTCATAGATTTCATTACCGCGCGGCACATTTCTATCATAATGTTCGATATACCAAATTTTAAACGATTCATACATTTCAGTTTTCTTAACATAGTGTCCTTCAACTTTGCGTATTTTGTCGCGAACGAATTCATTGATATAATCTTGACTATTGCGATAGTTTTCACTGCTTGCAAGAACGCCTGGTGTATCTTTCACCATACCACCCGTCTCGAAAGCTTTCTCAACAAGCATGGCCAAGAATACCGGCGCCCATGATTTAAATTTCTCATCAAGGCGTTTATCAATCAAATATTGGTATGGTTTATCCGGATCGTCATCGCGAGGATTGTCGCAAAAGATTGCCTTGTGATCTACTTTACGAATACGTCTCCATGTGCCTTCATCGTTTGCTTTGATGTCGAACAATGTATTTGTGCAAACAACCAACTTGAATTGAGGACGAAATGTAATCATATTCTTGAATAATGCGCGACCTTGAATCTCATCACCACCGGTAATTTCTTTCATGGGACCTTCCTCGAGACGCATTCCTTTCGATGGTTCTTGCATAACAGCATATCGAATACCGACCAATTGTGCAATTTCCGAAGACGTTCCTCCAATAGATGCACGCTTGCTTGTAATCAGCGAAATAGGAACGACTGCTTTATATTCGCCCAAAGTGATCGACATTAATTCGACAAGTTTCGATTTACCATTGCTGCCACAACCTGTATAAATATTGAATGTCTGTGGATAATTAATACCGATAAGACAAGATGCCAAATGTTCCCACATATATTTCCGCATATCCTCTTCAGGGTATAATTTATTAATAAAGTCGTTAATCTCGGCCATGATTTTGCCATGTTTTTTTGCATCAAGAGGGAAATAATCAATATTTGTGCTTTTCGTAATATAGTCGTCTGGTTGTCCTTGTCTGGCGCGTTTTTCTTTGAAATCGATTACACAATTATTGCAGCACAGAAGATGTGTTTTTGTATCGATATTTTGTAGGAATTTTTTATCGTAGAACAACTCTTGTGCCTCCTTCATGATATTTGCTTTAGTTCCGGTATTTTTTAATTTAAGACAAATATCGGATATTCTATGCTGAAATTGATTAGGTTTTCCTGATTCATCCGTAGAAGAAGCCGCATTCGCAGCGGCAGCAGCAGCGGCATTTGCAGCAGCGATACTTTGTTTGTTTCCTTTTCCTGATTTACCAGGTGCTCCCGACGCTCCCGACGCTCCTGAATTCCCGCCACTACCAGCAGAACCGATACGCGAGATATATACATTATACATTTCATTTGAGATCATCTGCTTTAACGTAATCCCACAATCGCATTCAACCCATCGATTATTTTCAAATTCATACCATGTATTATCACCAAAGTTGGCACATACGAATCGATTCTTAAACATATTATATAAAACGACAGTCAAGTCAACCATAGTCGTTTCAGGCTTGCCGTTCATATTTACTAATTCATTTGAAAGTGTAATGTCGACATAATAGTCGATAGTTTTCTTGTATACTTCATTATATCTTTCCTTTGCATCATGCTGAGCCCAATATACAATCGAACGACGTGTAAGTCCATCTTCATTCTCCATTGAAAACGTCTGCCATTTATCGTAAAATTCGCTAATCTTATCATAACTGAATTTCTCAGACTGCGAACTGAATAAAATCCAGGATAAGAATAATTTATCACTTGTATTGCGCATAGCCCATCCAACACGTATCCACAAATTATACTGATTGTAATATTTCTCTGGAAGACACATTGTGTAGTCACTTGTTTCCTTGATATAATGTTCGCGTGGTTCGAAACTACTAAATATCCTGTCTATTTCGTCCGTCAATTGTTCGCGATTCATAATATCAAATATACTATTTGTCGAATAAGCCGTGCGACGACGCATCAACAATCCGCCTCCGACTTTTCCAGCAGCCGGTTTTTTTATTTTATTACTTTTAATTGCATCATATTCGCGTTGAATTGAATCGCGATTTTCAAAACTGGGATGTCCCTCGTATTGTGCGGATAGCAGATTAAAATTCTTTACAAAGTCGAAGAAAGACACATTTTTAGGCTGATATTCCCAAATGTAGTCTGATTTTTTGCCCCCTTCGCCATCTTCATCTTCATCTCCTTCGTCCCCTTCACCTGCATCACTTACCGCACATCCGCCGTCGTCGTCGTTGTTATTGTCATTGTCAATATCATTTTCATTTTCACTTTTTACGTATACAAAATTATATTGATATTTAAGTTCATATGCTTCATGTCCTGGTTTTCTAGAACCGTATAACTGCCACCCAACCGGATTTTGAATTCGCGATATATTATCATCGAGAATATCATCCCATGAATTTTTCAAAGGAAGGTGACTTAAAATATCGGGGATTTTTTTAACAATTGCAGTTCGAATCATGTGCTGAATAACACGATCTGCGTGAATACCGATAATCAAATGAATTCCATCCTTTGTATATTTGTCATCATCTGTGTTCAAATTCGGTTTTTCAAACACAAATACACTAATTTCCTTTTTTTCTCCATCCTCGATATTTAATATCTTAGAAATTTCTTCCATATAGAGTCCGATAATATTTTCAATATCGTCTTTTGTATGTTGGCGTGTATCTATATGCGGCCCATAACGAAAATCCATGTCAACCAATATTGGACCACCATTTGGTAACTGTTTTTCAGTTAAATATTCATGACGCCTATTTGTAACTACATGTTTTGAATATTTCGCCCAAAATTCGGGTAATTTTTCTGTTGGAATGCAGAACGTGCCACCCGATACACCATGTTCTTGGCTCGGGATTCTAGTATGCGTAAATGATTGTCCTGCTGATGAAGGATCGCCCTTTTTTATATAATATTGCTTCATATACTGTTCGTAATCAGATGCACTAGATGATGCGGCAGACATTTTTGATGGTTGTGTTTTTTTTTGTGTTGAATGATTTGCTTGTTCCATTTGTATATTATAGGTAAAGATATTTTTATATCAATTTTTAATGTTTCAAAAATATCCCTAAAAATGGAAAACTGTGTTTAATCGAAAAGTAATATATGTGTAAAAACAACATAAAAATGAAACGCGTATGTTATATATTGTTGCAGTAACGAAAAAATATCACAAAAATAGCATTTTATAATGGAAAAAAATAAAAATAAAAATACATCTACACCTATTAATCTTTTTGAAGAGGAAATAGACGAAATAGATGACATAGATGATATAGATGATATAGATGATATAGACTACAAGGGAGTCGGTCACGGAATCGGGATAAACAAAATTGTAAAAAAAAGTCCTCCTAAACCTAAATCGGAATTGGAAAATGTTCCTAGTGTGTGTATTCCTAAAGAAACGATAGAGCGATTATTAAAGGATATAAAAGACATGTTTATGTCATCACTTGAAGATATGGGTATATATTACAAACATTCAGATACAAATATTTTGAAAGCGTATGTGATGATAATCGGACAATCTGAAACGCTATATTTCGGTGGATATTATTTTTTTGAAATAACTTTTCCACACGATTATCCACATGCTCCTCCTATTGTTGAATATTTAACAAATGATGGAATTACAAGATTTCATCCTAATTTTTATAAATCGAAAAAGGTATGTTTATCGATGTTGAATACGTGGAGGGGAGAACAATGGACAAGTTGTTTAACTATAAAGTCTATTTTGTTGACACTTTTGTCGATAATGGATAGTCACCCGATGTTACATGAACCCGGTGTTACAGAAAAACACCAAGACTATAATAATTATCATAATATGATTTTATATAAAAATATCGATTTTTCATGTATTCGATTAATGGATGAATTTATGGATACGAGTATTATTCCTTTTGAAATCGAGTATAAAGAACACTTTTATAAAATAATGTTGGAAACATTTAAAAAAAACGCGAAAGGGATAAAAGATGTTATTACTAGTTCTGCAAAAATAAAGAATATTAATAAATTTTACATAATATCTGGATTATATAATATGTCTTTTTATGTGAATTTTGATGAGTTATTAATTAAATTAATGAAAGCTGCTAAAAAATATGATGCGTGTATTGAGTAGTATTTTAATTTCATGTTTATTTCATGTTTATTTCATGTTTATTTCATGTTTATTTCATGTTTATTTCATGTTTATTTCAGGTTTACACAATTTAAGAAATAATAAATTGTATAAAATTGAAATAAACAAATAATACTATAATATAATATACAGACGTTTTATTAACCAAAACAAAACAAACATGCACTTTTGTATAAATTGTAGCAATATGTATTATATTCGACTATCAGAAGAAGACTCCAATTCGATTGTATACTACTGTCGAAATTGTGGACATGAAAATAAAAATATTTCACTTGATAGTGTAACGATTTCGAAAACAAATTTCAAGCACAACAAGCAAAAATATAATTCAATTATTAACAAGTATACAAAAATGGATCCGACATTGCCGCGTATCAATACAATAAAGTGTCCGAATCAATCTTGTGCAAGTAATGAGGCAGGAAAAGAAAAAGAGCGAGAAGTTATTTATCTTAGGTATGATGATATTAATATGAATTTTGTATACATGTGTTCGACGTGCGATACAGTGTGGAATACCGAACAGTCATTGTCGTAGTTTTGCGATTAATTGTGAATTTTAAATATAGAATATTATTTTGATTTTATTTGATTTGATTTTATTTGATTTTATTTGATTTTATTTTTATTTTATATGATTGAGTTAATAATATTATTATTTTTTATGATATATTAGTTATTAATATATTATAAAATTGAAATAAAATCAAAATAATATATTATATATAAGAGACAGAAGAACATTCAAACAACAATGCAAAAACCCGATTCTAAATATGCTTCTGATCCTGAATCAGCATCTGTATCTGCATCAGAAGATGAAGGAGGAGATAGCGACGAAGGACAAATTCCCAAGAAAGACACAATGGATAAAGTAAAATCATTACTAGGATTCGGTGAAGAAGATTCGGATAATCCTAGTCCAAAAGCATCAGATTCTGAAACTGAGACTGAAGGAGATGGTAGTGAAGATGAAGGTATTGAGGGCGAGGGTGAGGGTGAGGAAGAGGGTGAAGAAAAACCAAATCTCAAAAGCGGATTTTCTAAACTATTGGGAAGTTTAAAAAGTGCAGTAAAAAGTATGGGGAGCGAAGGTGCTTCTGCTGCAGCTGAAGTAGAAAAAATAAATGTTGGTAATCCATCATCAAGTCGTAAAGGAAAGTCGGGAGCAGCCGCGGCATCATCTAGGAAAAAAAAATCACGTGGTGTGCAGCCTACACAAGAAGAATTGGAATATAATAGTGAACCAGACGAGGAAGACGAGGATGGCAATGGTGGTGGAAGCGACGACGATGATAACGATGAATCCAAATTGAAAAAATTCGATAAAGAATTAAGGAATGATTATTTAGTAAACTTTCATCCCGAAAGTCTTATACAAAATTATGACGAGATTTATAATTTAGCACGAGTTGTTCGCGATCCAAACGGTGTAATTGTAGACAATTTGCATAAAACATTGCCAATGCTTACAAAGTATGAGAAAACGCGAATTCTTGGACAACGTGCAAAACAAATCAATAACGGAGCCACTCCATTTATAAAAGTGCCTGAAGGTATTATCGATGGTTATCTTATCGCTGTGAAAGAATTGGAAGAAAAAAGAGTACCATTTATTATCAGACGACCATTACCCAATCGTGGTTCCGAATACTGGCATATTGAAGATTTGGAAATTATTATTTAACACTAACACTAACACTAACACTAACACTAACACTTCCATCGTTTTCCGCAGTCGAGACATGATACGAATGTAGTCATAGGTTCATCAGCAGAACGCGTTTGAAGTTGATAATATGTGCATTTTTTTGAACGACATTTGCGACATGTGAATTTATCTGTAGATGCTTCTAATTTTGGTTCATATTTATTTTGATCACGAATTTTCTTATCTTCAATTCATTTTTCCCATTTTTCTGGGCTCATTTCTTGATGACTCATGAAAGCTAATTTATGTGCCTGTATTTCTCGATTTTTCATCATACATAATATCTTTTTATCTTTTAAATTTACATATATAGTGCGAAGAAGGTCTAAGTAAATCGTAACAAAGTATATATTGTCCCATTTACGAATAATACATTTTTCTTTTGCTTTTGCCAAAGAACTATTGAAAACCCCTTTTTCGAGATTTGTTGCAACTTCAGGGTCCGTAAGAATCTGGGCTAATTTAGCACGAACGTTGTCGCGAAATTGTTGAGGATTTGTGATTTGGTGCATCTTGGATTTTCGATTGTATGAAACGATTATAGTTTTATTTGTGTTTGTGTTTGTTATTAAGAGGTGTTTATGTTTATATCTTAATAACAATCAAATTGTCTTTATTCAATTTTCCTAAATATATAAATAAACCTAAATAAATAAACAAACATAAAATATTTAAGGAAGATTCAATGCATTGGATAATGAACCCGTGGTGTTAAAAAATATTCCCTTAACCATTTCTATAATGTATACAAAAAATGCAAGAAACATAAGAACCCAAGGAAGAAGCACTAAAAACCATGAAAGTTGGCTAAATCCTTTATTGCACAAATAAGATAATACCCATGTCCATAAAACAATAAATATCGCTTGTATTATATATGAGGTTCTTGCATCTTTCTGGTATGTAAAATTAAGACTCTGTAAAAAAGAATTATTAGATTGATTTAAAGTAAATTGTTGAGAAATCGCATTTAACCCAAAGTAAGAAAGTATCATTAAAATAAAAGAAATAATAAGATAAATTTGAGCAGGAGTGCAAAGATTGTTGAACATCGCAGGCAGTATATAATATATTAATAATATTATTATTATTATTATTATTAATAATATTATTATTATTATTATTAATCATAATCTTACAAATCCGTGAAATTTCTGTAATAATTCACATATACGCGTATACATTACTGTGTGCGTAACTATGAATACGAATATTCTTCTTCGCTTAATTCACTTGATTCATCCGTGTTCCATCCAGCATTTTCATCCTCATCATCCTTTATAATATTTTTAGAACCATATGTTTTAATAATTGTTGCATTTTTAAGACTTGCTACATTTTTCACATTCATTTTATTCATATGTAACGCGTTCTTGTTTTTTTTATTACTATATATGCCTCCTACATCACCTCCCGCATCACCTCCACATCCACCCTCATCTCCTGAAAAAGATTGTTTATCACCATTTTCACTATCATCGTCGCCACTGCTGCTATCAGTATCTTCATCTGTTTCTGTATCACTATCATCCTGCGCCTCTTCAACATCTCCTTCTGAATCACCTGCTACACCACCACCATCTACTACAAACCCGTCTTTTAAATATCCATCGCGTGTTTTTTTATTAGTTGGAATAGCATCTAATTCATCTTCCTCTTCTTCGTCGCTATCTTCATTCGCGACTAAAGATTCAAATCCTCCAAATAAGTATTCGTAAATTTTATTCCACATGTCTTTTGTTAAATTTATATAATTATTTTTATTATTTCGTGCAATAAGTGCACATGCTCCAAAAAATAATTCGTTATCTACAGGAGGTGGGAATTCATATTTATTTTCATAGTTAGCAAGTCCGTCGTTTTTAGCCCATAGTTCAATAATTATTTTATTATCCGAAGACGAAGACGAAGACGAAGACGAAGATTTTGATAAATATTCCCACTCAGTTCTTTTAATATATCCGTCTATCTTCTTAAATTTACACTTTCTACATAATTCTTCTGCGCAAATTGCGTTTTCTTTAATTTCGTGCTCTTTTAAATCTCCATTTCTTTCAATTACTATAAATGTAATATTGTTTTCTTTATTTTTGTCTTTATCTTTTCCTTTGGTATTTTTTTGTTTTTTAATACTACTTTCTTCGATGGTATCTTTTTCTAAAATGTCATTTCCAATTCCAATTCCAATTCCGTTTATAACATTTGTATTAAGATTTACATTCATTTTTGTAGACTTTGATTTCTTATTTTCTTTTTGATTTTTATCTTTCTCATTATTATTATTATTTACCATTTTTGAACTAGCGCTTGATTATATCATTTGATTGCAATCGGTTTAAATAGTTTACGATATAATATATAAAGTTAAACTTGGATATTTCCGTGTATATCACACACTTATTAATAGAGTATATAAATAACAAACATGTATAAAAAAACAACGCAACATAAATCTAAACCGACTTCCCAATCAAATGCAAATGCAAACACAAAGACTATATCTATTCAACCATTTATGATAAAAATATACTTTCCGACAATTTCTTTACATAAAATACAAGAAATTCTAAAACATAATTCTAAAATATCGCAATATTTAGTAAATGAAAAATCAAAATCTGTAATTTACGGTTCTACGGGTATATTTGAAATGTTGAACGATAATGTATATCAATTATATCCTATAGATAAGCCAGTAACAGAAATAAATATTAGTAAAGAATCGCAGAATGGTTTACATATACTGATCGATAGTTCATATATGAAACGAGCTGATACGCCTTCATTTCAGATACCTTATATTCATAATATTAAAGAGAAGGTTATTAAGACATATAAAAACGATAATAAATCAAATTTAAAATTTATTATAGAATTTGAAAACGATATTGTATATGATTTTTATGCAGTAATTACTTCAAACGAAATAAGTAAAAATGAAAAGAATGAAATAGAAATAAATAAATTTGTAAAAGATGAACTACTGTCGTTTTTATCGAGGTTAAACTTATATAGGTAATTATATACAACAAAATAAATGTGGGGGTGGATAATACAAGTTACTATAATTTCATTATTACTTATATTCTTACTCCATTACTTATATTCATTTTTTAAAACAACGCTAACATCGCCCAAATTAAAAGATTTAGTAAATAAACCACAAGAAAAATACAATACCATTTATAAATCTCTTCAAAGTGCAGGGAATGGTGGCTCTTATAATTTAGGAGAAGATATGAAACCGTCTGTTAATGATAATTCTACAATATCTGCAACTTCTGGATCCACATCCGCATCCACATCCACATCCATGAAAGATGAGTTAAAAAAATATTTAAACGATTTAAATAGAAATAATGGCAGCAATAATGGCAGCAATAATGGCAGCAATA
>Ga0114978_10000482_pt1 | contig 33942 bp, 34 predicted proteins | sample S_140212_EF_Meta_FD_87027 | JGI IMG/M metagenome (GOLD analysis project Ga0114978, IMG submission 87027) | Freshwater microbial communities from Lake Simoncouche, Canada to study carbon cycling - S_140212_EF_MetaG | ecosystem: Environmental > Aquatic > Freshwater > Lake | place: Lake...
ACGTTGTTGCCATGCGTGTCGATAACTGGGTTTTTGTGAAACGGTTTCACTTCTGGCGTTGTAGGTATGTCGTCCTATTTTTTCGTCTTTGGCCCAATGCGGTATCAAACCAAATTTTGCAAGGCCACACGCCATTCGCCCCGATGTGTGGCTTTGCATGGCGATGGGTGCCAAATAGCCAGGATAGGCTTGCGCAGGAAAATCCATTGAAGGCAAATCAACGCCTAAGTGTTTTTTAATCCAAGTCTTATTGAGTGAGGGGGTGAAATGAATACACATGTATTAATCAATTTTTATATGGGTTAAAATTGTGTCATGATGTTTTCTAGACGCTCAATACAACACATCCGCTTTGCGCTGATTGGTTTTATTTTATCTCTTGGAATTGCAATCGCCGCTCCCATTGTTAGTCCTAAAACGTCGGATTTTGTATGCTCCACATCGGGTATGGTCAAAATGGTTGTCGATGGCCAAGATTCATCCGCCAATAACTCAAATCTAGACTGTCCCTTGTGCGCATCACTATCTGGCGCACCCCCCGATATTCCTGCAGTTTTTACGCCGCCTGATCCATTGGCGCATTCACTCAAACCCCTCACTGTGGCTCGCATTGCCACGTTAACGGCGCCACCATTGCCCTCTCGCGGGCCACCGCTTTTTCCACTCATTAAATGAAGCTGACATTGCGCGATTGCGCATGTCTTTTATCTTGTGAATGATTGGAATAAAAATGAAATGTTATTTATTGATTGCTTTTTTAGTGTTTGCAAATGCTAGCCATGCGCACATCGTACTCACAGACCCGCAGGCTCATACAGGCAGTTATTACAAAGCAAGTTTGAGAGTGGGGCATGGTTGCAATGGATCACCCACAACGGCCCTCACTGTTCAGATTCCATCGGGATTTGAAGGCGCAAAGCCCCAACCCAAATCGGGTTGGACCGCAGAAGTTAAAAAAGCCAAGTTGGACAAGCCATACAACAGTCACGGCAAACGCATCGATGAAGATGTGGTGGAGTTGCGTTGGTTTGCACTATCCAAAGACAATGCCTTACCAGACGAGCAGTTTGACGAATTCTCATTCATGGCTAAGTTACCTGATCAAACTGGACCTGTGTGGATCAAAGTAATGCAGTCGTGCGAAAAAGGACAAAATGATTGGTCGCAAATACCTGCAAAGGGTGTATCAACCCAAGGGCTTCAATCACCTGCGGCATTGTTGATGATTAAAGGCGAAAGCATAGCGCCGTCCAACGCAATTATACAAGTGATAGACGCATGGGTGCGACCCACGGTCAAAGGTCAACAAACAACGGGAGTTTATTTAAAAATCACAGCACGTGAATCGATCAGGCTTGTTGGAGTTAGGAGTTCATTTTCAAATGCAGCTGAAATTCATGAAATGAAAATGAATAAGGACGTGATGACTATGTCAGCGCTTGAGTCTTTGGAATTGCCAGCAGGTGAAACCATTGAATTGAAACCTGGCGGTATGCACATCATGTTGACGGGCTTGAAGTCTGCGATACAAAAAAATACACAAGTGCCTTTGATCTTGCTATTAAAAGATAGCAAAGGCGTGCAGTCTCAAATTTCAGTCAGCGCCGAATCATTATCGGGTGCACCTGTTCAAAAAACTAGCGGGGCAGTTCATCAACATTAACTTTTATTAGGAATCACCATGAGTCAATCTTTTTTTATTCAAACATATACATGGCTTGTATGCGCTATGTTTTCTTCTGTCGCTTGGTCGCAAGTTGATGTGTCCGACGCTTGGGCGCGTGCTAGTGTTCAGGGGCAACGCGCAACGGGTGCGTTTATGAAAATATCTTCCAAGGATGGCGCAAAAATTGTGGGTATCAGCAGCGCGGTTGCAGGGGTTGCTGAAATACACGAAATGAAAATGGAAAAAGACGTCATGAAGATGGCTTCGATACCCGTCCTCGACATTCCAGCAGGCAAAACCATTGAGCTCAAGCCCGGTGGCTATCATTTGATGTTGATGGATTTGAAAAATCCACTCAATGACAAAACCACGGTTGCGATTACACTGACTGTTGAAAATTTAAAGGGCATTCAGTCGAGGTTGGAATTACAAGTGCCCGTAAAATCAATGGGTATGCGACCTGGGCATTAAGCGTTAATATAGAGGGCTGGACTTTATACTCTGTCCATCCTCCTAAAAAGGTACTGCTTTGCTAGCAAAGAAAAATATTCGTTGGATTTTCATGGTCCTGATACCGTGCCTAGGCCTGCTAATCATCGGCTTTTTTTATCTTCGGGGTGGACGTTGGATTGAGACTGAAAATGCCTATGTGAAAGCCGATAAGGTCCCTATCAGTGCGAGTGTTGCAGGTGTTGTGAGTCAAGTGATGGTTGCTGAAAATCAAGCTGTCAAAAAAGGCGATGTATTATTTTTATTGGATGACGCGTCTTTTGTTGTGAGCGTGCAAAGAGCAACAGCCAAGTTGGGCCAAGTGGCAACCGATTTAAAATCAATCAAAGCCAGTTATGGACAAAAGCAAGCTGAGATTAAACAAGCAAAAACAAAATTAGCTTTTGCAATCAAAGAGCAGCAGCGTCAAGCCGATTTGGTTAATAAAAATTTTGTAACCGCTTCTCGCTTTGACGAAGCCAAGCAAATGGCTGATATGACATCGGATCAAATTTCGATGCTCGAGCAAGACCTCAGAAAAATTGCCGAATCATTGGGCGGTAAGGCCGATATGCCTGTGCAATTACATCCCAGTTATCAATCCGCAAAAGCTGAGTTGGATCAATCGCAATTGGATTTATCAAGAACACGAGTGCTCGCTCAACAAGCAGGTTACGTGAGTAAGCCTCCCAAAGTCGGTCAATATTTATCGATTGGAAGTACGGCCATGGCTTTGGTTGCGAGCCAACAATTATGGGTAGAAGCCAATTACACAGAGACCGAGTTGACTTATTTGCGTGATGGACAAAAAGCAATCATTCATATCGATACCTATCCCCTATACACGTGGCAAGGTGTACTCACCAGCGTGAGTCCTGCTACAGGCTCTGAGTTTTCTGTGATACCCGCGCAAAATGCAACGGGCAATTGGGTCAAGATTACGCAACGCGTTCCTGTCCATATCGATATCAAAAATAATCCTGATGCACCACCTTTGCGTGCAGGTTTGAGTGCAACTGTTGAAGTTGATTCAGGACATAAGCGTCGATTACTCGGATTCTCTTTTTAGCATTGATGAAAGACTCAACCGCTACTGTTGAGCATCGCGGATGGGTCACTGTATCGGTGATGCTCACAACCATCATGCAAGCCTTGGATACAACGATTGCCAATGTGGCTCTCCCGCACATGCAAGGCTCAATGGGTGCGACACAAGATCAAATTTCATGGGTGCTGACCTCATACATTGTGGCTGCAGCTATCTTTATGCCGCTCACGGGTTTTTTATCGGGCAGGCTAGGGCGTAAACGCGTGTTTATGTATTCGGTGGTGGGATTTACCGTCACGTCGATGCTGTGTGGTGCGGCGCAAACCTTGGAGCAAATTGTTTTGTTTCGATTGTTGCAAGGAATTTTTGGTGCGTGTTTGGTGCCATTGTCGCAATCGATTTTGTTGGATAGTTATCCACTTGAACGCCACGGTTATGCCATGGCGATATGGGGTGTGGGCGTGATGGTCGGTCCTATCTTGGGCCCCTCGCTGGGCGGATGGTTGACCGAGTATTACAGTTGGCGTTGGGTGTTTTATATCAATATGCCCTTGGGTTTATTGGCATGGTTGGGGCTGATGTTTTTTGTTAAAGAAACAGAGATCAATCGAGAGCGAAAATTTGATGTGTTGGGTTTTATTTTCCTAAGTATTGCGATTGGTGCATTGCAATTAATGTTAGATCGCGGCGAGTCTCAAGATTGGTTTCACAGCAAAGAAATTATTTTTGAAGCAGCATTGTCGATTTTGTGCATGTACTTATTTGTGATTCATATTTTTACCACGACACATCCGTTTATTGAACCTGCATTATTTGCTGATCGAAATTTCAGCATTGGGTTGATCATGATTTTTGTTGTCGGAATGATTTTGTTAGCAACCATGGCGTTGCTCCCACCCTTTATGCAGTCGCTCAAAGGTTATCCGATTGTGGATGTGGGTCTGTTGTTGGCGCCGCGTGGTATTGGAACCATGTTTGCGATGATGATGGTGGGAAAATTGGCGAGCCGTGTTGATGCAAGGTTGCTGATTGGTTTTGGCTTGTCGATGGCCACGTTATCGATGTGGGAGATGACGCAATTCAACACCGATATCACGGGTTGGGACGTGGTTAGAACGGGTTTGATTCAAGGTGTCGGTTTAGGTTTTATTTTTGTTCCTTTATCAACCATTACTTTTTCTTCACTCCAACCGCATTACCGCAATGAAGGATCAGCTCTGTTCAGTCTGACTCGAAATATTGGAAGCAGTATCGGTATTTCAATTGTGATCAGTCAATTGTCGCAAGGCATTCAAATCAATCACGCTGTTTTTTCACAGTGGATCAATCCTTTCAACTATGCATTGCAAAGGGCGATCGAATCAGGTGCTTACGATTGGAGTCAGGTGGAAGGTTTAACAGCACTCAATGCAGAGGTGACGCGTCAAGCGGCAACATTGGCGTACTTGCAAGATTTTCGCTTCATGATGTGGGTCACATTGTCTGCATTTCCTTTGCTCTTGTTATTAAAGAAAAAAATGTAAGGTCATAGATCTTTTTTTTTTCGTTAAATGGGAAAAGTAAGAGCGCTGCATTTTCCTATATGCGAATTCATTTTCGTGCGAAGATATCAACTGTTTGATTTCAGTTTCTTGACAGAGTAGGAATTTTTATGCTCAAAGTGGCGGTGATTGGTGCAGGGGCGGCGGGTTTGTGCGCAGCCAAACATCTTCTTGCTCAAGGATTGGATGCAACCATTCAAAAACGGGGGCAGCACCGACCAGTTGCATGAAACTTGAGTTCAGCTTAGACTAATATTTAGTTTGTCTTGCATTTGGGGCAATCTTTAGAATGCGTGGTATTTAGGGTGCTCAATACTTTTCAAAAGGTGGTTTTATGATGAATCAAAAGTTAAAGAAAATTTTCACACACTCACTTTTTAATTTATTTTTAATAGGTGTTTTAAATGTAAGTGCTGTACACGCACAATCTTGGCCGCAGTCGCGCATTTCTTTTTTGGTGGGCTTTGCACCAGGAGGTAGTACTGATATTGCTGCGCGAGTTGTTGCGCAACAACTCACCATCAAACTTGGTCAAACTGTTGTTGTTGAAAACAAGCCCGGTGTGTCAGGGGTCGTTGGTAACAATATCATTGCAACGGGCAAGCCTGATGGTTATTCGTTTTTATTTGGTTCGGGTAGTTTGGCATCTGGCCCTAGTTTGATGAAAAGTTTGCCCTACGATGTAATGACTGATTTTGTACCTGTGGCACAACTCACGGTGGTACCAACAATTGTTGCGGTTCACCCATCAGTGCCTGCAAAAAATATCAAAGAATTTGTCGACTACATCAAAGCCAATCCTGGCAAAGTCAATTACGGTTCTGCGGGCTCAGGTTCATTGCAACACATATCGGGCGCATTGTTTGAAAAAATGATCCAAGGCTCTATGGTGCACATACCCTATAAAGGTGGCGCATTAGCCAATTCAGATTTGGTGGCTGGGCGAGTGCATGTTGTTTTTGGACCGATTGTCGAGTTAATGCCGTTTGTTTCATCGGGCGCTATTCGTGTTTTGGGTGTCACATCACTCACGCGTTCGGCTTCATTTCCAGATGCACATCCTGTGGCCGAAGTAGTGCCTGGCTATGAGATGTCCACTTGGCACGGTGTGTTTGCACCCAAAGGAACAAATCCAGAAATTGTTGATGTGATGAATAAAGCGATCAATGCAGTTTTGGCTGATCCTCCAACAAGAACTCGACTTATCGCATTAGGTTTAGATCCCGTTAAGTCAACACAACAAGAATTCACCAAATTTTATTTTGATGAAATCAAACGTTGGAAAGAATTGGTCAATATCGCAGGAGCGAAACAAGAATGAATAGAGCCACACCGCCGCAAGGTTTGCCCGCACTCACGGGTATTCGTATATTGGATTTGACGCAATTTGAAGCAGGCACGTCGTGCACTCAAATGTTGGCTTGGCTAGGTGCAGAAGTCATCAAGGTAGAGCCGCCAGGAAAGGGAGAGCAAGGACGGCGTATTTCTTCTGACGATCCCACCATTGATTCACCGTATTTTTTGTTGATGAATGCCAACAAACGCAGCGTGACGTGTAATTTTAAATTGCCCGATGGTAAAAAAATCATTCAAGATCTCATTCCAAAAGCGGATATTTTTATTGAAAATTTTGCGCCGGGTGTGATTGAACGCCTTGGGTTTGGATACGATGAAGTGAAAGCCTGCAATGAAAAATTAATTTACGCGCAAATCAAAGGATTTCCGCAAGACGGCCCCTTTGCAAATCTCTTGGCATTTGATCCTGTTGCGCAGGCTGCGGGCGGTGGCGTATCGATTACTGGAGAAAAAGATCAGCGGCCCGTTAAGCCTGGTATGAATGTAGGCGATACAGGTGCGGGCTTGCACTGTTTGATTGGTATTTTGGCAGCACTTTATCAGCGTGAACGAACGGGTAAAGGGCAAAAAATTGATGTATCGATGCAAGAAAGCATTATTAATTTCGGACGCATTGCTTGGGCTGCGCAAGCATTGTTTGGTAAAGCCGCGCCGCGCACCGGCAATCAAAGTATTTTGGGTTCAACCTCGCCCAGCGAAGTTTATCCCTGCTTAGGTGGCGGACCTAATGACTATGTTTATATCTACATCACTCGCGCGGCGAGTCACCAATGGCATGCCTTGTTAAAAGTCATTAAGAGAGAAGAACTATTAGATGATCCGCGTTTTGTAACGCCAACCGATCGTGCGAAAAATTATGCTGCAGTCGACGAAGTGGTGAGCGTATGGACTAAAAATTACAACAAACACGAAGCCATGCGTATTTTGGGTGATGCGGGCGTGCCTGCAAGTGCGGTATTTGATACGCTCGAACTCACCAACGATCCCCATCTGAGAAAACGCGGAATGTTTGCAACGGTGAATCATCCAACACGCGGCGAATTTGTGATGCCAGGTTTCCCAATCAAAATGTCTGAATCTTATGTGCCTGTTTTAGCCGCGCCGCTATTGGGTGCTGATAACCGAGCAGTCTATCAAGACTTGCTGGGTTATGACGATGAAAAGATGAAGCAGCTTTTAACCAACCAGGCTATTTAAAAATGAAAATCAGCGGAAATGAACTTTTTGGACGCTCTTTAAAAAAGTAAGGTGCAGACACATTGTTTTTTATCATGGATGGACCGATCAATGATGCTGCACTCGCCAGTTTTGCGATTAAAAAATTCTGTGATAATTAGAAAAGATGCGGAGCTTGCACCGTAGTTCGATTTTTTGTGTGGATTCTGTTTGAATTGATTGACCAAATCTTGAACTGTTTTTACAGGATTGTTGTTATTGACTACTAAGATGAGTGGTGAATCGCTGTCTTGAAGCCAAAGGTATGCGATGTTGATTTGTTATAGCTTGGTCGTAAATCAATTTAAATAAAAGTGGTGATAAAAAATGAATACAATTACCCGCAGAAAAGCAATTACAAACTCTTTGCTAACCATGGGTTCACTCGTGGCGCCTCTTACCTTTGCTCAATCTGAATACCCTGCGCGCCCAGTGCGTTTGGTGATTCCCTATCCACCTGCTGGTCCAACTGATAGCTTGGGTCGCTTATTGGCGCAAAAATTATCTGCAATTTGGAAGCACCCCATTATTGCTGAAAACAGACCTGGCGCTGGCGGTGTCATTGGGGCTCAACATGTAGCAACTTCGAAGCCAGATGGATATACATTGCTTTTTACCGCAGGTGCAGCAACGGGCTCATCAGAAGTTATTAATCCCAAAAACACACCGTTTCGTGCTTTGCAAGACTTTACGCCGATTATGTTTATTGGCGTTCAGCCAACCTTGATGGTTGTTCAAACCAGCTTACCTGTGAAGGACTTAAAAGAATTTGTAGAACTTGCTAAAGCCAACCCGGGTAAATTTAATTATGGCAACTCAGCGACTGGAAGTGCGGGGCATTTTGCATTCAACATGTTGAAGGTGATGACGGGTATCAATGTTGTTGAAATACCTTTTGCGGGCTCTGCACCATCAAACCAAGCGTTTGCGCAAGGTCATGTTGAAACCATCATGGGCAGTTTGCTATCAATCAACCCAAACCTTCAAACGGGGCAGGCCAAGCCCATTGGCGTTGCTTCATCGGAACGAATGGAGGGATTCCCAAATGTTCCTACATTCAAAGAGCAAGGCTTTGGTATTGAGTGGGATACTTGGTATGGCGTTATCGGTCCTGCTGGCATGCCCATTCCATTGGTTGAAAAAATCAGCGTAGACATGGTGACCGCCCTAGAAGGTGAGCAAACTCGCTTACAAATTGATAAGATGGGTATTACACGGCGTTTAGGTGGGCGTCAACGCATGTACGAAGCGCTCAAAACAGAAGTGGAGCAGGCCACAAAAGTTGCTCGTGAAGCAAAAATGGTAAAGGAATAAAAGTTACTCGGGTTCAACTCCCGCATCTTGCACTTTTTGTTTCCAAACATTTAATTGATGTTTTAAAAACTGCGTGAAAGCAGAAGGTGTTGCAGGTAGGGGTTCAATATTAGTAGCGAGCATTTTTTCTCGAATATCGGGCCGTGACAAAGTCTTTAGTAAAACTGCACTGAGTTTGTCCACAATATCTTTGGGTAAATTTGCAGGACCAAAAAGACCCGCCCATGAAGCCATATCGAAATCACGCAGACCTAATGTCTCTTCTATTGTTGGCAAATCTGGAGCAAGAATCGTTCGCTTGGTGCTTGTCACCGCTAAAGGACGAAGTCGACCTGCTTTGACCAACGGTTGACTTGAAGCTAAATCGACCACTAAAAATTGAGCTCTATCTCCAATAACATCGGTCATGGCCTCGGGACTGCTTTTGTATGGAACACCCTTGGCGTCGAGTTTTTTTAATCGATTCATCGATTCAGCAGCGATGCGAAAGGTAAGTGAGCTGTAGGCATAGAACAACTTTCCTCTGTTTGCTTGCGCCCAGGTGATGAACTCTTGTGGTGTTTGTACAGGAACTTTTTCGTTGACAGCCAAAATAGACGGAAATAAACCAATGCTGCCAATTGGTGTGAAATCAGCCATCGGGTCATAAGGTAATTTTTTAAATACAAATGGATTGACTGAATGCGATGTGCTTGAAGTGAGTAACAAGGTGTACCCGTCTGGCGCTGCTGCTTTCACAGCGCTTGCTGCAATCATGACCGAAGCACCAGGTCTATTTTCAACAACAAACTGTTGGTTGAACGCTGCGCGAAGCTCTTCAGCAAACATGCGCGCTAATAAGTCAGTGCCACTGCCAGGACCAAATCCAATAATGATTTTTACAGGTTTGGAAGGATAATTGTCTTGAGCAAAACTTGTGGATAGGCAAGCGCACATACCCATGACAAGGCTTGTAGCAAGACCAATCCAATTGCGAGTTGATAAGTAAATCATGAAAAAAATTCTTTCAGTTCTATGATGTCTGTAAGTGTTGAAGATTTGCCCTCAAGGGTCACGCGCCTCAAATCTCTGGGATAGATTAAACTTTCATATGATTTTCCACGATGCATGGTGCTGCGGTTATCCCACATCACCAAATCATGTACCTGCCAAACATGTTGGTAAACAAATTCACGCTGTGTTGCAAATTCAGTGAGTTCTTGTATAAAAATCAATGATTCTGGCACTAACCAATCGTGAATTTTTCCAATGTGCGCAGATAAATACAAGGATAGTCTGCCTGTTTCATGTTGACGTCTAACAAGTCTCTGTGTAACAGGTGTGCATCGTTTCTTTTCCTCTTCTGAAAATTCATGAAACCCAATTTTGGCTCTTGAATACATCATCGAATGATCACAAATTAAATGCACGCACTTTTTTTTCAAATATAGTGGCAAATGATCCCATGCTACCCGCATATCTGCAAACTCCGTTTCGCCGCCCATTGGAGGTATCACGCGTGCATGAAGCATTGAGTATTTGGCTGGAACTTCCTTATAACTGCTATCGCTGTGCCAAAGTTGATTTCCTAGGCTTGACATTCGCAGACGGTCATTGGCTTTCAAAATTTGACCGTCACTATCTAAATTTGAAATATCATTGATTTGTTGATTGGTCAATCTTTTTCGATCTTGATGAGTTCCGCTGCTTGCACTTTCAATGGGGCCGAGTTGTGTTGCGAATGCAAATAGCTCTATATCATTTATAACTTGGTTTGGGAAAATAAGCACGCCGTACTGACTCATTGCACGGTCAATTTCGTCTTTTTGCTCTGACGTAATAGGTTTAGACAGATCTATACCCTCAATCTTTGCTGGGAATTGTTTGGTTTGATTGATGATCATGCCTATTGGTTATAGCTTGTATTTCAATTTAGTCAACTACATCGGCATGAGCTCTGGTCGGTATGACCGACTACCGCTGGCAGGCATTGAGTTGTCCAGGTGTGGTGCGTTTGGTGTACCAAGGAACGCCAAATCCATCGCCATTGGTGACCCACGCAGATTGATTCGCAGCTAGGATCTGGCTCACGATGGAATGCTCTTGATGGAAGATCAAGTCTTCAAGGTAAATTTCCGGCCCCGCATAAGCAACCCATCTGCACATGATAACCTCGGCTCAAAAATACACATGTCTAGAAGTTTATTGAAGTCTTGGCTAAATTCAATTGTGAATTGCTCTTAATTCGAGGGCTTGCCTGATTTGGGATCAATCCATGCATATGACCAATCAATTGGGCTAATTGGACATTATTTACATCAATCCGGTGCTGTAAAATAATATAAGCGCATGACTTTTTGACAATTGCTGAAAATCTATGGAAACTAGCTAAATACGTGTGAATTCCATTGTCTGCATTTCCTTTACTTTTACTTTTAAATAAAAAAAAGCAAAACTCTAAATAGTTAGTTGCGATAACCGCTATCAAGATCATCCATCCATCGCAAGAGAGCAGGCCAATCTTTTAACATGCCGCTGTCTTCCATGTTGTTCCATTGAGCGGCTGCTTTGGTGCAAATTTCAGGAGCAGGTATTAATATATTTTGCACGCCTGTGGCCTCAATTAGGAGTTGCGATTCAATGGCTGAGACCAAATAATTCATTCGTGAAATAGCTTCTCCCATATTGCGACCCACCACCAACAAACCATGGTTGCGAAGAATCATTGCCTTGGAGTTTCCAATGTCGTGCGCAATCGATTCAGCTTCTTCAACTTCTGCAATGCCTAAATAATCATGGTAGGACAAGCCACCATAAAAGCGCATTGCACCTTGGGTGATAAATCGCAAACCATCTTTGTGTGCAGAGATGGCCATGCCCGCATGTGTATGAATATGCACCACTGCTTGCACATCGGGTCTTGCTTTTAGCACCGCAGTGTGAAGTGCATAACCAGCGGGGTTGATCTGAGCCGATAGGTTTTTGGGTTGCTCATACAAAGGCACTTTGACCAAACTGCTGGCAGTGACTTCACGAAACATTTCTAAATGCGGTTTGATTAAAAAAGAGTCGGGGTCATCGGGTAGACGCAACGTGAAATGGTTATAAATTAATTGCGTCCATTTGAATTGCTCTGCCAATCGATGGGCGGCGGCTAAATCAATGCGCGCTATTTTTTCTGATTCGTTAATGTGTGGATTACCGCCAACTGTTACGAGTTTCATCAACGTCTCCTTTTTGTATGAATACGCAAAGGTTAATTCCAAGTATTGCAAATGTCAATTTTTCATTGAACTGTAAAAACAAGAGCCCTCTATTTTCCTAATTTCGAATCTATTTTCGTGAGAAGATACTGATAGTATGATTTTTGTTTGCGAACGTTGAGGAATATGTATGCGTAAAGTGGCAGTGATTGGCGCAGGGGCGGCGGGTTTGTGCGCGGCCAAACATCTTCTTGCACAAGGAATGGATCCAACCATTTTTGAATGGGGTAGTCGAATCGGTGGACTGTGGGTTTACGAAAATGACAACTGCATCAGTCCAGCCTATTTATCCTTGCATGTGAATTCTGAAAATAAGGTCACGGCCTATCAAGATTTTCCTTTTCCAAGCGATGCACCTTTGTATCCCGATCACAAGCAGATGGTCGATTACTTTGAAGCGTATGCGGATCGTTTTCAATTGCGCAAACACATTCGTTTTCACTCCAAGGTTAATCGTGTTCGCCGTGATGATGCGAGCGATGGTGCATGGTGGGTTCAGGTCAATGATCTGCCAGAAGAAAAATTTGACGCGGTCGTGGTGGCGACAGGTCATCAAGGTGTTCCGTCTCATCCACCCTTTGCCAAAGATTTTTCAGGTCAATACCAACACTCGCACACTTACCGAGTTCCTGAACCGTTCAGAGATAAAAATGTATTGGTGATTGGCATTGGTAACAGCGCTTGCGATATTGCTTCTGATATTTGTACGGTAACCGCATCGACCACGATTGCTGCGCGCTCGCCTGTTTTGTTGATGCCGCGTATGTTTTTAGGCGTACCTACTTCGCGCGTTTTAGGCAAGCTTGAAAAACCATGGATGCCTTGGCCTATTCGTCGCTGGTTTCGCATCTTGGTATCCCGTATGGCACATGGAACGATGGAGCAGTGGGGCTTTCGCACGCCCCAAACGCGCACGCACCCTGCAGGGCATCATTTGTTGATGGGACACTTTATTTGGGGTCGTATCAAAGCCAAGCCAGGAATTTCGCGCGTCAATGGCAATGCAGTGACTTTTGACGATGGAACTCAACAAAAATTTGATTGCATGATTGCTGCAACGGGCTACAACGTGGATCTCCCGTTTTTAGATGCAACAACGTCACCAGTTCAAGGGCATTGGCTTAATTTGTATCACCGAGTTGTACACCCCACGCAAAAGAATCTATTTTTTGTGGGTTTCTTTAATGTGAGTGGTGGCGGAAATGTTCGCATGATGGATGATCAATCTCATTGGATTGCTCAACTCATGAAGGGTACGATGAAGTTGCCCGATCTCGCTCAAATGCAAAATGAAATTGAACAAGAGCGCGACGATATTAAAAAACTGTATCCTGATACACCGCGTTACACGCTTGAACTCGACCCTGTTGCATATCGCGCGCGCTTACTTAAAGCGATGAGCAAACAATGGGTTTAATCAGTTAACTAATTAAAAAGAACTCTCATTTCGGATTTTGGAAAAGAAGGGTAAGCACCTATTAAATGGTCATACCAAATCAATCCAAAATCCAATGAAGAGCTATGAATGAGGAGATGAGATGTCTGGTACCGTTGGTATTGATGTAGGCGGAACGTTTACTGATTTGTATTTTTCGGGAAGCGCAAATAAACCCCATCGAATTTTAAAAGTTCCTACAACGCCGCAAGATCCGTCGATCGGATTGCTCGATTCCCTCAAAGCCGCGGGACTATCTCCCGATGAGCTCGATGCAATTTTGCATGGAACAACCATCGCCACCAACGCAGTGATTGAAAGAAAAGGTGCGAGGTGTGCACTGATCACGACGCATGGTTTTCGCGATGTGTTGGAGCTGGGTCGTCGCGATCGACCGCAAATGTATGGTCTTGCAGGAACGCACGAACCTTTGGTGCCGCGTGATTTGCGATTTGAAGTCAAAGAGCGTTTAGATTATGAAGGCAAGGTCATCACACACTTGGACGTAGAGGGATTGAAAAAAATTGCAGCCGAGCTTCAAAATAGAAATGTAGAGTCGGTTGTGATTGCATTCATGCATGCATACGCCAACACCAGTCACGAAGATCAAGCCAAAGAAATTCTTGCAAAAATAAATCCTGTTTGGGAGTTGGTGACGGCCACTTCTGTGGTGCGTGAATACTATGAGTTTGAAAGAACGAGTACGGCTGTTGTGCAAGGTTATTTGCAACCGCTGGTTGCAAAGTATGCAAAAAATTTAGCCAAACAACTTCAAGGTTGGGGATTCGATCGTGAAGTCGCGATCATGCAATCCAACGGTGGCGTTGCACCTTTGCGCCAATTGGGTCAACGTTCGGCATACATTGTTCGCTCTGGCCCCGCTGCAGGTGTGACTGCAGCTGCTCGCATTGCAGCTGAGTCAGGATTTAGTCACATCATCACCGCCGATATGGGCGGTACAAGTTTTGATGTGGCCGTTGTGATCAACGGTGAACCAAAGGTTGCAGAACTCACCAATTTAGATTTTCGAATTCCATTGCGTTTACCGATGATTGATGTTCACACCATTGGTGCAGGTGGTGGAAGTATTGCGCATTTGGATCGTGGCGGTATGTTGCAAGTGGGGCCGCGCAGTGCGGGTGCAGTGCCTGGTCCTGTCGCTTATCGACGCGGTGGAACTGAGCCAACGGTGACTGACGCCAATGTCGTGTTGGGTCGCATCAGTCCTGTGAGCAAAATGAACGGTTCACCTTTGGGCTTGGATATTGAAGGAGCAAAAAACGCTGTTAAAAATTTGGGCAACAAACTAGGTTTGGGTATGGAGCAAACAGCCGAAGCGATTTTGGCCGTTGTGAATCAACGCATGGCAGGACGCATTCGCTTGATGTCGATTGAAAGAGGATTGGATCCACGTGATTTCGCCATGGTTGCTTTCGGTGGTGCAGGGCCATTGCATGGGGGTGCACTCATTCGAGAAGTGGGTGTCAATGCCATGTTGGTGCCTTTATATCCAGGTGTTTTGTGTGCCTTGGGTTGTGCGTATGCAGATTTGCGTTACGACATTTCGCAAACAATTGAAAAACGTTTGGATCAATTGGGTGGCGATGAGCTGTCAGTCGTGATGCAAAGACAAAGAGATCAAGCACAAACGCAAGTCAAAGAAAGTCAAGTGCCTGTTGATACGGTGTCCATCACGCATGCGGCCGACATGGCTTATCAAGGACAAATTCATTCTTTGCGCGTTAGCGTGGAGTCGAGCATGAACAATCAACAAATGGAAAAGGCATTTATTGATGCCTATCGTTCGCAGTTTGGTAATGTGTTGGCGTCTATTCCAGTTGTGCTGGTTAATTTACGTACAGTGGCTGTAGGTAAAAGAACCAGTTTGGTTCAACCTGCAAACGCCAAACCACCCCAACAGGGTAAGCCAAAAATCACAAGTCATCGTCCTGTTTATTTTGGTCGTTGGTATGACACACCGATTTATATGCGCGATGATTTGAGTCCAGGCGCTGAGTTTGATGGTCCTGCCATCATTGAGCAAAGCGATACAACAACCGTTGTCGAACCCGATATGAATTTGGTGATCGACGCTCATGGCAATATGTTAGTGAGGGTTAAATAATGGATCCAGTAACTTTAGCAGTGGTGCGTGGCAGTTTGGAGCAAATTGCCGATGAAATGGATTTGCAATTGATTCATGCAGCGATATCGCCCATCATTTCAGAAACCAATGATTGCGCCAATGGCATTTTTCATCCGCAAACGGGTGAAACGATTGCGCAAGGTCGTTATGGTTTGCCTGTATTTTTGGCATACATGCAATTCACCGTTCAACACGTGATTGAGATGGCCAATCAACAAGGGGGATTCAAAGCAGGCGATATGTGGATATTGAACGATCCGTATATTGGAGGAAGTCATTTGCAAGACGTTCAATTGATTGCCCCCGTATTTGTGGACGGTCAATTATTTGCAGTCATGGCAACCACAGGCCATTGGATGGATATTGGTGGCAACGTTCCTGGTGGATGGGCGCCTAAAGCGACAGAAATACATCAAGAAGGAATTGTGATTCCTCCTGTTAAATTGTATGAAGAAGGAAAACTCAATGAAGCGTTGGTAGCCATGTTCAAAGCCAACGTGCGCTTGCCAAAAGAAATTGCGGGTGACTTGGCTGCGATGTCCAATGTGTTCACTGTGGGTACACGCGGTATTGAGGCATTGGTGAAGCGTTATGGTCGTGAAGTTTTGGGGCAATGCTTGAATGAAATGATTTTGTATTCAGAGCGTCAAATGCGCTCTTACATTGCCGAAATTCCAGATGGAACTTATAGCATCGAAGATCACTTCGACAATGACGGTATCACCGACACACCGATACCGATTAAGTTATCGATCACCGTTAAAGGTGATGAAATGCATTTTGACTTTACAGGAACGGGGCCGCGCGCAACTGGGCCATTAAACATGTCGCGCAACACAACGCTGTCATCGTGTTATGTGGCAATAAAGCATATTTTTCCTGATGTGCCTGTCAATGGTGGAACGTTTCGACCGATTAAATTTACATTGCCACGCAATACTGTTTTATCGGCTGATTATCCTGCGCCTGTGGGTGGTTATCTTGAAGGTGTGGGTCGCGCGATTGATACTGTGTTTGGCGCATTGGCGCAAGTTATTCCAGATAAAGCACCCGCGGCATTTTTTGGAACAACAGGCGTTGTCACTGTGAGTGGCACACATCCCAAATCTAATAATTATTATGTCGGTGTGTTTCCATACCCCGGTGGCTATGGTGGATCAAAAGCCAGCGATGGTTTGATCAATGGCACTCCACCACAATCCATGGCTAATTTCATGTCATTAGAAATGTCTGAACATCGTTTTCCCTTGCGCTTTGATCATTACAAAATCAGAGAAGACTCGGGTGGTGCTGGTTGGCACCGTGGTGGATGTGGAACAGCATATGGATTTACGGTATGGGGCGAATGCCTTGTTTCTGTCTTGGGGGATCGCGTAGATTATGCGCCCTTTGGTGTTGCAGGTGGATCGGACGCTTTGGCCAACGATGTGGAGTTTGTGACCGATGGTCAAGCATGGCGTCCAGAATTTAGAAGCAAACAAGAAAAGCAACCCATGAAGGCGGGCGATAGTATTCGCGCCTATTCACCCGGCGGTGGTGGTTTTGGACATGCAAAAGAAAGAGATTTGGATGCGGTTGAACGCGATTTAAATTTGGGCTATATCAGTCCACAAGTTGCACAAGATCGATACGGTGTTGTCATCGAACAAACCATTGCGTGTGAAGTAGGCACACCGCGATACAACTTAGATCACCCAGCATCTGTTGAAAAACGCAAATCCAAAAAATAAATTGAAACAGGAGTAATGAATCATGCACGACAGTACAGGAAGCTGGGAGTTGCCCGAAGAGTTGAAGATGTTGCGAGAAACCGTGCGACGTTTCATGGAGCAAGAAGTTAAGCCTATTGAAGATACATTGCCGCACGATGCTTATACCCCCGAGCCTACGCAATTGGCCTCCTTGCAAAAAAAAGCCAGAGATTTGGGTTTGTGGTGTTTTGAAACACCTGCAGAGCATGGTGGTGCAGGTCTTAATCTATTAGGTCAATGCGTTGTTGCCGAAGAAACTTCCAAATGTCGAATGGGAGCATATATCGCTGGATGTGGTGCATTTGGTTTTGATCCACCCAATGTCATTTGGAAAGGCAGTGACTACCAAATTCGCGAATACGGTCATCGCAATGTGCAATCAGGTGATAAAGCATTTGTTGCAATCAGTGAATCAAGCGGTGGATCAGATCCTGCGCGCGCAATTGCAACGCGTGCGGAGAGAAAAGGTGATCGCTATATTTTGAATGGCACCAAGATTTGGATATCGGGTGCAGGTCAAGCCAACTGGGGCATTGCATTTGCTAAAACAGGTGAAGATCGCGGACGCAATGCCATCACCAGTTTTATTATTCGTAAAGACAGGCCTGGTATCAAACTTCAACCCATACCGGTGATTCGTTCTTATTTCCCCTACGAAGTGCATTTGGAAAGCTATGAAGCACCGATGGAAGATCGATTGGGTGAAGAAGGTCAGGGTTTTGCACTTGCAGAAGATTGGTTGGTGCACGGTCGCGTACCTTATGCGGCCGCCACCATTGGTATTGCACAAGCATCGTTGGAGTTGGCCAAAGACTGGGCGCGTCAAAGAAAAACTTTTGGCAGCCATTTGGCCGATAAACAAGCCATTCAATGGATGATTGCAGATTCTGAAGTGGAATTGCGCGCTGCTCGTTTGTTGGTTTATCAAGCAGCGTGGAATGCAGACTTGGGTCGTGACATCAAAATTGATGCGTCGGTTGCTAAGTTGTATGGCACCGAAGTATCGGGTCGTGTGGTGGATCGATGCATTCAAATTTTTGGAGGCTTGGGCGTTGCACAAGAAATGCCGCTTGAGCGTTGGTATCGCGAAATGCGCATCAAACGCATTGGTGAAGGTCCATCAGAAGTGCATCGCATGGTCATTGCGCGTGATGCATTGGGTTCTAGACGCAACCAAGGATAAATCATGGCTATCGATTTCACCGTATCGAACGAAGGCATTGCGCTGATCACGATCAATCGACCTGAACGATTGAACGCAATGGATAACGAACACTATCAAGCCCTATCTAAAGCTTGGACTCAAGTGCGTGACGATAACAACATTCGTGTGGCGATCGTCACGGGTGCGGGTGAAAAGTCATTCACGACAGGCGCAGACATCAAAAGTTTTTTAACCAAGTCCTCACCAATGAATGAGACATGGCTTACGCAAGCCGACCCTTTGCTTAATCGAGGATTGGAAGTGTGGAAGCCGATCATCTCTGCGATCAATGGTTATTGTTTGGGTGGTGGCATGACATTGATGATGGCCACCGACATTCGAGTTGCTGCATCGCACGCCACATTTGGTTTAACTGAAGTCAAACGCGGTGTCTTTGCTGCTAATGGCGGTACTCAACGCATCTTGAGTCAAGTGCCTTATGCGATTGCGATGGAGATGATGTTGATTGGAGACGCAATTGACGCAGAAACGGCATTACGTTGGGGTTTGATCAATCGCATTGTTCCTGCCGATCAATTGATGACTGCTGCTTATGAATACGCAAAAAAATTAGCAGCGAATGCGCCGTTGGCTGTTCAAGCGGCCAAGGAGCTCATCATCAAAAGTCGCGATCTCGATCTCAATACAGGACTGCGCATGGAGAAGATGTCGCATCGTCTGTTGCAATTCACAGAAGACGCGGTTGAAGGACCGGCTGCCTTTGCTGCAAAACGTCCACCTGCATTCAAAGGGCAATGAAATGAGTCGTCCACTTCCTCTGCAAGGTATCACGGTTGTTGATTTGGGTCAGATATACAACGGTCCGTATTGCACTTTTATGCTGGCAATGGCGGGTGCACGCGTGATCAAAATCGAATCCAAAGGCGGCGAGCATTTGCGCAGACGTAGTGTGGTGGGCGGTGCAGCATTGCCCTTTGCGATGCTCAATTCGAATAAAATATTTGCCACACTCAATTTAAAAAGTGCTCGTGGTGTTGAGTTGCTTAAAACCATGGTCAAGCGTGCGGATGTGGTGATTGAAAATTTTGCACCGGGTGCCATGGATCGATTGGGTGTGGGCTATGAAGCCCTTCATCAAGTCAATCCCAAAATCATTTATGGCGCAGGTTCGGGTTATGGTCGCACAGGGCCGAATAAAAATTATCCTGCGATGGATTTAACCGTTCAAGCGATGGCGGGCATTATGAGTATCACTGGGTTTGCAGATCGCCCACCTGTTAAAGCAGGTCCTGCTTTGTGTGACTTTTTTGGTGGAACTCATTTGTATGCAGGTGTGATGACCGCATTGTTTGAAAGAGAACGCACGGGTCAAGGTCGATTGGTTGAAGTATCCATGCAAGAAGCAGTGTATGCTTCTCTCAGTTCAAACTTAGGCTTGCATTATGGTTCGGGTGGGCAAGCGCCAGAGCGAACAGGGAATCGCCACGGTGGATTGGCTGAATCGCCTTACAACGTTTATCCAACAACTGATGGTCATATAGCCATTATTTGTGTGGGCGAGAGTCATTGGAAATCATTATTGAGTGTCATGAATCGAAAAGATTTATTAGAAGACACCAGATACACCACGTTGAAAGCGCGTGTTGAACACATGGACGAGATTGATGATTTGGTGAGTCACTTCACGTCGCAATACAACAAACAGGATTTATTTGAATTGTTGATGATAAACAATGTGCCTTGTGCGCCAGTGCGCAATGTTGACGAAGTGGTGAACGATAAACACATGCACGAGCGTCGTGCTTTGGAGTGGGTGGATCATCCCATGTACGGTCGTGTGTGTTTGATGAATTCGCCTTTGCGTTTTCAAGATTCAGATTTGTTACCTATTAAACCCAGCGGTGAACTCGGGCGTGACAACCAAGAGGTGTATGGGCAATGGCTGGGTTTGTCGGACAAAGAGTTACAACAGCTTATTCAAGAAGAGGTGATTTGATGCGAGGCAAAGTCGTTATTGCTGGAATTGGTCATACGGCCTATGGCAAATTACCAGGGCGTAACAACCTATCGTTAAACATTGAAGCGGTTAGAAACGCTTTAAAAGACGCGGGCGTGAGTAAAGACCAAGTCGACGGACTCTTGGTTAAATGTCCCACTTCAAGTTTTGAAATGATGTATGGACAAAAGTTAGCTGAGGCCATGGGCATGGTTCCTCGTATTGGTGGTGTATGGGATCAAGGTGGAGCAGCCAGTGCCAGCATGATTGGTTATGCGTCCATGGCCATTGAAGCGGATCAATGTGACATTGCAGTCATTGCGCTTGCTGACAATCCTAAAACAGGTTCGCGTAATGCGTATGAAAAAGCATGGGGCGACGATGGTATGTATGGTTGGTTTGGAACGCCTGCGGGTTACGCCATGATTGCAAGGCGGCACATGCAACAGTTTGGAACCACCGCTAAGCATCTGGGTGCGATTGCAGTCTCTTGTCGCAAACATGGTGCTGCCAATCCCAATGCGCAATTACAAATGCCATTGAGCTTGGATCAATACATGGAATCCAAATTAATTGCATCTCCTTTGCGTCGCGATGATTGTTGTTTGGTCTCCGATGGTGCTGCTGCCATTGTGTTGATGAGTGAAAAACGCGCCAAGCAAATGCAAGTGAATCATGCCGTTCCTATATTAGGATTTGGTCAAGGACAAACATCAGTGGATGTGGCTTTGCGTCCCGATCTCACCACCACGGCTGCCAAAATTTCGGGTGCAACCGCTTTTCAAATGGCGGGGTTAACGCCTAAAGATATTGATGTTGGCCAGTTTTACGATTGCTTCAGTATTGCTCCACTGATGACCATTGAAGACTATGGATTTTGCAAAAAAGGCGATGGCGGTCATTTCGTATCAGGTGGGTGTATTGAATTAGGTGGTGATTTACCCATCAATACATCGGGTGGCTTGCTATCTGAAACAGGAATGCCAGGCATGCAATTGATTGTTGAAGGTGTGCGACAAATGCGTGGGCAATCAACATCACAAGTTCGCAATGCAAAAACTTGTATTGTGAGTAATCAAGGCGGCATCATGCACACGCATTCAACCGTGATCTTGGGTCAATCCCTGTGAGTACAATAATGACAACCGAAACATTACCGCATCCCGAACTCACCGACACCAACAAACCTTTTTGGGAGGGGCTAAAAAAAGGTGTTTTGTCATATCAGCACTGCAAAGTTTGCAATCACTCTTGGTTGCCTGCGCGTAGTGAATGCCCGAATTGTTTAGAAGTCGATTGGAAGTGGACGCCTGCAACTGGTCGTGCAAGATTGATCAGTTGGGTGGTGTACCACGTGGCCTATCACCCCGCTGTTGCGAAAAAATTACCATACAACGTCGCTGTTGTTGAGTTAGACGAAGGTGCTCGATTGATCACCAATATCACGGGCGTTCAAGACATGGAGTCTCTACGCATCGAACAAGCATTGGTGCTGAGTATTGAAGAAGAAGACGGTTGGTCTTTGCCACGGTTCAAAGTGGTTTCTTAATAATTGAAAGAAAAATATGCGCCCACTTCAAAAAATTTCTTGCCTGCTACTGATTTTAGTTTTCAGTACGTTTTGTATTGCGCAATCTTCTTTTCCTAGTCGAGCGATTCGAATTGTTGTGCCGACATCACCTGGTAGTGGATCAGACACAACGGCGCGATTTTTTGGTGAGCAATTGGCGCAAGCCTTGGGCACCAGCGTTGTGATTGATAACAAGCCTGGAGCCAACGGCATTATTGCGGCCATGGCTGTTAAGCAAGCCCCTGCCGATGGACACACATTGTTTTTAGCAACCAATACACACTTGGCTGTCAATCCTGTTGTTGTCAAAGATTTGCCCTATGATCCAATCAAAGATTTCAAACCTGTTTCTGGTTTGGCCAGGGGCATGATGATTTTTGTGACCAACCCACAATCCAAAATCAACACCGTACAAGATTTAGTCAAATCTGCGAAGGACTCCGCCAGTGGACTGAATGTCGGAACTTATACATCGGGGTTTCATTTGTCAGCCGAATGGTTTGCGAGCGAAGCATCTGCAAAATTTGTGAATGTGCCTTACAAAGGTGCGCCAGAAGTATTCATGGGCCTGCTAGGTGGTCAACTTGATTGGGGTTTGAGTGATTTGATCGCAGCAATGCCTCAAGTTAAATCTGGAAAACTCAAAGCATTGGCAGTATCGGGTATTTCAAGACACTCAGATTATCCAGACATTCCCACATTAAAAGAATTGGGTTATTCCAATTATGTGAACTACACATGGACGACCTTGTACATGCGAATAGAAACCCCTGATGCGGTTTCTCAAAAATTAATCGATACGATTCAGAAAATTTTGACAACGCCTGCGGCCAAAGAATTCATTCGATCAATTGGTTCTGATGCCATGGCATTGGCACCCAATGAGATGCGACAGTTTCAACAAGCCGAGACCGACCGATTTAAAAAAATCGCTGACGGTGCAGGTATCAAACCTCAATAAACAGATTTTTATATTTTGGATTTCATTATGAGTGAAAACTGGTCTGGCTGTTCTGCGGTGGTAACGGGCGGTGCACGCGGGCAAGGCGCTTCGGTTGCAGGCATGTTGGCCCAAGCAGGTGCGCATGTGTATGTGATGGATTATTTTGGGGACAGTAGACGCGATTTTTCTGAACTCAAACAAACATGCGCGTTATATTTGGGACAATTGACTTGTCTTGAATTGGATGTTGCTCAGGAATCATCATGGCAGCAAGTAGCCAATCAAATCAAAAAAGACGGCTCGCCATTAAAAGCATTGGTGAACAATGCAGGCATCACAGGCGCACGCAACACGGTCACAAAAACACCGCTCAAAGATTGGAATCGAATCATTGATGTGAATTTAACGGGTGCTTTTTTGGGTATTCAAATGTTAGCGCCGATGATGATTGCAACAGGTTCCATTGTGAATATTTCATCCACCGTAGGTATGACGGGCTATTACTCTGCAGCCTATTCCACCACCAAGTGGGCATTGCGTGGACTCACCAAAAGTGCAGCGATGGAATTGGCACCCAAGGGTATTCGAGTCAATTGCATTTGCCCTGGTGTGGTCGATACCGAGATGATCCGCAATTTTCCTGCGCTCGTTAAAGCATTAGAAAAAATAGTGCCCATGCAAGCGATGGCACAACCCGAGCAGATTGCACAAGTGATGTTTTTTTTGTTGAGTCAACAGGCAAACTACATCACGGGAGCGGATATTCCTGTCGACGGTGGCGTCACGGGTGGCGGAATTTTTTGGCCAGTTGGTCGAGAAATAGGGGCGTTGTAAATACAACAGCACATAAAGAGTTTTTTTAAAAGGAGACAACTATGAAATTGAATCGTCGAATTGCAAGCGTTGCTTTGCTTGGAGCTTTGTCTTTGGCATCTGCAACGGTTTTTGCACAGCAAACCATCAAAATTGGTGCTATTAATCCGTACAGTGGTCCTATGGCCTTGTATGGTACTGAAGTTACTCGCGGCTATGAATTGGCCGTTGACTTTATCAATGCCAAAGGTGGCGTATTAGGCAAAAAAATTGAATTGATCAAAGGTGACGCCACCAACGCTCAACAAGGCATTGCAACCGTTGAACAACTGGCAACCAAAGATAAGGTTGATTTGTTTATGGGTACCTACATCAGTGGAATTTCTCTCACTGCATCTGATACTGCTGCTCGCTACAACAAACTGTATTGGGAAACCAATGCGGTTGCTCAAAATTTAATTGAGCGTGGTTTGCCCAACTTTATTCGCACAGGGCCTGATGGTGGGGCATTTGCAAATACATCGGTTGCTGTTGTGAAAGATTTGGTCGCCCCTGCAATCAAAAAAGATCTCAAAGACATCAAAGTTTGGATTGAATCAGAAGATTCAATTTATGGATCGGCTATCGCCACAATGCAAAAAGCTCAACTTGAAGCCATGGGCGTTAAAGTGGTCGGCGTAGGTGCACACTCAGCACGCACCATTGATTTGAACGACACGGTATTGCGTGCCAAACAAGCGGCGCCTGATGTGTTGATTCAAACCGGTTATGTGCCTGATGGAAATTTGTTACTCAAAACTTCACGCGATCAAGGCTTCAAACCTGCGGCCATGATTTTTGTAGGAACAGGCGATACGCCAGAAACGCTGGAAGCTTTAGGGGCTGATTACCTCGAAGGTATTTTGGTGGTGGGATATCCCAAATACGATATTCCAGAAGCATACGGTCCTGGTTCGAGAGCCTATTTGGCCGCTTATCGTGCCAAATACAAAGGCGAGCCACTTGCGCCACAAAGCATGGCTGCTTATTCTGGCACCTTGATTTTGTTTGAAGCAATTCAAGCAGCCGGTTCAACAGACGCCGACAAAGTTCAAGCTGCTGTTGCAAAGATGGATAAGCCAGCCAGTTCTTATCCATCAGGTTTTGGTGCAAAGTTTGAAAAATCTCAGAACGTTCGTTCTTACTTCACTGCAGCGCAGTGGCAAGGTGGAAAAATGGTCACTGTATATCCAAAAACAGCAATGCCCCCTGGTGCCACTATTAAAAATCTCACTAGAAAATAAAAAAATAAATCAACAGACGATGGGTTTAGATGCCCATCGACTTGTTTGATAGCGATTCGAAATGCGATAAAGGAAAAAATCTATGGATCAAATTCTAAATGTTTTGGTTGTTGGGTTATTGCTCGGGGGCATTTATGGTTTGGTCAGTATTGGATTGAATCTAATTTTTGGCGTTGTGCGAATTGTTAATTTTGCGCAGGGTGAGTTGGTGATGTTTGGTATGTATGGCAGTTATTTTGCCTACAATCAAATGGGAATCAACCCTTATCTTTCAGTTTTTATCGTTGCACCGTTGGTTGGTTTGCTGGGTGTCGCTATTCAGCGTTTTGTGATTCAACCCTTGCATGCAGAATCGAACATGCAAATTTTTGCAACCTTTGGCTTGCTCATGATGTTTCAAAATATTATGTTGGCTATTTCCAAGGGTGAAGCTTGGAGTGTGGGTGGAACCATGGGGACCTTGGTTTGGGATATCGGCGATGTCAAGGTGAGTGTGGTGCGGTTTATTTCATTTGCTGCAGTGACTCTCATCACCATTGGTTTGCATTTCTTTTTGAAACAAACCATTGCAGGTAAAGCCATTCGCGCGGTTACGCAAGACAAACGTGCGGCTCGCGCAATGGGTATTAATGTTGAACGTACCTATTTAATTACTTTTGGTATTGGGTCTGCATTAGCAGGCCTGGCTGGTGTGTTGCTCACACCGATCTATGCCATCACGCCAGGTGTGGGTGGAAATTTTATTTTGGCAGCATTTGCTGTGGTTGTATTGGGTGGATTGGGTAGTGTGTGGGGGGCATACATTGGCGGCATGATTGTCGGTGTGGTAGAGGCCTTTGCCGGTTTTTATATTGATCCTGTTTTACGCAGTGCGGTTTGGTTTTTAATTTTTCTGATTGTCTTGATTGTTCGACCTTCTGGTTTGATGGGTCAAGTGGGTGCAGAGGAGGTAGGTTTTCGTGAACAAAACTAATTCAAATGCATCGACGCATGCACTGATTGACAGTGCAACTTCTGTTTGGGGCAAATATTTATTGGGAATGTTTGCCTTGGCTTTGCCAGGCGTGCTACTCTATCATGACGCGCATTGGATCAATATCATTGCCTTCACTTATTTGATGGCGGGTGTGGCGGCGGCGTGGAACATCATTGGTGGATTTGGGGGTCAATTTTCATTGGGTCATGGTGTATTTTTTAGCATTGGTGCCTATGCAACTGCGCGCATCTACATCAGCTTCGACCTATCACCTTGGCTCATTACTTTGCCAATTGCTGTTTGTGCTGCTGCAGTTGCTGCATTGATATCATGGCCTACCTTTAGATTGCGCGGTCCATTTTTTGCAATCGCAACATTGGCATTCAATGAAGTTGCCTTTGTATTGGCTAATCACTTTGACAGTTTGACGGGTGGTCCGCGTGGGCTGATGATTCCCTTTAAAGCAAGTCTAGGCAATATGATTTTTAAAGATCGCTGGCAGTATGCAATTTTGATGTTTGGATTTGTTGCATTGGTAGTGGCTGTATCGGTTGCATTGCGTCGCACACGTTTGGGCTATTACTTGTTGGCGGTAAGAGAGGACGAAGATTCAGCGCGTGCATCGGGTATTGATGTACTGAAGGTGAAATTACAAGGCATGGCTTTGAGTGCGGCGCTCACATCAGTTGGTGGCACATTATTTGCCATGTATTTGCGCTTTATTGATCCACCGACCTTGTTCACATTGCCCGAAGTTGGCGTTAAGTTTGCGCTTATTTCATTGATTGGCGGCATTGGAACGATTGCAGGTCCCGTATTAGGTGCAGTACTCATCATTCCATTCGAAAATTATTTGCGAGCAGAATTTGCCAACTCACTGCCAGGAATGAGTCTCGTGATTTTGGGTTTCTTGATGGTAATGGCAGCCTTATTTATGAAAAAAGGCGTATATGGTTTATTGCTTGATATCTTGCAAAAAATAAAGGGCAAGAAAGGAGACGCACCATGACTGCCATGTTAGATATTCAGCATGCAAGCAAACATTTTTTGGGATTGCGTGCAGTTGATGATGTGTCGATGTCCGTTAAAAAAGGCGAGATTGTCAGCATCATCGGCCCCAATGGCGCTGGTAAAACAACGTTCTTTAATTTAATCACAGGGCAACTTGCACCGACCATGGGTGACGTGGTTTTTTTAGGGCAAAAGGTCAATGATCTAGCGCCGCATCAGCGCGCAAAAATAGGAATGGGGCGTACCTTTCAAATATCAAAGCCCTTGATTGCTATGAGCGTTTTAGAGAATGTGATGATTGGCACATTCAAAAATGAATCATCGATGAATCGAGCCAAAGAAAAAGCGATTGAAGTATTAGAAACCGTGTCCATGCTCGATTTAGCGGGAAAACGTTCTGGCGATTTAACGTTGAGTCAGCGCAGACGACTAGAGGTTGCACGCGCATTAGCCTTAGAGCCACAAATCATGTTGCTCGATGAGGTGATGGCGGGACTCAATCAAAGCGAGGTTAGTCAATCCATTGAATTGCTGCAACGATTGCACGCACAAGGCCATACTTTTTTAATTATTGAACACAACCTCAAAGTGGTGCGTGCGTTTTCTGAGCGTGTATTGGTTTTGGATCAAGGCCGCCTGATTGCAGAGGGCAGTGCGGAAGAAATTTTGAATGCGCCCGAGGTGATCAAAGCCTATTTGGGAGAGGGGCACCAATGGAAAAAATCCTAAGCGTTAACCAATTAAGTTCGGGTTACGGTGAGTTACCCGTTTTGCACAACATTGATTTGCATGTGAATCGCGGTGAGATTGTTTCTGTGGTGGGTGCCAATGGTGCCGGGAAAAGTACATTGCTGCTCACCCTATCGGGTCATTTGATGGCTCAATCGGGTCAAGTGCAATTTGACAATCACGACATCACGCGGCTGCCAGCGCATGATTGTCCCGAGCGTGGCTTGGTGATGGTGCCTGAAGGCGGGCGTTTATTTCCATTCATGACTGTGTTAGAAAATTTAGAACTCGGCGCTTACATTAGCAAGGCGCGCACCGATATTAAAAATCGCTTAGAAGAAGTGATGGGCCTTTTTCCAATATTAAAAGATCGTCAACAGCAGTTGGCTGGTCGATTATCGGGTGGCGAGCGACAAATGTGTGCCATTGCTCGCGCAATGATGTCCAAACCCAAGCTCTTGATGTTAGATGAACCTTCTTTGGGTCTGGCGCCCATCATGGTTGATAAAGTTTTTGTGATGGTTAAACAAATGGTAGAGTCTCAAAATCTTTCTGTTTTGCTCGTGGAACAAAACGTGGGCAACGCTTTACAAATGTCTGAGCGGGGTTATATTTTGGAGCACGGACATTTGCTCAAAACTGGAAAATCCTCTGATCTACTCAATGATTCTGATATTCAACGTTCATACATGGGTTTGTAAATGTCAACTTCTTCTTTGGCTTGTCGTGTGGGCTCTGGTGCTGGCTTTGCAGGTGACCGCATCGATCCTGCTGTTCGTTTGGTTCAATCGGGTGAGATAGATACGATTGCATTGGAGTGTTTGGCCGAACGCACGTTAGTGCCTGCGATCAAGGCGCGTACTGACAATCCACATGCCGGGTTTGATCCCCGATTGGAGAGGCGATTGACACCGCTATTGCCAGCAGCTCACAAAAAAAATTGTCGAATCGTTTCTAACCTAGGTGCTGCCAATCCCGTTGCTGCGGGTGAAGCGATTACCAAACTTTCTTACAAACTCGGTATCAAAGGTCAACGCGTGGCTGCGTTGCAAGGCGACGACGTGATGGCTTTGCAATCACAAGTGAAGTGGATCAGGCCCATCACGGGAAAACTAATTGGTGCACACGCGTATTTAGGTTGTAAAAAAATTTCACAAGCCTTGGAAGAGGGTGCTCATGTGGTTGTCACAGGACGCGTTGCCGATTCGGCTTTGTTTGCTGCGCCTGCTCGCGCACATCTAAGTAATTTGGAAGATGCGTTGGCAGGTGCTCTGACTGTGGGGCATTTGCTTGAATGCGGTGGACAACTCACGGGTGGCAATTACGAACCGATTGCAGGCGCTACCAAACCGCCACCACTTTCTGCACATGACTATGCGCAATTGGGTTATCCACTGGCCAAGGTTTATGCAGATGGCACGGCTGATATTTCTGTATTAAAAGACGCCCCAGGCATTGTCGACGCAATCACATGTACCCTGCAATTGCTGTACGAAGTACATGACCCCGCGCGTTACATAACACCCGATTTAATTGTTGATTTTTCAAATATTAAATTTGAATCAATTGGCCGCAACACGATTCGCATGACGGGTGCAAAATCCAAAGGCCTACCACCTACTCTCAAAGTTGCTGGTTTTGTCGAGCACCCAGGCTTTTTAGTCGATATTGAAATTGGTTTTGCAGGCGAGGGTGCATTGGCACGCGCACTCAATGCGGCCGATGTGTTGCGTTATCGATTAAACAATTGGGCACCCGATACTATTTCTATTGATGTGGTGGGACTCAATTCTGTGCTTGGTGCTAAATCAAAACCGCATCGCGGCGATCCCGTTGAGTTGCGAGTGCATATATCTGCGCAATGCGAAACCGCAATGGATGCGCAATCGGTTGAAGATGAAATTTATTCGCTCACGCTGTCGGGTCCTGCAGGTGGTTGCAGTGTCAGAAGTGAAAAAAGAAATCGATTAGAAGTTCTCGACGGATACATCCAGGCGAGTAGCGTTCCTTCACAATTGATATGGAGTCAATCATGAGAGTGGGTGACATCGCAACAGGACGATCGGGTGACAAGGGTGACATCTTGGATTTGAGTTTGGTTGCCACAGACAAAGCCAGTTACGAATTGCTACACAAGCATTTAACGCCTGAGTATGTAGAAAAAATGGTTTATCCTGCACTCAAAAGCAAAGTGCAACGCTACGAAGTACCAGGTTTGAATGCGCTCAAATTTGTTTTTCCAACTGCCTTGCCAGGTGGTGTGTATGCCAGCATGCATGCTGGCTTGCATTGGCAAAAAGCAGCGATCTGGTTTTTGTTGGATCATGAATTCAATCCGCAATAAATTGAACCTATGAAAATATGGGATGACACTTGGCCAGCGATGCGATTAGAAGCGCATTACAACGATCGCGTGGTGCGCTGTTTTGAAAATCGACCCACTAGTTTGTATCAATTGTTGGTTGATGCTCAAGCCAAAAATCCCAAGGGCATTGCATTGATGTGTGAAGACAAACGGTTAACGTATACGCAACTTTTACAAGCCAGCACTCAATTGGCAGGCGCAATAACAAGCAAAGGTATCGTTGCGGGCGAGCGCATTGCATTGATGCTGGGAAACCGCATTGAATTTATTGTTGTTTTGTTTGCTGCCGCACGAATCGGCGTCATCAGCGTGCCTTTAAGTATTCGCGATCAAAAGCCAGGCTTCGCGTACGCACTCGCACATTGCGGCGCACGTGCTGTTTTTCATGAAGCAGATTTGAGTGCTTTATTGCCAGATGCCAAAGAGGCGCCCGATTTAACGTACCGCATCAGTATGCAATCATGTGCAGATAGTGATAGTTACGAACAATGGACAGCAATTGACCATGCATCAACGATTACGCAAGTCGCTGAGGAAGACACTGCAGTTATTTTGTACACATCAGGCACCACGGGCAGGCCCAAGGGTGCGATGCTCACGCACCTCGCAATTGTGCATTCGTCCATGCACTATCAAATTGGCATGGGCTTAACCACACAAGATTGCTCGATCGTTACTGTGCCATTGAGTCATGTCACAGGTTTAATCGCTCTCATCACCACCATGGTGTTGAGCGCTTGCAAACTCATTGTGATGCCGCAATTCAAAGCGGCCGTATTTTTAAAATTAGCTGTCGAAGAAAAAATGACGCACACGCTCATGGTGCCCGCCATGTACAACTTGTGTTTGTTAGAAAAAGATTTTGGCAAGATGGATTTAAGTGCATGGCGAGTCGGTGCCTATGGGGGGGCGCCAATGCCCGTGGCAACAATTGAAAAACTGGCCGACACTGTTCGCAGTCTCATCTTGATGAATTGCTATGGTGCGACAGAAACCACGTCTCCCGCCACCTTGATGCCACAAGGCGAAACGGTTAATCACAACGACACTGTGGGTATTTCATTGGCTTGTTCGGATATGTGTGTGGTTGATGATCAAGGCATACAACTGCCATCCCATGAAATGGGTGAAATTTGGATCAAAGGCCCCATGGTTGTTAAAGGCTATTGGAATAACCCAAAGGCAACTGCAGAAAATTTCATTGCGGGCTATTGGCGCTCAGGTGATTTGGGTTCCATGGATGAGCAAGGCTATGTGAAGGTGTTGGATCGAAAAAAAGACATGATCAATCGCGGCGGCTACAAAATTTACACCATCGAAGTTGAAAATGCTTTGTACGAGCATCCTTCTGTTCAAGAATGCGCTGTCGTGGCCAAGCCGTGCGAGGTTTTGGGTGAGCGCGTGCACGCATTTGTGAGCCTGAGATCGTCACTCATTACCGATCAAGAATTAAAAACATTTTGTCAGTCGCGTTTGTCTGATTACAAGGTGCCTGAATCATTTACTTTTTTGCAAACACCGCTGCCACGTAATGCCAATGGCAAGTTGATGAAGCGACTCATGCGCGATGAAATCACTGCTTTAACCACTGGAAAATCATCATGATGGATGTAGGATCATTTGTTCAAACTTTGGAACAACTCAGACGAAGTGTGGGGCAAGAGTCTTTTGTCACACAATGGGTTGATATCACACAAGAACGCATTGATCTTTTTGCAAAAGCCACGGGTGACTTTCAATGGATTCATGTCAACCCCAAGCGCGCTCGTAAAGAGTCGCAATTTGGTGGAACCATTGCACACGGATTTCTCACGCTCTCATTGTGCGGTCAGTTTTATGCGAGCCATCTGACATTGCCCTTTTGTGAAATGGGTATCAACTATGGTTTAAATAAAGTGCGCTTTACCAATCCTGTTCGATCGGGTGCACGTGTGCGAGGTCGATTTTTATTAACCAAGCTTGAAGATATCCAAGGTGGTTTGCAATTGACGTTTACTGTCACCATGGAAATTGACGGCGAAACACGACCTGCATGTGTGGCTGAATCGGTGGTGCGTCAATATTTTGAGGCTAGCACATGAAAAGTATCGCAACACGGAGCAAACCCATATGAATACAACAGAACAACGCGTCGTCGTCATCACGGGTGGTTCGGGTGGTGTGGGTGCGGCTTGTGCATTTCAATTGGCCAAAGAAGGCGCCAAGCTCATCATTAATTACAGTACTAATGAGAAACAGGCGCTCGAGGTAGTTCGACAATGCAAAGCCTTGGGGGGCGAGGCCGTCGCCGTCAAAGGCAATGTGGCGTTAGACGTCGATTGCGTTCATCTTGCTCGACACGCTTTAGATCGTTGGGGTCGTATCGACAACTTGATCAATACAGCAGCGATTACACAGTTTGTTCCGCTCACGCAATTAGATGGCGTACAAGCAGAAGATTTTTTAAAAGTGTTTGGAGTCAATGCCGTTGGACCTTTTCAAATGGCGCGCGCTGTTGAAAAACACATGCCCGATGGTGGTGCTATTGTGAGTGTTTCATCGATTGCCGCACAAATTGGAAGCGGTAGCTCGATTCCTTATGTATTGTCTAAAGCAGCGCTGAATAGTCTCACGTTGACATTGGCGCGTGCACTGGCGCCGCGTATTCGCGTCAATGCTGTGTTGCCTGGAATGATTGAAGGAAAGTGGATGAGTAACGGGCTTGGCGACGACGTCTATCAGCGGGTGAGGCAGCAATACATGGATAACTCGGCTTTGGGTCGCATCAGTAAACCCGAACAAATTGCAAGTGCCGTGTGTTGGTTGCTTGAAAAAAATTCATCCATCACTGGTCAAAATATTGTTGTTGATGCTGGATTTGTTTTAGGTAAATTACCCTCTGCAGTAGGCGCAGCCAAAAAATAATGGATCAACGATGAATCTGAATAATACAAACTCTGCGGTGCAAGTTGAAAAAATTCAAGACGATTTGGTGATCGTTCGACTCAATCGACCTGAACGTATGAATTCGATTACCACAGAGTCTATTGTGCATTTAACAAATACTTTAAAAGAAATACAACACGATTCGCACATTAGAGCCGTGATTTTGACGGGTCAAGGGAAAAGTTTTTGTGCGGGTTTAGATTTGAAATCGGTATTGGACGTTCAGGGACGTTATAGTTTGGACGCCACGCAATCTTATGAGTTGCAAATGTGTTTTGACGGTGTAATTCGACAAATTCGCAATACGTCACAAATCATGATTGCTGCTGTCGAGGGCGTAGCCGTTGGCGCTGGCTTTGGAATGGCTTTGGCTTGTGATGTGCGAGTGGCAAGTGCATCGGCAAGTTTTCATGTTGGCGCTGTGCGCATGGGTTTGTCAGCGGGTGAGTGTGGTATCAGCTATCACCTGCCTCGCTTGATCGGAGCCTCACGTGCATTTGACGTCATGCTGTCGGGTCAACCCATTGATAGTTCAAAGGCGCTGCAAATCGGATTGGTATCGCAAGTGTGTGAAGGGCAGTTGCTTGCACATGCCATTGCACACGCGCAATTGATTTTAAAAAATAGTCCTTTCAGTGTTGCGCATACCAAACGTGTGATGTGGGCCAATTTGGATGCAACGAGTTTGTGTTCAGCGATGGAGTTAGAAAACCACACGCAAGTTTTGGGTTTGTTGACGCAAGACTTTTCAGAAGCGGCTCTGGCTTTTTCAGAAAAACGACAACCACGATTCATAGGAAAATAATCTCATACATCTATGCTTGATTCTCTTCAATTAGATATTCAACCCGTTCTGGTTCCAAAGGCCTCTAACGTTCTTGCCGATCATCTACGGCAACAAATATTAGATGGCAAATTAGTTCAAGGCATGCCTTTACCAAACGAGCGTGATTTGGCGATTCA
>Ga0114978_10000484_pt1 | contig 33902 bp, 27 predicted proteins | sample S_140212_EF_Meta_FD_87027 | JGI IMG/M metagenome (GOLD analysis project Ga0114978, IMG submission 87027) | Freshwater microbial communities from Lake Simoncouche, Canada to study carbon cycling - S_140212_EF_MetaG | ecosystem: Environmental > Aquatic > Freshwater > Lake | place: Lake...
AACACCAAGTGAATTTGAAGTGGATCCAGATGAATGGACAAAACTTTGTGAAGAAAATAAGGGAGTTAGATTGCTGGAAGGTGGAAAAAAACTAATTCAGCAAGAGTATGATTTTTATGATGCGGAACTTAAAAAATTTATAACGTCTGACTGGCAAAAAACCTCAAAAATTATACATCAATTTATTGGTAAGGCTAAAAATGTAACAGGGGATGCTTACCTTCTTTGGCGCCTAAAAGTAATGGTATCCCAGAATATGATAGATGTTCAAGGAAAAATTGCTAATATGAAAGATTTTGAATTAAAAACAAAGTAATAGAATTATGGATATTCAATCGATTCATCATGTAGCTATTCTCACAGATGATTATGAACGAAGTAAATTTTTTTATACTGAAATACTAGGTTTTAAAGTAATTAAAGAGACTTTCAGAAAAGAAAGAAATTCTTTTAAATTAGATCTATCGCTCAATGGTTTGTATCAAATTGAACTCTTTTCTTTTCCGGAAACTAAGCCAAGAGCATCTTTTCCGGAGCAAAGAGGTTTAAGGCATTTAGCGTTTGGTGTAAACAATATTGAAAAAGCAAGAGAAGAATTAATATTAAAATCAATTGATGTTGAAGCCATAAGAATCGATGAAATAACAAATAAAAAATTTTGTTTTTTTAAAGATCCTAATGACCAGCCATTAGAGTTATATGAGATATAAATAGAATGCTCATACTGAAAAATATTATTGAATAAAATAGATGTTATATAAGTAAAAGCTATTCGAACATCATTAAATTAAATATGGCAACAAGTAAAAATAAAGAAGATTACATCCACACTGACAGTGGGATTGGTGGTCAATACAAATCATGGTTTTTGGATTATGCCAGTTATGTAATTTTAGAAAGAGCAGTTCCAGCATTAGAGGATGGATTAAAGCCTGTACAGCGAAGAATTCTTCATGCCATGAAAGAAATGGATGATGGACGATTTAATAAAGTTGCCAATATTATTGGACAATCGATGCAATATCATCCTCATGGAGATGCAAGTATTGGTGATGCACTCGTTAACCTCGGTCAAAAAGATTTATTAATTGAGACCCAAGGTAACTGGGGAGATGTTAGAACTGGAGACGATGCGGCAGCTCCTAGATATATTGAAGCTAGACTTAGCAAATTTGCATTAGAAGTGGCTTTCAATTCAAAAACTACTGATTGGACAATTAGTTATGATGGCCGTAAAAATGAGCCCGTAACATTACCAATGAAATTCCCATTGCTGCTTGCACAAGGAGCAGAAGGTATTGCGGTAGGCTTAGCTACAAAAATATTACCTCATAATTTTTGTGAATTAATTGAAGCGTCTATTAGAATATTAAAGGGCAAAAAATTTGAGTTATTACCTGATTTTATGACTGGAGGCACAATGGATGCAACCAATTACAATGATGGTAAAAGAGGTGGAAAAATAAGGGTGAGAGCCATTATCGAAGAGCTTGATAAGAAAACATTGGTTATAAAAAGTGTACCCTTTGGAGTTACGACCACTCAATTGATGGAAAGCATCGTAAAGGCAAATGACCAAGGTAAAATAAAAATTAAAAAAGTACTCGACCATACTGCTTCTGCGGTTGAAATTATTATAGAATTGGCTGTAGGTATTTCTCCAGATATAACCATTGATGCATTGTATGCATTTACCGATTGTGAAATAAGTATTTCTCCCAATGCCTGTGTTATTGTAAATGACAAACCACAATTTTTAGGAGTTCAAGAATTATTAAAAACTGCTACAGATAATACGAAAGAGTTACTCAGAAGAGAATTAGAAATTAAGTTAGCAGAACTTCAAGAGAAATGGCATTACACATCTCTTGAAAAAATATTTTTTGAGGAACAAATATACAAAGAGCTAGAAAAAAAACATGAGTCATGGGACAAAGTGCTCTTGGCCATCGACAAGGCTTTTACACCTTTCAAAAAACTACTGCGCAGAGATATTACCAAAGAAGATATTATTAAGCTAACGGAGAAACCTGTTAGAAGAATTTATCGTTTGGATATTGATGAACTAAATGAACAAATAAAAGGACTTGAATCTGATATCAAGCAAGTAAAACATGATCTTGAAAATTTAACAGATTATGCCGTAGCTTATTATGAAAATTTGTTAAAAAAATTTGGTAAAGGAAGAGAACGAAAAACTGAAATTAAATTGTTTGATACTATTCAGGCGAAATCTGTTGCCATTGCTAATATAAAAGTCTATGCAAATTTTGCAGATGGTTTCATTGGCACTGGTTTGAAAAAAGATGAACTGATTGCGGAGGTTTCCGATCTAGACGATATAATTGCTTTTACAAAAGAAGGAATTATGAAAGTGATCAGGGTTTCAGAAAAGGCATTTATTGGAAAAGATATTTTACATGTGGCTGTTTTTCAAAAAAATGATGAACGCTCTACTTATAATATGATCTATGTAGATGGTAAAACTGGTGTAAGTTTCGCAAAGCGTTTCAACGTAACCGGTATAACTAGAGATAAAGAATATGATCTTACAAAAGGTTCTGAAAAAAGTAAGGTTCATTATTTTTCAGCCAATGCCAATGGAGAAGCCGAGGTAGTTAAAATTATACTTAGTCCAAATTGTAGTGCAAAGAAAAAAGAGCTTGAATTTTACTTTGAAGAGTTAGAAATAAAGAATCGAGGAAGTATTGGAAATCAGGTTACCAAATACCCTATTAAATCTGTTAAATTTAAAGATGCAGGCAAGTCTACATTGGATGCGAAAAAATTATGGTTTGACAATAAATTTGGTCGATTAAATTCAGAAGAAAAAGGAGAATACTTAGGTAAGTTTGATGCAGAAGATAGGTTATTGGTGGTTTACAATGATGGTAACTATGAAATTACCGATCAAGAATTAACTCAGCGTTTTGATGTAGAGAAAGTGATAATGATTGAGAAATTCAGACCAGAAAAGGTGGTAACGGCAGTTTATCTTGACAATGAAAAATTGCAATACAATATTAAAAGATTCAAAATTGAAACTACTACGCTTCATACCAAATTCTTTTTCATAAAAGAAGGAAAAGAAAATCGTTTAGAGATGGTTACAACAGATCTGGATCCACTATTGATTGTAAATACTGGACGTGGTCAATTGGTAAGATCCGCCAAGTTTAAAGTTCAAAATATGGTAGAAATAATGGGATGGAAGGCTGTAGGAGCAAAGCTTACAGATTTTTCAAAAAGTGTGGAGATGGAGTGGGAGAAAAAAGAGGAAACTGATAGTCCGCAGACAGAATTATTTTAAGCCTTAAAAAATCGTTCCAGTTGGAATTTAATTTTTTCTGTAAAAGAGGGAATTGTATTTATGCATTTACGATGTGATTGATTATTTTATTTGCATGATCTCGAGAATTTTCAATAAAGAGACTATGGGTATCCATGCCTCCACAAATAACGCCTGCTAAGAAAATACCTTTCACATTAGTTTCATGGGTATTTTCATTGTACTCAGGTTTTTTAATTTCGTCGTCTGATAATTTAATTCCAATTTTTTGTAAAAAAGAAAGATCAGGTTGGTATCCTGTCATGGCAATTACCCAATCATTTTTAATAGTAAGCAATCCATTGGGAGTATTTATGTCTACTTCTTTTTCACGAATTGCTGCAATGGTAGAATTATAATAAACTTTTATAGAACCTTCTTTAATACGGTTAATAATATCAGGTCTAACCCAATACTTCACTCTTTCTCCAACTTGTTCATCTCTAATTACCATGGTAACAGAAGCGCCTTTTCTATAAGTTTCCAATGCAGCATCTACAGCCGAATTATTAGCACCCACCACCAATACTTTTTGAAAAGCATAAATATGTGGATCATTATAATAGTGCGTTACATTAGGTAGATGTTCACCTGGCACATTTAACATAAATGGCCGACCATAAAATCCTGTTGATATGATTACATTAGAAGAATAATATTGATTTTTAGAAGTGTTAATTTGGAATTTATCATCTTGCTTTATGATATGGGTAACTTCTTCATACAAATTAATAGAAAGGTTTGCAGAAAGGGCAACTCGTCTATAATATTCTAAAGCTTCGTTACGGGTAGGTTTATTATTATTACTAACAAAAGGTACAGCACCAATTTCAAGCTTTTCTGAAGTTGAAAAAAAAGTCATATTAACAGGGTAGTGGTAAAGTGAATCTACAAGCGAACCTTTCTCTACTATTAAATATTTTAGCCCTTTTTGCTGAGCAGCTAATCCACAGGATAGACCAATGGGACCTCCACCAATAATAAGTACGTCAAGCAAATTACCCATAGTTTTTTTTAATTCTAATTTACTTCTACACTTTGAATAGCAAAGTCAATATTACTATAATCAGTTACTACATTATACAAAGTATCACGCTCTATTGGTTTTCTTTTTACCTGTTTAATAAGTGTTACCAATTCCTCCGTACTCATTGCTGGATTTTGTTCTTCACTTCCAGCCATACTATAAATTTTTGTAGAATCATCGATCGTTCCATCAATGTCATTTACACCAAAAGATAAACTAAGTTGAGCATTTTCGCGGCCCAACATTGGCCAATATGCTTTTAGATGAGGGAAATTATCTAAGTATATTCTGGCAATAGCATACAGACGCATATCTTCTACAATCGTAGATTCAGGAACATTGCTCATTTCATTGTCATGATTACGAAATTTTAGTGGGATGAAAGTATTGAACCCTCCAGTTTTATCTTGTAAATCTCTCAATCTGCTCATATGATCAATCCGGTGTTCGTATTTTTCTATGTTACCATACAACATGGTTGCATTGGAATGCATTCCCAAATTATGAGCAATTTCATGAATTCGCAACCATCCAATTGCATCTACTTTATCGGGTGCAATTTGTTCTCTGATTTCAGGAGCAAAAATTTCAGCACCACCACCAGGTAAACTATCCAATCCAGCTTCATGCAGTTTAATCATTCCCTGCTCAGCGGTAAGCTTTGCCTTACGAAACATATAGTCTAATTCAACAGCGGTGAAGGCTTTTACGTGAAGTGAGGGACGATGGGCTTTAATCCTTTGCATTAACTCAATAAAATAATCCATATTCATTTTTGGATGAACACCTCCAACAATGTGAACTTCAGTAATCGGTTTACCATCATAGGATTTCACAATGTCAAGCATTTGATCAATACTCAATTCCCAACCTTCCTCTTTATTGGCATACAATTTTGAATAAGAACAAAATTTGCAACTAAATACACAAACATTGGTAGGCTCAATATGAAAATTTCTGTTGAAATAAGTGATATCTCCGTGCTTAATCTCCCTAATATAATTTGCCAAAAAACCTACAAAAGATAGACTAGCTTTTTCAAATAAATACATACCATCATCATCGGTAATTCTTTGTTTCAGTTTTACCTTTTCAGCAATATTTTTTAGGGTAGTATCAACCGTATGGTTTATTAAAGTATCTAAAGAATGAATCATCAAAAATATTTTGACAAAGTTACTGTAGCTAAAGTTTTAATTTCAAATAATTTCATTCCTTATATAAATAAATATTATTATATATTGGATTGTTAAAATAAGAAAGAATGTTTTGGATGAATTCAAAAAATGCCGCTCTTTATATTATTAAATGAAGACTTTCATTTAATAATTGTATAACTTTCGATTTTAATAAATAATTCTATGCAAAGATTTCAGGGATTAATTGGAATAGTATTGATTTTAGCGATTGCTTGGATGTTTTCAAATAATAAAAAAAGAATCAATTACAAATTAGTAATCAGTGGTATTTTATTACAAATTATAATTGCCTTATTAATATTAAAAGTCTCTTTTGTTAAATTATTTTTTCAAAAAATTGGCAGTATAATTACTCATTTAGAGGCATTTGCTAAAGAAGGAGCTGGTTTTGTGTATGGTGGATTAATGGCGGATAATATGGCAGGTGGTTCGGTTCCCTATCGAACGCCTGGTGTTTTTGTTTTTGGTTTTAGTGTATTAGCAACAATTATATTGGTATGTGTTTTAGTGGCCATATTTTATCATTTTGGTTTAATGCAACGGATTGTTTCTCTGGTTGCAAAAGCAATGAATTGGGTAATGAAAGTAAGTGGTGCCGAAGCTTTGAGCAATGTAGCCAGTGCATTCGTGGGACAAGTAGAAGCACAAGTAATGATCAGGCCTTATTTAAAGGGAATGACGATGAGTGAGTTGCTTGCCAGTATGAGTGGAAGCCTTGCTTGTATTGCTGGAGGAATATTGGTAGTATATGTAAGCTTCGGTGCAAAAGCAGAATATTTACTTGCAGCAAGTTTAATGGCAGCACCTGCAGCACTTGTAATTTCTAAAATTGTATGGCCAGAAACTGAAGAAAGCGAAACGATGGGTAAGGTGAAATTGGAAGTAAAATCTCCCTACACCAATGTGATAGATGCAATTACACATGGGGCAGGGGATGGGATGAAAATTTCTGTCAACGTTATAGCAATGCTCATTGGATTTTTAGGACTCATTGCTCTAATAAATTTTCTTTTGATGAAATTAGGAATGTTTTTTCATTTAGATATTACATTGACTTTAGATTGGATATTTGGTAAACTATTTTCACCAATGGCATGGGCGATGGGAGTTCCATCAGCAGATGTATCAAGTGTAGCCACCATGCTTGGTAAAAAATTAACCATCAACGAATTTGTTGCTTTTAGCGACTTAACCCAAACAATGGTACCTAATTCGACTGGTGTTTTGGTAAAAGGATATCAAAGTATCATCTCAGACAAATCATTGATGATTGTAAGTTTTGCAATTTGTGGTTTTGCAAATTTTAGCTCTGTAGGAATGCAAATTGGAGGCATTGGAGCGCTGGTACCTGAAAGAAGGGCCGATCTAGCAAAATTAGGAATGAGGGCATTGCTATGTGGAACTTTAGCATCTTATTTATCCGCTTCTATCGCTGGAATTTTAATGGGATAATCATTAAGGATTATATTAACCTTTTGAAGGGTATAAAAAAACCGAAGTAGATTACTTCGGTTTTTAATTTGAATAGATTTAAACTATTTCAAGGCATCAATTTTTTTAATAAAATTTGCTTTCGGTTGAGCCCCTACCAATTTATCTACCACCTGTCCACCTTTTACAAAAAGAATTGCAGGTATACTTGTTATTCCATAATCAGTTGATATTTGTGGATTGTGATCAACATTTACCTTACCTACATTTACAATACCGTCGTATTCCTTTGATAATTCTTCGATAACTGGACCAATAGCTCGGCAAGGGCCGCACCATTCAGCCCAAAAATCAATTACTGATAATTTATCGGAGTCTATTACCGCTGTTTTGAAATTTGCGTCCGTGAATTCTTGTGCCATAAGTATATTTTTAATTAATTTATTTTTATATCTTCAAAAATACATCCAAATTACGATATCAGTAGTATTGACATATTCACACATTGAACTAGAAGTGTTAATATGTTGTTTTGACACTTCATTAGTACTTCTTTTACAAAAAGAGACAACTAATAATGAATGGTAAATATTAAGCAGTAATTACATACACCTCTATATCTTTATTTTCATTTAAAAACTCTGCCATATCATCATTCATTGTAAAGCCTGTTTCTAAGCTATACATTCCAACCTTGTAATTATTTCGAACATCAACAATATTAAATTTCAGAGCAGTTTTTCCTGGATACTGTTTAACATTGTTTTCAATAAAATTTACAAAATGGGTACTTACAAACTGGGGCTGCACCTCTACTATAACTTGCTTGGTTAATGCGGGTTTTACTGTTTCTAGTAAATGTATTTTAGATAGCTTAAACTCATATTGCTCACTATTGTATCTAGTTTTAAAACCACCTTCAATCAAAACAATCAATCCTTTTTCTAAGTAATGAATATATTTTACATAATCCTCGCTCCAAAGCATAAATTCACTTTTACCAGAATAATCCTCAATAGTAAGTATCGCAAAATTCTTACCAGTTTTAGTAAGTCTTTGTTGAGCATCTACTACTAAGCCAGCCAATCTGAAATTTCTTCCAGGACTGGTATTCGTGTTAACCGTAATTTTGAATTCATTGTAATCTGCCAATCTACTAATATTGTAATGCCTCATTTCAAATTTGAAATTGTCTAAAGGATGTCCACTCATGTACATCCCTGTCACTTCCTTTTCAAAATCAAGTTGCTGTGCAAGTGGCCATGGTTCACACAATGACAATTTTGGAGCAACGATATCAGGCATTTGTAAATCTCCAAACAAAGTATTGCTGACGCTTGCATTTTGATTTTGAAAAATACTACCGTGTTTCAAAATCTTTTCTAATCCCTGACTGTCACCAGGGGCAGCATAAAAATATTGAGATCTAGTAAGATCTTTGAAACAATCAAAGGCACCTGAATAAATTAAACTTTCCAATGATTTTTTATTAGCTGCCCGTTGATTTACTCTTTTAGCCAAGTCAAAGGCAGAAGTGAAATTACCATGCTTAGTTCTTTCTTCAATAATATTTTCAATAGCATTTTCACCGACTCCTTTAAGTCCACTAAAACCAAAACGAATTTCTCCTTTCTGGTTCACAGCAAAACCATTTTGAGACTCATTGATATCAGGACCAAGCACCTTTAACCCCATACGTTTACACTCCTCCATAAAGAAGGTAATTTTATCAATACTTCCTGCATGATTTAAAACAGCCGCCATATATTCGCTGGGATAATGAGCTTTTAAATAGGCCGTCTGATAAGCTACAAATGCATAGCAGGTTGAATGCGATTTATTAAAGGCGTACTGAGCAAAAGCTTCCCAATCGGTCCATATTTTCTCTAATTTTTCTTTTGCATGACCTTTTAATGTAGCTCCATTAACAAACTGAACCTTCATTTTATCCAACACAGCAATTTGTTTTTTTCCCATTGCCTTTCTAAGTACATCCGCATCTCCTTTACTGAAGCCTGCTAGTTTTTGAGATAGAAGCATTACCTGTTCTTGATAAACGGTTATACCGTAGGTTTCTTTCAGGTATTCTTCCATATCTGGTAAATCGTATTCTACCTTTTTTTTACCCAATTTACGATCAATGTATTCAGGGATATATGCTAGTGGTCCTGGACGATAAAGGGCATTCATTGCAATGAGATCAGCAAATTTGTCTGGCTTCAACTCTCGCAAATATTTTTGCATTCCTACACTTTCAAATTGAAAAGTAGCATTCGTATCGCCTTGTTGATAGAGCTTATAGGTTAATTCATCATCCAAAGGAATAGTATCAATATCTATACTAACATCATGATTTTGCATGATAAGAGATAAAGCAGTTTTTAGAATACTTAAAGTTTTGAGTCCTAAGAAGTCCATCTTAATAACTCCTGCTTCTTCTATCGAACCACCTTCAATCTGTGTTAACCACAATTCAGATTCTTTTGAAGAGGCAACCGGTAAAAGGTCTGTTAAATCTTTAGGTGCAATGATTATAGCAGATGCATGTATACCAGTATTTCTTACAGATCCTTCTAGAATTTCTGCCTCATGTAAAATAGTACTATTCAAGTCCGTGCCCTTATATATTTCACGGAGTTTTTTTACATTTTCTATATCCTCTGGTAGTAATTGTTCTTTTTCTTCTAATGATTTTTCACCTTCCTTTGCCTCTTTGATGGTATAAGGTGCATGCAACAATCGTTTTAGATTTATACCAGGCTTTTCAGGAACTAATTTTGATAGCGCTCTACTTTCGGTTAGTGGAAGATCCATTACTCTGGCAACATCTGCAATGCTAGATTTGGCAGCCATTGTTCCATAAGTAATAATTTGTGCTACCTGACTCTTTCCATATTTCTGTACTACATAATCAATCACTTTTTGTCTTCCTTCATCATCAAAATCTGTGTCTATATCTGGCATAGATTTTCTTTCCGGATTTAAGAATCTTTCAAAAAGTAAATTGTACTTTATAGGATCAATATTGGTAATACCGATGCAATAAGCTACTACACTTCCCGCAGCAGAACCACGACCTGGTCCTACAAAAACACCCAATTCTTTACCAGCAATTATAAAATCACTCACAATTAAAAAGTAACCAGCAAATCCCATGTCTTTGATTACTCCCAATTCAAAATTGATTCTTTCCTCTGTTTCAGGAGTGAAAATTTTATACCTTTCTTTTGCCCCGGTCCAAGTTAAATGTGATAGGTATTCATCTTGAGAGGTAAAGTTGGAAGGCACAACAAAATGAGGCAACAAAATATCTCTCTTTAAGTCTAACAAATCAACCTTTGAAATAATTTCATTGGTATTATCAATCGCTTCGGGAATGTCTTCGAAAACCTTGATCATTTCATCTTTCGACTTCAGGTAAAACTGATCATTCGGAAAGGCAAATCTCTTATTCTTAACCTGAATATCATCATCTGAAACCTCGCTCCACTTTGGAGTTGATTGCTTTTCACCGGTATTGATACATAAAAGAATGTCATGGGCATTTGAATCTTTTTGATCAACATAATGAGAATCATTACTAGCAATTATTTTGACATTGTATTTTTTTGCAAATTTTAATAAAACAATATTTACCTTATCCTGATCAGGGATACCATGTCTTTGTAATTCGATATAAAAATCCTCTTGAAAAATATTCAGCCACCACTTAAATTCATTCTCACCTTCTTCTTCTCCCTTTTTTAAAATAGTTTGTGGAACCAATGCACCCAAGCAACAGGTAGTAGCAATTAGACCTTCATGATATTTGTGGATCAATTGTTTATCTATTCGAGGATATTTAGAATACATCCCCTCGATATAGCCTAGAGAAGTAAGTTTAACTAGATTCTTATATCCAATTTCATTTTTAGCTAATAAAATCTGATGATTGCGAGGATCTTTTTCATCCTTACTAAATGTTTTTCTTGTTCGATCGGTAGTGATGTAAAATTCACAACCTACAATTGGTTTTACCTTTAATGATTTATCCTCGTTACGATGCTTATAAGCTTCCTTTACGAATTCAAATGCACCAAACATATTACCATGATCACTAATGGCTAGCGCTGGCATTTTTTCAGTAATAGCCTTTTGATATAAATTTTTTATGGACGCAGCTCCGTCTAATAATGAAAACTGGGTGTGAACATGAAGATGAGAAAAATCCATAGATTTATTAACTGAAATTTTTTAACACTGATTATATAAAGTCATTGAATTTGCCAACAACCAACTGATCTTATTTGAATCCAAGTTGAGTGCTATATCAATTTCGGAAACCTTAACCAGAGATCTATTGTTTGCAAATATCGTTTAGTAATGAATAGTTATTGAATTCTTTTTTTCACAAGAAAAAATAATGATAAACAATATATTATGACAGTTCCCCTCTATTTCGATATTAGAATCTTACCTTTGCAAAAAATTATAATATTTATTAATATAATTGTTGGAATCAAAAGGTTTTTAGGTTGGAATCGCTTGGAAGTAAATAGAATGATTTTAAATAAGAACAAATAACACAAGATTAAGTTGTACCAAGGTGTAAGCTTAAAATTTTATTTATGAAACACTTATTATTTGTGGCAATGGTGAATGGGGGTATACTGGGGGTTTTCTCGAGTGTGAATGCCCAAAAAAAAGACAATTTAGAAAGAAACAATCCCCAGCCTAATCAAAATATTTCAATCAAGTTTATTGATGGCTTTAATCAAAAAGCTGATTCAGCATCTAATACCATAGCTATACTTAAGAAAAACAGCAAGTTAAATTTAATATCAAATAATAGTTCTACTACATTAATAGGTAATTATTTAAATAATATAGAAAACTGCACTTCTATCCAGTTTAAGTTTGCAATGATATTGAATAGAGAGGTGGAGAGTATTAATAATTTTAAACTTTTTAATTTTATCAATCAATGGTGGTCTACTCGTTATCGGTTTGGTGGTTCAGATCAAAATGGTATTGATTGTAGTAGTTTCACTGAAAAATTATTAGAGAATGTATATGGAACTACTGTTCCCCGCACTTCAAAAGAGCAATTTTTATCATGCAAAAAAGTTGCTACCAAAGACCTAGAGGAAGGTGATTTGGTTTTCTTTAATACAAGAAGTTCAAGAAGAAGAAGAAAGGGTATTAGTCATGTCGGATTATATTTAGGTAACAATTATTTTGTACACAGCAGTGTTAGCGAAGGAGTCACTATAAATAGTTTGAATGATGAATACTACAGAAAAAAGTTTATTTCAGGAGGGAGAATCCCCTTTAGCAAATAAGATAAATATCATTTGAAATAAATTTGATTGGGTTAAAATCAGTCAAGATTCTATTTAATTATTTCAAAAAAGGTAATTTATGAATGTAAACCCAATCTTTTTTGAATGCTGTTCCAAACAGGTATAATATCAGAAGATAACTTTAGTAAAATAGTCCCACTACCATATAGTACAATAAAGCACGCAGTTCTGATTACTAGCCAAATAAATCCATGATAACTATCAAATAAATAAAAGCAGCAGGAGAATGAAAAAATACCTAAAATAATGGTGTAAAGTGATTTTAGTGTAAAGGGCTGCATTTTGAATTTTTTTTGCAAATACCAAAACCGAATGAGATTGTAAATAGTAAAAGAAAAAAGGTTTGCTATTGCTGGTCCCATCACATCGAAATAATATTTAGTTAGAATATAATTTAATGGAAGGGTAAGTGATAATAAAACAACCCCTGTATAAAACTCAAATTTCCATAAGGTTGAAGTAGAAATGATTTGAGCGTTTACTCCTGTTCCCATATCCACGATTCTCATCAGGCCTATAAAAAAGAATACCCACTTTGCATCGATATAACCGTTTTGTAAATGAAAAGTAAAAATACCATCTTCAAAATTTAACCAGACAAGAGAAAACATTCCTACGGCAAATATTAATTGGTTGATGGATGATTGTCTATAAATATTTAAAATTCTATTTTGGTCCTTGTCTTTCCAAGCTTTGGATAGCGCTGCAATAGAGGAGGAGATTATGCCTCGTTGAGGCGCTTGAATAAGACTTGCCATATTTTGCGCCAAAGAATATACTGCCACAGCTGCAAGACCATTTATTGAAACAGAAGCTAAAAGAATCGTATCGAAAACACCTGCTACAGCATATACCAAAGTACCTCCGTAAACAAATTTAATGAGTGTAAGAATTTTTTTAGAAAATTTCTTTGTTACAACACTAACCTTGCATGTTAAATGTAGGTTACCATTCTTAACTAGATAAACCAATAAAAATAGGGCGGTGACAAGATAGGTAAATGAGTAAATTTTAATAAACAAATCAAACTTACCAAGCCAACCTACAAATGTGCAAATAATTAAAATAGTAGTAAGTGCTCTGAAAAAAACCTCTCTTAGAAAATTTGTAAAAATTGATTTCTGTTGTTGCCAAGCATAACTTTCTAAAATACTATATAAGGTTAGTCCGAGTCCAAATGGAAATATCCAATAATAATAATTTATAAATTCTGGAGAGTTTTTTCCAAACTTAAAGATGATCAAGTCCTTGAAATAGATCCCGCCAATTACAACAAAACAAAAACCGATCAGTGAAACCAATAAAGCCCAAGTAAGAATATCATTTCGTCTTTTATCTAAATTATCTTGATAGTAAGGGTAAAATTTAAATATATACGAAGGCATTCCTAGATTGGCGAAAGAAAACATTAGATTGGCCAAGGCTATAAAAATTCCAGTGAGTCCGTATTGTTCTTTTGTAAATCCCCCTTCTTTTGTAAATAAATAAGTATTAATGAAGCCTAAGGCAAATCCTACATATACCATCAACGACGAAATAATACTCTGCCTCCTTATTTGGCTCATAAGATTGTTTGATGCTAAATTAATCTACCTTTTTGGTTTTGATATAAAAATTTGGATCAATTGAAAAAGCGCTATTAACCTGCGGACTTAATTTAGCCAATTGCCATTTTTCAGTAGCATTGATCCATTGATTGATTAATCCCAAAGACTTAATAGGCATTTCAAATCCTTTTATACAATTGGTAAGTCTGTAATAAAGCATATTTTTCTCTATCCTATATTCTAATATTGGAATTTGTATGGTTCTCAAATATTGATCAAATATCTTATTGAAATTAATTTTCGATTGGACCGAAATGTAATTCTCCACTTGTTTTGAAGTCACCGTTTGATGATAGAAAGTAGTATTTAGTCCTCTTAGTATTTTTCTAAAAAGCAGGTCATCATTTATTATTTGACGAATAGTATGAATCATATTAGCAGCCTTTGGATACATATCACCACTCCCTTCTTTGTTAACATTGTATGGTCCGATGATCGGCTTGTCATTTAGGATATTTTTTCTGATTCCGATAATATAGGCAGAAGCAGCTTCTTTTCCATAATAAAATTCAGTAAACAATGTCTCGGAATAATTAGTAAATCCTTCATGGACCCACATATCCGCAATATCTTTTGTGGTAATATTATTACCAAACCACTCATGACCACTTTCGTGAATAATGATAAAATCCCATTTAAGTCCCCAACCAGTTCCACTCAAATCCCTGCCTAGGTATCCGTTTTTAAAACCATTACCATAAGCAACAGCACTCTGGTGTTCCATACCCAAATGAGAAGATTCTACCAATTTATATCCATCTTTATAAAAAGGGTAAGGTCCAAACCAATATTCAAATGCTTTCATCATTCTTGTAGCATCTACAAAATGTTTTTTTGCTTTTTCTAAATTATAATCTAATACCCAATAATCCATATCCAAGTCACCGTTTTCACCCTTGTACAATTCGCTAAAATGAACATATTTTCCAATAGAGGGAATCAGTGTATAATTATTGATTGGAGAATTTACCATCCAATGAGATGTATTGGTACCATCATTGTTATTCTCAACTTTAATTAATCGTCCATTCGCAACCGTTATTAGAGTATCAGGACTAGTAACCCAAAGAGAAGCTTTATCTGGTTCATCACTTTGATGATCCTTACAAGGATACCATACGCTAGCACCTAATCCTTGACAGGCAATGCTTACCCATGGATTGTTGTTTTTATCCTTTTTAATTATAAGTCCTCCATCCCAAGGAGGTCGATTGGCTATAATTGGTTTGCCATGATAGTAGGCTAGTAAATGAATATTGGAGGTTTTTACAGTAAGGGAATTAAATAAATTCGATGAAATAAAATAGGCATTGCCATCTTTAATGATAGACTTATCACCAATTTTTTTTGATAGCAAAGAATTTGAATAAAAAATAACACTATCTAATATCAAAGGATCTTGCAGATCAAGTTGTAAATATTTGCCCTTTTTAAGCACTTTGAAAGTGATATCATTGTATCCACTTATGAAGCTATCGCTGATAGAAAATTTAACATGAAGGTCATAATTGGTAACATCCCACCAATCTCTTCCTGCAACATATTGGCCTCGCAAGGAATCGGAATGTGTATTCTTGATTTTATCAGTCAACAGTTGGGCCTCAACAAACCTTATATTAAAAGTTAATATTATTATTATCAATGACAATTGGTAAATCTTGGATCTTTTCATTTTATAAACTTAATAAAAATTAGTTTGAAACAGTCAATAATTGATCATCTTATCTAATATTAGATTAATAATTATCTAGATGCTGAAAATTAATTGATTGTTTTTTATGAAAAAATGCCACACCTAATTAAACAAGGAATGGCCATGTAGACTTTAATCTATTTTACGAGAAAGCAATTATATAAAAAATGAATCAATTTATTGTAAAGGATACTCTAGAAGTTCCCTTGTGGCATGACACGTTAAAACATTTAAATCATATAAATAAGAATCATTTTATCCCAATAGCTTGAACTTGTTAGATCTAAATAAAGTTATGAAAAAATAAATTGAATATTGGATAACCAAATTATTAAAGAAGTGTATTTTATTTTAATGCTTCTTCAATTTATTTTTAAAAACTTTTTCAAATTTTTCCACTTTAGGTCTAATTACAAATTGGCAATAACTTTCAGAACCATTTAAATTAAAATAATTTTGATGGTAATCTTCCGCAGGGTAAAATTTCACAAAAGGCTCTAATTTGGTAACAATTGGATTCGCAAATGCTCCAGATTTATTGAGGGCAGTAGCATATTTCTCAACTTTCGATTTTTGAATTGCATCATGGTAAAAAACTACACTTCGATACTGGGTTCCAATATCATTTCCTTGGCGGTTAAGGGTAGTAGGGTCATGTACTTGCCAAAAAACTTCCAATAACTCATCAAAAGAAATTTTTGAAGGGTCATAAACAATTTTCAAACATTCGGCATGTCCTGTAGTGCCAGTACAAACCTGTTTGTAGGTAGGAGATTCAACAGTACCACCGCTATAACCACTCGTTACCTCTGAAACACCTTCTAATTGTTGAAAAACAGCTTCCGTACACCAAAAGCATCCGGTTCCAAAAGTAGCAGTCTCTAATGTGGCCTTTTCAGTCATAGTTTTAGATTTAATTATTGGCTTTGCCTGCGCCAAACAAAATTGACCATACAAAGAACAAATGATAATAATAAATGATTTCATTTAAAGATTTTTAATAGGTTCATCCAATTTTATCAAAAGAAGGATAACCTATGTTTTAACAACTATTTCAATAAATATTTTGAATTAAATATGATTACCCAATACAAAAGATTTACATGAAATTAACTAGCTTAGTAACTTAAACAATAAATTAGATCAAAGGTTTATTAGTTAAACAAATTAATAACCAAATTTACATTGATTTACACCGCTCACTTGATTATGTCAAAATTATTTAAAAATTTAACAGTTTATCAAAAATTAAGTCATTCAAATCAAAATAAGTTAAAACAAATATACTTTTACTGTTATTTGTAATAACAATCAATTTATTTTTCCAATCCTGTAAATCAAAAACTACTATGCCCAACATAACATGCTTTGCAATGCGATTATTGCCAGGACAAGATTTAATAGAGACCATTGAAAAATTTGCAGAGCAAAAAAAAATCAAGGCTGGGTGGATCAGTACTTGTGCAGGTAGTCTTACCCAATATAATATTCGTTTTGCCAACCAACCTGAAGGTAGTTCTGACATTGGTCATTATGAAATAGTAAGCCTAACAGGGACTATATCAGCCAATGGATCTCATCTACACATCAGCGTTAGTGATAGCACAGGAAAGACCATTGGGGGTCATTTACTAAGGGGATGCAAGATTTACACAACTGCAGAGATTGTAATGCTTTCTTCTTCTACCTTTCAATTTAATAGGGAAAAGGATGGAACTACACCATGGGAAGAACTACAAATCATAGAAAATTGATCGTCTAAGAGCTTACCTAATCTGATTATTTTTTATTATGCAATGTCTTAAACTCAAATTGTTCTCTATTAAAGTTAACAGCAAGAATTTGCCCTAAGAAGTATTATAAGGATTCTTAATTACGTAATTTTACCAACTTAAATTTTTAAAGAATTTTAGTTAAAGTATTTATGAAATTTTTCCCTGAATCAGCGTTACAACAGTTAGAGTATGAAAAGGTAAAAACCTTATTGGCGGAATATTGCAAATCAGAATACGCCAAAGACAAAGCAGCTAATTTACGAATCCATACCAAAAAAGAATTCATTGATTTGGAATTAAAGCAGAGCTATGAATATAAGTTATTGGTTCAAACGGGTCTCAATTTTCCCAATGATTTCACACTAAATATTTCCAAAGAATTAAAATTGTTAGCAATTGCTGGAGCTGTACTTTCTGGTGATCAAATTTTACATATTCGTAAGCTTACAGAAAATACAGGAAGTATATTTAGATGGTTTGACAATGAAAGAAGGATTGCATACCCTGCACTTTCTGACGTAATTGAAAATACCTATTTTGAAAAAACAATTACAGTATTGATTGATGAAATTTTGGATGAATCAGGAAATGTAAAAGACAGTGCTAGCAAGGATTTGGCTGATATACGTATGAACCTTTTCAAAAAAAGAAATGAGTTGCGTCGTATTTTCGACAAAATGATTTCTAAGTTAAATAAGCTTGGATACCTAGCAGACATTGAAGAAAGTTTCATTAACGGAAGAAGAGTATTGGCAATTTTTGCTGAGCAAAAGCGAATGATTAAGGGGATATTGCATGGTGAAAGTGATAGTAGAAAAACAACTTTTATTGAGCCTGAAGAAACTACCCAACTAAACAATGATATTTTTTCTCTTGAAAACGAAGAAAGAAAAGAAGTCTATAAAATTCTTCGTCAGTTAACCTATCATTTGAGTGCCTATGCTCCTCTTTTAAAAACATATTACGAAATAGCGGGCACCTATGATTTTATTAATGCCAAAGCTAAGTGGGCTATTCAATTGGGAGGAAATTATCCCAAAGTTCACGACAAAGCGCATATTCATTTAATTCAAGCCTATCATCCTTTGTTACTAATTTATAATAAGACCAATGAAAAGCCTACCATACCAATCAATCTTACCTTAAATGACAAGAATAGAATTTTAGTAATCAGTGGTCCGAATGCAGGTGGTAAAACAGTCACATTAAAAACGGTAGGTCTTTTACAATTGATGTTACAAAGTGGTTTACTAGTTCCGGTTCATCCAGATAGTGAAATGGGGATTTTTAAACAAATCATGATTCATATTGGAGATACTCAAAGTCTAGAATTTGAATTAAGCACCTATTCATCCCATTTGAAAAATATGAAGCATTTCATGGAAAATGCCAATGGTAAAACTTTGTTTTTCATAGACGAGTTGGGAAGTGGGAGTGATCCTAATTTGGGTGGTGCATTTGCAGAAGTGATTATGGAAGAGCTTGCACACAAACATTCATTTGGTATTGTTACAACCCATTATTTGAATCTAAAAGTAATGGCAAATAAAGTTGCAGGAATTATCAATGGCGCCATGCAATTTGACGAAAAAAATTTATTACCACTCTATAAATTGGTGGTGGGTAAACCGGGCAGTTCCTATACTTTTTCAATAGCCGAGCGAATTGGATTAGAAAAAAGGCTCATCGAAAAAGCCAGGACTTTGGTGGATGAGGATCATTTTACATTGGACAAATTACTCAATCGAACCGAGCAAGATCTTCAAAAAATAGACCAGGAAAAAAAGGAATTATTTAATTTATTGAAAGAAAATGAGCGTCTAAAAAAGGAAATGCAACAGGTAATGGACAAGGAAAAACATTTACAAGAAGTTGAACGCTTAAAATACCAGCATTTAATTACAGAGGATAAATTGTCCTATGTGAAGGATATGGAACGAAGGTTAAAATCGATGGTAATTGAATGGCGTAAAACGGAGGATAAAGAAAAGGTAGTGAAAATGATACATGCGCTGTTATTTAACCAAAAAGAGAAGATGGTTAATGAAAAACATGTTAAAAAAGGAAACGAAAAATTTATAGAAATAGGAGGAGATATCCAAATAGGCAATAAAGTAAGGATGAAACAGAACCGCCAAGTAGGAATTGTAAAAGAAATTAGAGGAAAAAAATGTGTGGTACAAGTAGGTGTAATGCCCATCACTGTTGACTTAAAGGATTTGGTGGTTGTAAAAGACAAGGATTTTGAACAAATAAATTTGTAAATATTTTGGCTTAAAAAAATTCTAACCGTACTTTTACGCCGGAGAGTTGGCAGAGCGGTCGATTGCGGCAGTCTTGAAAACTGTTGACTGTAACAGGTCCTGGGGTTCGAATCCCTAACTCTCCGCCACTTATTAATGCAAACAGTTGATTTTCAATTGTTTGCATTTTTTCTTGGGGGTTGGGAGGCAAATTGGGGTGTAATTTTCATTAATTATTGATTCACTACTTTATGGATGTTTTTTTTGGGTTCAATAATCAAATGAAGCATAAAAAGTAGTAGGACTTTTATAAAAATTCGCTCTATTAAATGAAACTTTCTTGATATTAGATATAAAAAAATCATTGTCTATTGTTGAAATCTGTCCCTCAAACTTTTCATTGGTTGATAGGGTCAGATAATTTCTGAACCGAAGGGGGGAATTTATATTGTTAAAATTTCCATTTGTACCTACTTCAATGTATTTTTTAACTAGTTTATATTGGCTGTTGGTTATCAAAGAATGAGGCGGAACTACTGCTATTCTCTCTTGTTGCTTTGCTAAATTTTTGGCGGTATTCATTCTTGATGACCTGGCCTGCCGGTAGGTGTAGTAAACCCCTTCTAAATTGGTTAAATCATCGTAGTAACTCACCATTTTATCATTGGGTATGTAGGCTGAAATTTTCCAATCAAAATAAAGTGTTATATCTGTTTTATTGTATATATCGAATTCCATTTTCCCCTTAGCACCCCAAAATCGATAATTAATACGGATGCTATCATTTTCAAATTCATACCCCTTTAATTTAAGCGGAATATTATCGGATGAAATAGTAATTAATTTACAAGGAACACAGGAACTAAAAATTACAATTAAGAAAAGTGATAGTATAAATGCTGATTTCATTGTGTTTCGATTTGTTTACCACCCAATTTTAATTCTTGCATTTTTTTAAAATAGGGTACGGGTAATTGTTAGTTATTAAATTTACTACAAATTAGTATTAATTGTAATATAATACAAGTTGAATTTGAAAAAGGCAATTAAAATATTTTTACTTAAGAATTACAAAATGACTGGCAATTATTTGAGTTAGAATAGAAATAGGTATTAAAAAGCTGGAAGTCTTTATAGAGATGGTGGAATTTGCTATATGCTTTAAAAAAATTTCAATTTTTAAGATAATTTAAAAACTATTATTAAAAATTTATATAAATCTATAAATTCCAATCCCTGTGTAAATGATCCATTCTATCTAAAAAATAAAATCCCCCAATTAAATTAAATTGGGGGATTTTTATTAAACATAAATTAAAAATTCATAATATAAATTCTTTCCACAAAAAAATTTATGTTTAATAATAATATTTATATAATCCCTTTCATTTTAAGTAAATTTTCTAAAATTTATTATTATTCTTCTAATTATTTCAATTTTTATTAATACAAGCCAAAATATATTCACATACAAATTATTGATATATAATTGACGTCTTGTTAAAGCATACATTTGTAAAATCTAAAAAACAATACGATGCTTGATACAGGATTAACTGCATTTATGTTGCTAGCAACTAGTTTGGTTATGCTAATGACACCAGGATTAGCTTTTTTTTACGGTGGACTTGCTTGCAAAAAAAATATTCTCAATGTGATGATACAAAGTTTTGTATCGATGGGGTGGACATCCGTACTATGGTTCATTTTTGGTTACTCATTGTGTTTTAGTGGGGGTGAAGGAGGTGTCATTGGAAACCTCGACAAGGCATTCTATCATGGGGTTCATCCAGACACTTTATATTCTGAAGACAAGCGCTTCCCTGAGATCGTGTTTATAGCCTATCAAATGATGTTTGCTATTATAACTCCAGCACTTATAACTGGTGCATTTGCTAACAGGATTACTTTTAAAGCTTATTTTATTTTCCTCACCTTTTGGCAAATTCTTGTTTACTATCCTTTTGTACATATGATATGGGGAAATGGTTTGTTGGCAAAATGGGGAGTCTTAGATTTTGCAGGTGGCATCACTGTTCACGCAACAGCTGGCTTTGCAGCACTTGCTTCGGTGATTTATGTAGGAAAACGTAGATCAATGAATACGCGTCCAAATAATTTGCCATTGATGGCAATCGGAACTGCCTTATTATGGTTTGGATGGTATGGATTCAATGCTGGAAGTGAATTGCAAGTAAACGGAATTACCTCATTGGCATTTATAAATACAGACATTTCTGCCTCAGTAGCTGCAGTAACTTGGCTTGCTATTGAATGGACTACAGGAAATAAGAGACCTACTTTTGTTGGACTATTAACAGGATCTGTAGCTGGCTTAGCTACTGTTACTCCTGCAGCTGGTTATATAACCTATGAAATGGCTTTTGTAACGGGCATTTTAGCCTCGATTGTTTGTTATGCAGCCGTTAAATTAAAAAATAAAATGGGTTGGGATGACGCATTGGATGTTTGGGGTGTTCATGGAGTAGGTGGTTTATTGGGGACAATTTTACTTGGTCTATTCGCTTCAAAAGCTATTAATGCCAATGGTGCAAACGGCTTATTTTTTGGTGGAACTGACTTTTTTATGAAAGAATTAATTGCTGTAGTTGGGACCTCTATCTATGCATTTATATTTACTTATTTAATGCTCGTGTTGATAAATAAGATAACAAGAGTAAAGGTTACAGCGGAAGAAGAAGAACTAGGGTTGGATTCTTCTTACCATGGTGAAACTGCTAGAGATATTGAATAAATATAAATTATTTTTTAAACTACTTTCTTCACTACCAGCTTTTAATTATTTAAAAGCTGGTTTTTTTATTTGTATACATGCTATATAAAACTAGAGCTGATTCAACAATTTTATCATAAATAAAATTATACGTTCTTTTATTTATTTATATTTATCATCATTAATCGAGTTAATAATTTATCTATTCAAGTCATTGCTATGAAACGAAATGAATTTGTGAAAAATGCAGGTCTAGCGACAGCCGCATTTGCCATTCAACCCAATACTAATATTTTTTCAAGATCTGCTGCTGCTCCAATTAAACTAGGAGTTATTGGTGTAGGGCAACGTGGAAGAGGACATTTGAAAAATTTATTATTAAGAAACGATGTTGAGATCGTTGCCATTAGTGATATTGATAGTAGGTGTATTAATTTAGCGAATGAATTATTTAAAACCAAAGGAAAACCCATTCCTGAAAATTTCCTTGGAGATGAATTCAACTGGAAGACGATGGTTGAAAAAACAACTTTAGATGGTATCATTATAGCCACGCCATGGGAATGGCACAAACCAATGATCATTGGTAGTCTAGAGGCAGGAATTAAATATGTAGGATCTGAAGTAATCATTGGTATTACTTTAGAAGACCACTGGGAAGTAGTGCGAGCTGCTGAAAAATACAAGGCACAAGTTATGATGCTAGAAAATGTTTGTTATCGCAGAGACGTGATGGCAGTTTTGAATATGGTAAGGCAAGGATTATTTGGGGAGATCATTCATTTGCAAGGAGGTTATCAGCATGATTTAAGAGATGTCAAATTCAATGATGGTAAACATGTTCATGGCTTTGGTGTTGAGTTTGGTGCAAAAGGTTTATCAGAAGCAAGATGGCGAACAGAACATGCCATACACAGAAATGGTGATTTATATCCAACACATGGAATTGGACCAATTGCAAATTATATTAACATCAACAGAGGAAATCGATTTCAATCACTTTGCTCATTCTCTTCAAAAACTAGAGGTCTACATGATTATGTTGTGAAATTAGGAGGCGAAAATCATCCGAGTGCAAAAGTTAATTTTAAATTGGGTGATATAGTAACTACCTCTATTCGTTGCGTTAATGGTGAAACCATTTTGTTGCAGCATGATACCAATTTACCCAGACCCTATTCGCTTGGATTTAGGGTGCAGGGAACTGAAGGATTGTGGATGGATGTTAACAACAGTATTTATTTAGAAGGAAAATCAGCTAAGGCACATCAATGGGATGATGCAAAAGATTGGCTAGAAAAAAACGATCACCCATTATGGAAAAGGTGGGTAAAAGAATCTGTTGATGCGGGACATGGTGGCATGGACTTTTTTGTATTACATGCATTTATTGAATCAATCAAAAGGAAAACTCCTACTCCAATGGATGTTTATGATGCAGCAAGTTGGAGTGCAATTACTGCACTTAGCGAACAGTCCATTGAATTAGGCAATCAAACAATTGATTTCCCTGATTTCACCAATGGCCAATGGATGTATCGTAAACCAGTTTTTTGTTTGAATGATGAATTTTAAACTCTGCCGTATGAAATTTCATTATCTACTTATTCTATCAATTATTTCTATTCAATGTAGTAATACCAAACACTTTACTACAGTTACAGAAAATAAATTCCCGAATGAATTGGTTCATTTTGTAGCCTACGAAAAAAATCCAATATTTTCTGGCACAAAAAAAGATACCTGGGATAAGCAAATGCGTGAAAGAGGGTATATCATTAGAGAGGATAATATTTATCATTTATGGTACACTGGGTACGAAAAAAATGATGGCAATAGATCTCTCGGATATGCAACATCCAATGACGGAATCAATTTTATTAGGCACCCGCAAAATCCTATTCACGATACTCATTGGGTGGAAGATATGTGTGTAGTGAAATCTAAAGACACCTATTATATGTTTGCAGAAGGAAAAGGAGATTCTGCTCATCTGCTTACTTCAAAAGACAAGATTCATTGGGAAGAAAAGGGACAGTTGGATATTCGACAAACCAATGGACAACCTATTGGTAAAGGCCCATTTGGTACACCATCTGTAATTATTGAAAAGGGGATTTGGTATTTATTTTACGAAAGAGATGATCGTGGAATTTGGTTGGCAACTTCTAAGGATCATACGATTTGGACGAATGTTCAAGATGATCCAGTAATTAAAATGGGACCTGAATTATATGATTTATTTGCCGTAGCAATGAATCAAGTTATTAAATACAAAGGTCTATACTATGGATATTATCATGCATCTGCTTTTAAAGACTGGCATGAATGGTCTACCAATATAGCCGTGTCAAAAGATTTAATTCATTGGCAGAAATATTCTAATAATCCAATTTTAGGTAATAACCAATCAAGTGGAATATTGGTGAGTGATGGCAAACAATTTCGACTGTACACCATGCATAGAAGAATTAATTTATTCTTATCAGAAATCACCCAATAGCTATATAACTAAACCAATCTCATGTCTACACAATTAAGTTCTGAAGATATCAGTAAGCGGCTATTGTCACTCGATTTTTTAAGAGGACTTATCATGTTTTTATTAGTAACGGAAAGCACTGGTTTTTTTAAAATATTATATCTCCATTCAAAAGGAGGTCCACTCGAAAGTTTCTTTATTCAATTCCAACACCATCCATGGAATGGATTGAGATTTTGGGACTTAATTCAGCCTGGCTTTATGTTTATTGCAGGGACTGCAATGGCTTTTTCAATAACTAGTTTACAGAAAAAGGGAGTATCCAAAAATACGATCACAATAAAAATGCTCAAACGTTCAGGATGGTTATTTTTTTGGGGTGTATTGATTTATGCGGTAAAAGAAAAAGGATTGTCATTTGAATTATGGAATGTGTTAACCCAACTTTCATTTACGCTGCTATTAGCCTATTTCATATTTCAATGGAAATATTCTACTCAAATAATTTTCTCTGTTTTTTTATTATTACTTACAGAAATCCTCTATCGTTTTACAAATATCCCTGATTACAATCTGGCATTTACCAACCATCATAATTTTGGTAATTATGTAGATTTAATTTTGATGAATAAGACCAGTAGAGGAGGTTGGGTTGCCATCAATTGTATTCCGACGGCGGTTCATATTATTGCTGGAGCATTAGTTGGCAAATTATTATTGGAATCAAAAAATAACACAATAAAAATTGTAATCCTTAGCGGTTTCACTTTTTTAATTGCTGGCTATGCAATGGATTTATTTCAAATCACTCCAATTATTAAGAGGATTGCAACTAGTTCGTTTACGATCGTATCTCTAGGATGGTGCTTATTAGCCTTTGCTGCCTGTTATTATTTTATCGACAAAAAAAACAATAACAAGATCTTCTTTTTTAAAATATTTTCAATGAATTCAATTTTCATTTACCTATTTTTTGAAACTGCAGGAGGTGGTTGGCTAAATCATTTTATAAAATTGCTAACCAATGGATTATTGGGTTTACTGCAAATTCCAGAAATGATTATTTCAATTGTTGCTTGTTTATTAATTGTTTTGATAGATTGGGGTATTTGTTATTTTTTCTATCAAAAGAAAATATTTTTCCGATTATAAACTGATTAAAAGGCATTTACCATTCTATTGAAAGAATCATAGTACCTATTTTTTTCATTTATACCATGGTTACTATAATTATAGGTGAATAGAATTTCGTTAATTTTGCAGCTTATTTTATAACTATGACACCGGAAAGAGATGAGCGTCTTACAGCAGTATTGATCAAGCGTCAGCCAGATATTACAGTGGTTTTAGAAAACGTATTTGATCCTCACAATATTTCGGCAGTTATGCGAACCTGTGATGCGGTTGGCATTCAGGATATCTATATCTTAAATCACAAAATTCCGCCTCATAGAAAATGGGGTGAAAAAAGTTCTTCTAGTGCTGCTAAATGGTTGACAATCCATCAATTTACAGATCCAGTTGCTTGTTTTGATGCATTGCGAAAGAATTACAATAAAATTTATACCACTCATTTAAGTACTGATGCAGTTGGATTGCATGAGTTAAATTTAACTGAATCAGTAGCATTGGTCTTTGGAAATGAACACAGCGGGGTAAGTGATGAAATTATTGAGATGGCAGATGGAAATTTTATTATTCCGCAGGTAGGTATAATTAAGTCATTAAATATTTCCGTTGCCTGTGCAGTTACTTTATATGAAGCATTTAGGCAAAAATCAATTGCTGGCCATTTTGATCAACCAAAGTTAAAAGGGGAGCAGTTAAATGTGCTAAAAAAGGAATGGGGATATTTAGAAGAATAAAAAAGTATTCATTCGAAATGATTTTGGAAGGATCAATTTGTGGTTAGCATCCATTCATATCAATCAATTGTTACTTATGAATTTCACTGGTAAAATGAAATTCTATGTCTGGATTATTCTGCCTTTCTGTATTTAAAAACCATTCACTTTGCGCAAGATAAACAAGGTGACCATCTTTGTCTTCGGCAATATTAGCTTGTTTGAAACGAGTAAACTCTTCTAGCTTTTTTGGATCCTTACTAGTCAACCAACAGGCCTTATAAAATGGCAAACTATTCATTTGAACAGAGGCGCTATATTCTTGTAAAAGTCGGTATTGAATTACTTCAAATTGAAGCTCACCTACGCAACCAATGATCTTTTTATTACCTCCAAACTGAGTAAATAACTGCGCTACTCCTTCATCTGTTAATTGAAGTAAACCCTTTTCTAACTGTTTAGTTTTCATAGGGTCTTTGTTCTGTACCTCTTTAAAAATTTCAGGTGAAAATGACGGAATCCCTGTAAAATAAAACTTTTCACCTTCAGTCAATGTATCACCAATTTTAAAATTTCCTGTATCAAACAAACCCACCACATCTCCAGGGTAAGCATCTTCAATTACTTCCTTTTGACGTGCCAAAAAGCTATAAGGATTGCTAAACCGAAAATCCCTTTCTAAACGCACATGTTTATAATATTTATTACGCTCAAACCGACCACTACAAACCCGTAAAAATGCAATCCGATCCCTATGTTTAGGATCTAAATTGGCATGAATTTTAAATATAAAGCCACTAAATTTATCTTCTTCAGGTAAAATATCACGGTCAGTAGTATGCCTTGGCCTAGGTGTTGGAGCAATACGAATAAAAGTATCTAACATTTCCTTTACACCGAAATTGTTAACCGCACTACCAAAAAATACGGGTGCTGTCTTTCCGCTTAAATAATCATCTAAGTTAAGTTCACCATAAACGCCATCAATCAATTCTACATCTTCACGCAAAGTTGCAGCATCTTTTTCGCCAATTTTAGCATCTAAAATAGAATTGTTTAAATCTTTAATCTCTAACACATCTTCATCATTCGCCTTGGTACCAGCAGTAAATAAAACCAAACTTTTTTCGTGAAGATCATAAACCCCTTTAAAGTCCTTACCACTGTTGATGGGAACAGTCATCGGGTGCAACTGCAACTTTAATTCATTTTCAATTTCTTCTAGCAGGTCAAAACGATTCTTACCATCACGGTCCATTTTATTTATAAAAACAATCACTGGAGTATTGCGCATCGCTATCACTTCCATTAATCGCCTAGTTTGATCCTCTACACCATTTACACTATCAATCACCAATACCACACTATCAACTGCAGTAAGCGTTCTATAAGTATCTTCTGCAAAATCTTTATGTCCAGGTGTATCTAATAGGTTAATCAGATGACCTTCATATTCAAAAGTCATCACACTGGTAGCAACACTAATACCTCTCTGACGCTCAATTTCCATGAAATCTGAGGTAGCATGTTTTTTAATTTTATTGCTTTTTACAGCTCCTGCAGTTTGAATTGCACCTCCAAATAACAGAAATTTTTCAGTTAATGTAGTTTTACCAGCATCTGGATGGGAAATAATAGCGAATGTTTTTCGCTTGTTGATTTCGTTGATATACTTCATCTTTTACTCCTAGTTGATTACTTTTGCTTGATACATAGTTGCTGAAATATTTAATACAAATAACATTGAACAACTATCTTACAAAATGGTCGCAAAGGTAAGCTTTGATAAACAGTATTACAAAAAGGCGATTTTTGATAATAATTCAATGGAAATCGAATTTTAATTATTCAATAATAAGGATGTCTAATAAAAAATATTCCATGCCATCTACTATCAATTGGTTTGACTCAAACGAAGTATTTGACAACTTATTTCCAGACTTCAATAGCTCATTGATGAAAAGACATTGGACACCTCTTGAAGTCGCTAAAAAAGCAGCTCAATTTTTGGCTGCGGAAAAAAATGTCCGAATATTGGACATCGGTAGTGGTGTCGGAAAATTCTGCCTTGCAGCGGCTAATTATATGCCCTTGGCATTTTACACAGGAATAGAACAAAGAGGTAATTTAGTAGAACAAGCCATTCAGGCTAAAGAAATATTAGGACTCAAAAATGTGGATTTATTACATGGTAATTTTTCTACTATTAATTTCAAAAATTATGATCATTTCTATTTTTTTAATTCCTTTTACGAAAATTTCTCATTTTCAGAAAATATAGACAATCAATTTGAATACTCCAAGGAATTATATGAACAATACACTTATTTATTGAAGGAAAAATTAGATTTAAAGCCTTCAGGGACAAGGCTTGCAACATTTCATAGTACCGAGGAAGAAATTCCTAGAGACTATTTAGTAGTAGGTACAGAAATGAAAAATACACTTAAATTTTGGGTGAAAATTTAAGTTAATACCCAACCTACAATTAAAAATAGAAGCACTAGATTCCAGTATAATTATAAGGAGTAATATTTTTCAATTCAGTTTTTAAAGCTGTAGAAATTTTTAATTTTGAAATAAATTCATGGATAGCTTTTTTATCAATCGCATGTTTTCCTCTGGTGAGTTCCTTCAAAGCTTCATAAGGTTGAGGATAATTTTCTCTTCTTAAAACGGTCTGAATAGCTTCAGCAACGACCGCCCAATTATTATCTAAGTCTGCTTTTAATTTAACTTCGTTTAGTACCAACTTGCCTAGTCCTTTTTCTATTGACTTTAAAGACAAAACGGTGTGAGCTAACGGAACACCAATATTTCTTAATACAGTAGAATCAGTCAAATCTCTTTGTAGTCTGGATAAAGGAAGTTTTGCGGAAAGATGTTCCAACAATGCATTGGCAATACCTAAATTACCTTCTGCATTCTCAAAATCGATCGGATTAACCTTATGAGGCATCGCAGAGGAACCTATCTCACCCTTTTTAGTTTTTTGTTTAAAATAATCTGTGCTCACATAAGTCCAGATATCCCTACAAAAATCAATTAAAATAGTATTGATGCGTTTAATAGCATCAAAATGAGCAGCCAGTGTATCATAATGCTCAATTTGAGTAGTATACTGTTGACGCTGTAAACCCAATTTTTCTTCAGTAAATTGATTGGCAAATTTCACCCAGTCGTATTTCGGGTAGGCCACATGGTGAGCATTAAAATTTCCAGTAGCTCCACCGAATTTAGCCATAAAAGGGATATAACTAAATAGCTGAATTTGGTTCTCCAATCTTTCTACATACACCATTATTTCTTTACCCAATCGAGTAGGGGAAGCGGCTTGACCATGGGTGCGTGCAAGCATCGGGATATTTTTCCAATCCTTGGCCATTTTCAATAACTGATGCTGTAAATTGATAATGGAAGGCAGGTAATCGTGTTCCATGGCATGTTTCCAACTTAATGGAATAGCAGTGTTATTGATATCTTGAGAGGTCAAACCAAAATGAATCCATTCTTTGAGATGAGCTGCATTGCATTTATCCAATTCAGCCTTTAAGAAATACTCAACCGCTTTTACATCATGATTGGTAATTTTCTCAGTCTCCTTAATGGTGGCTGCATCTTCAATAGAAAAATTAGCAGCTGCATTTTGAAGATGGCTTTTTACGAGCGCTGGAACTTTAAAAAACTTCTTTTCGGCCAAGAATAAAAAATACTCCACTTCTACCATTACCCTATACTTGATCAAGGCGTATTCACTGAAATATTCATCTAAATGTTGCAATTGTGAACGATAACGTCCATCAATAGGCGAAATGGCGGTAAGTTGATGTAAATCCATGTGGTTAATGTAAATTTGTATGCAAAATTATACTAAAGCAATTGGACAGAAAAATAAGAGTGGGGGCAGTAAGTTATCTTAATACCAAACCGTTGATATATGGCTTTGAAAAAGGGATGATGAAAAAGGAGGTAGAATTGGTAATGGATTACCCTGCCAACATAGCTTCGATGCTATTAAAGGATGAAATTGACATTGGTTTGGTTCCAGTTGCTATATTGCCAGCATTGAAGGAATATCATATTATTTCAGATTACTGTATTGCCTGTGATGGAGAAGTGGTCAGTGTTTGTCTATTTAGCGAGGTACCTGTGAATGAGATTAAAACTATTTTATTGGATTATCAAAGTAAAACTTCCGTTGCACTGCTGAAGATATTACTGAAAGAGCATTGGAATATTAAACCAATATTAGTGGATACCTCATCCGGATATGAATTGTCAATTGAAGGAACTACAGCAGGCTTAGTGATAGGAGACAGGGCCTTAGAGCAAAGAAATAAGTCAAAATATAGTTATGACTTAGGGCAAGCTTGGAAGGAACTAACAGGACTTCCATTTGTTTTTGCTGTTTGGGTAAGTAATAAGCCAATGGACAAACAGTTTATTGAAAAGTTTAATATGTCAAATGCATTGGGAATTAAACACATTATAGAAGTTGTTAAATTGACTAATTTTTTATCTTTCGATCTGGAATTATATTATTCTAAATATATTAAATATCAAATAGATAATAAGAATCAAAAAGGTTTAAATGAATTTTTGTCTAGGGTTGATAAGCAATCTCACCCTTAAATTGAATTCGTTTAATAATTTCAAAAAGAATATTTTCGCAATTACTAATAAAATCGATTTTAATGGCTGAAACACTTGGAATGCTTTGTGATAAACTCACTATTGTAAAATTAAAACAATATCATACTACTGATGAAGTGAGACTAGTTAGTTTAAATAAGCAATGCGATCAACTCCAAATTGAAATTGATGAGTATTTTTCAGATGGATTTGCAGGCAATATACCTGCTGAACGTTTAACATTTGCTAGTAATAAAGTTTTCAAACAGCAGGGAAATGAAGTAAAAGAAATTCAAGGTAAAATTGGAGAAGTACTTTCTCAGTTAGCTGATGTTAATTGTAAGCTTTGGCATGAACAAGAAAAAGTATATGAATTTGAAACTGTACCGGTAGATCAAAAAGATACGGTCGTAAAGTTATTGGCTTTATTAAATCTAGAAAGAAACAAATGTATAGACGCTATTAATTTACAATTTTCAGAACTTGTTTTAAAAAAATTAAATAAATAAAGTATGCATATTCGTAAAAGAACAACCTGTAGAGTTTGTGGTTCTGCCTCTTTGACTCCAGTAATTGATTTAGGTCCGCAATATTTACAAGGATCTTTTGTTAAACCTGGAAAAGAAATGCCTTCACAGAGGAAAATTAATTGTTCGTTGGTAAGATGCAATCCTCAGCAAGATGAAAATGCCTGTGGACTATTACAAATGGAACACAGTGTACCTCCCGAAATTTTATACGCAGCTTACTGGTACCGCAGTGGTACAAATTCAACCATGCGCAATCATTTAAAAGATATCGTAAGTACTACATTGAGTTTATTAAAAAAAGACAATTGTAATGTTTTAGACATTGGATGCAATGACGGAACGTTGTTAGATTTTTATCCTACCCATTTTGAAAAATTCGGATGTGACCCAAGTGATGTTGCCCAGGAAGTAAAAAATGCAACTGTAGTCCAAGATATTTTCCCTTCAGCAGAATTGTCGACTGCCATTGGTAATAAAAAAATGGATGTCATAACGTCTATTGCAATGTTTTATGATTTGGAAAGTCCTGTTGATTTTGTAAAGAATATAAAACGCTATTTATCTCCTGAAGGAATTTGGGTATTTGAAATGAGTTATATGCCTCATATGTTAGAGTTAGATAGCTATGATACCATCTGTCATGAACATTTAGAGTTTTATAGTTTGGCTGTTTTGGAAAAAATAGTATCGATGGGAGATATGAAAATTTTTAAAATCGCATTTAACGATATCAATGGAGGCAGTATTAGATGTTATGCAACACACAAAGAAAGTGGATTGTATGCCAACAAAGAAAATCATCGGTTAATGAATGACATCCGTCAAAAAGAATTTGATTTGGAATTGGATACGGATAAGCCTTATGTAGCATTTCAATATAGAATAGAAAAGGTTAAAAATGAATTGCATGATTTATTAGTTAAATTAAAACAAGAGGGAAAGAGAGTTCATATTTACGGCGCATCTACAAAGGGGAACACCATTCTTCAGTGGTGCGATATTAACAGCATGTTGGTAGAATATGCAGCGGAAAGAAATCCCGATAAATATGGTGCCTATACTTTAGGAACGAATATCCCAATTATATCTGAAGCTGAAAGTAGGGCCATGAACCCAGATTATTATTTGGTTTTACCTTGGCATTTCAAGGCTGAGTTTATTGAAAGGGAAAAAGAAGCTTTAGAAAAGGGAACTGGTTTTATTTTCCCAATACCTACTATTGATATTTATAAGAAATAGAAATGAAAAAGTTAAATGTTTTATTTGTATCACATTTCAAATCACAATGTGGTGTTTTCGAGTTTGGTAAAAATATTTTTCAAACAATCTCTGAGTCTAATAAATATAATTTCATATGGTTGGAATGTGATTCATTGTTAAGATTGAAAAATTCAATTGATGAAAATAATCCTTCTATAATAATATACAATTATCATCCTGCTACTATGCCTTGGCTATACAGTAGAGTAGGGCCGAAGCTTTTTAAAAATAATATAAACAATATAAAAGCAATTCAAATTGGGATTATGCATGAGATAACCCAAGAAATTGCTGATAATACAACTTCTTATAAAAATAAATACCTGTTGATGGGTCGTGAAAAACTTATCAATGTTCTCTTTGATTATTATATTGCAGCTGATCCAACCTTATTATTACGTAATCCTTTTGTTTTCAAAACTGGCAGACTTTTGCCAACTTACTCCAATAATTTTCCTAAACCGGAAGTTTTGACTATTGGAAGTTTTGGATTTGGAACACCTAATAAAGGATTTGAAAAAATTGTAACACTGGTACAAAATGAATTTGATGATGCAATTATCCGACTCAACATACCAGCTGCTGACTATGCAGATAGTGAAGGACACAACGCAAAGCAAATAGCAAGTAATTGCAAAGAATTAATAAAAAAGAAGGGTATTCAATTAGAAATAACCCATGATTTTCTTGATGACAAAGGTATTCTTGATTTTTTAGCAAAAAACTCAATCAATGTATTTTTATACGAGCACTCTAGTATTATGAGAATATCCAG
>Ga0114978_10000485_pt1 | contig 33883 bp, 21 predicted proteins | sample S_140212_EF_Meta_FD_87027 | JGI IMG/M metagenome (GOLD analysis project Ga0114978, IMG submission 87027) | Freshwater microbial communities from Lake Simoncouche, Canada to study carbon cycling - S_140212_EF_MetaG | ecosystem: Environmental > Aquatic > Freshwater > Lake | place: Lake...
GCGGACGCACCCAGTCCCCGTTCCTCCACACCACACTCGCTCTGGATTGATCCCGATTCCACACGACGTTCACCCCGTTGGGGTTCTGGAATGTGGTCGTACCCCGTTCCAGGGGCTTACGCACCCTGGCTATTGACTGACGTCCCCTTGGGACTGGCAAAAGACAAGAAATCGCCAGCCGATTCCTGAGCCGTATTCCGCTTCAAAAATTCCGCTTCAAAAAGGGTAAGTCCAATTCACTGCCAAAAGCTAACAGGGAACGAATGGTTTCGTCTCCAAAACCCGGAGGAACGGGGACGGCTGACGCTCACGGGTGTAAGAACGGGTACAGGCACCGCGGACGGAGCCAGTCCCCGTTCTTACACCCTTTCCGCCACCCGGAAATGTGGTCGTACCCCGTTCCAGGGGCTTACACCCCTGGCGATTCACTGACGTCCCGTTGGGACTAAAACGGGGAGACATCAAAGACGTGAAGCAGGGAGAATTATTCTTCGTCGGAAACCCTCTCTGAGGACACACTGAGGACACACTGAGGACACACTGGGGACACACTGGGGACATAAAAAATGCCGTGTCATTCTCGATTTTCGTTACGCAAAACAGGATTGCACCCACAGAAGTAGTGCTTGTTCGGTTGCGTTTCACTCGTTGGGTGTTACACCGGCGTGACTTGGGCAAGCGTCCGTGATACGGATCCCTGCTTGAGTTTTCTTGGTCGACGTTGTCCAATCGATCTGGGTGTGGAGGTCTAAGTGGGTGGGGATCTTCTGGGAGTGGATCTTACGGGAGTGGTGTTCTTACGGAGTGGTGTTCTTACGGAGTGGATCGGACCTGCTGCCGACGGAATGCGAATCGATCGAATCCCTGTGGGACTCGTTCCGAAAGAAGATCCTGCCACTTCGTGACCTCACGAGGATTCCAGCCCCGATCACGAAAGATTCCTGGATTGACCAGAATTGACGAGGGTTCCAATTACGAGGGTTTCAAGATGTTGACTGCTGGTGTGGCCCGGACGACTCTGACCCCGTTCTGGGGTGTTGAACTGACCGGATGGGGTTATTACATCGAACGACGGTGGCAGCGGATTCATGATGATCTGCAGGCGACGGCACTCGTCGTTGATGATGGGGGGCAGCAGGTGGCCCTCGTCACACTCGATCTGATGGTGATTGACGAACACTTTACCAGGGTGACTCGTGATCGAATCCACCGGGCGACGGGATTGGCTCATTCGGCCATTCTGCTGACCTGTTCACATAGCCACAATGCGCCGGCCGCAGGGGGCTTGCTGGGGGTGGGGGAATGTGATCCGGCGTATGAAGACTGGGCTAGCCAGCAGGCGGCCACTGCGGTGATTCTCGCCTGGAACCAGCGAGTCGAGGCTCGACTGGCAACGGCGCGCGGCGAATTGGTTGGGCATACGTTCAATCGAACTCGGCCTGACGGGTTTGTCGATACGACGGTCACCACGCTGCAGGTGGAAACGGTCCGCGGACAACCACTCGCCGTCGTCGTGAATTTCGGGGCACATCCGACCGTCACCACGCAATGGAGGCCGCTTGAGGTTTCGCGTGACCTTCCCGGACTCGTTTGCGATCAAATTGAACAGGCCCTGCCGGGTGTCACCGCCATGTACGTGCAGGGGGCCTGCGGTGATGTCAATTTCCTGCGTGAGTATGTGGATGAAGAGCGCCATCAGGAACCGGCTCAGCGACTGACCGAGGTGGTACTGCGAAGTTTGACCACGGCGACGAAGTGTGCAACTCCTCGCGTGGCATTCGCGAGCGAGATTGCCGTGCTGCCGACACGTCGCTGGTTACCGCACGAATTGATGGTCGATCGGAACGAAGCGATCCGGCGACTCAAGACGAATGATGTCGCCGGTTGGCGCGAGACCATCGGCCGATCGATGACCAACCGTCCAGACGATATGATCGATCGGCATGGGGGCGACGTTTTGAAGGGTGTTCGTGCCATGGCCCGATTTCACGTTGAATGGACGGATCGAATGCTGGTGGATCTGGATTCCCGACCACTGACTCTGCAGACTGAGGTTCAGACGCTGCGGATTGGGGACCTGTATGTCACCGCCAATGCCTCGGAATTTTTTACTCCGTTTGCCTTGGAGGTGCGACAACGGGCCCACGTTCCGGAACTGATGCTCGCCTGTTATGCCAATGGACGAATCGGCTACCTTCCCGACGAGCATGATATCGAGGCGCGCAGTTACGCCGGTTACCAGTCACCCAAGTACTGTAATCAGTTCCCGTTCGTCGCCGATTCAGGACCAGCGATGTGTGCGGCGATGCTCAGGACGGTGAGGCGGTGTGTGAGCTAGCAACGGGAATTAGTTTTCAGTTTTCAGTTTTCAGTTATAAGAGCTTGGCGATGGGGTTGCCGTCGTGTGCCACCTTGAACGGGCGACCTGTCGGGGAGAAGACGATTTTGTCTCGTTGCAGGCCGAGCGCCGTCGCGATTGTGGCGTTGAAGTCGGCGGGTTCGACACCGTCGGTTGCCACCGAATGACCAGCGGCGTCGGAAGTGCCGTAGAACTGTCCTCCTTTGATTCCTCCCCCGGCCAAAAGTGAGGAAAAGACGGCGGGATGGTGGTCGCGACCGGCGTTATAATTGATGGCGGGTGAGCGTCCAAATTCGGTGGTGAGAACCACCAGAGTTTCTTCCAGCAGACCCCTTTCCGCGAGATCTTTGAGGAGATTACCGACCGCACGATCCATGATGTCGGCACGCGCGGGGAGGGCTCCGCCGTTGTAGATATTGCTGTGCATATCCCAGCCACCACAGGTGACTTCGACACAGCGGACATTATTTTCAATCAGGCGCCGTGCGAGCAAACAGCCCTGGCCAAACGAATCACGCCCGTAGCGGTCACGATCTTCGTTTTTCTCGTTGTTCAGATCAAAGGCTTTTAATTCGCCGCTGGTGAGCAGGCTGGTCGCTTCGGCGTAGAAGTCGGTGTACGACTGAACTTTTTTGACTTTGAATTTTTCGCGAAATTTTTTGTCGAACCCGTTGATCAGCGTAATCCGCTTTTCGAAGGAATCGTCGGTCAGATACTGCGGGGCGGTGGTATTTTCCAGTCCTCGATTCGGGTCCCCGATCGGCAAGGGACTGAACGACGGATCGAAAAATCCGGCTCCAGGATGTCGCGCGGGCGCACTGATCAGGACCGTATCGGGGAGCGTTTTGTTTTGTCGCCCCTGCAGTTGCTGCAGCCAGGGACCCAGCGACGGATGGCGTTCTGTCGCAATCTCTTCGTAACTCGTCCGCATCAGGTATTCGCCCGCTTCATGGTCAGCGGTTTGTGTGTGCATCGATCGGATGACAGCCAGTTTATCGAACTGACTGGCCAGGTTGGGCAGGAACTGGCTGATTTGTGCCCCTGCGACCGAGGTATTGATTGGCTTGGTGTCCCCCTGATTGACGTGACCAGGCTTCAGGTCAAAGGTATCCAGATGGGTCATGGCACCATTCATGAACAGATAGATCAGCCGTTTGGCTTTGCCACCGGTTGCCGTCTGGGCTGTGACGACTTGTTCGAGAGCCGGCAGCATCGAAACCCCCAGCATCGACTTGGCGGCGTATTCGACAAACTGACGACGATCAATCGGACCAAGCTTGGAAAACAGCGTTTTCATCGAATCACCTTGTCTATGGGGACAGAGATCGTAAAGAGCCAAGGACCATTCGGAAGGACTGGGCAGTCGGGCCATTCGGCACCACTGCCCAGTCGGACTGCGAATCGACGTGGCTATTGAATGAAGAGGAATTCGCGGGTGTTGACGAGTGACCAGATCAGGTTTCCGTACCCGGCCAGATCGCTTTTGGCCACTTCCTGCTTGGCGAGTTCCAGTTCGGCGTTATCGGGTTCACGATTAAGGATGGTCAGGAAGATCACTTTTACTCGGTCTGCGGTCGACTTTTTTCGCATGACGTTGTTGTAGATCGTGGAATTCTTTTCCAGCAACATGTGAGTAATCGGGCCATTGAACATGAACAGGACTTGCGGTACCGAACCGACTGTGGCCGAGGCGGAAATCAGTTCCCGATCAGACTGTCCGAACATTCTCAGAAAGTGGTTGGCAGGAACGGGGGAGGGAAGTTCCGAAGCCCGTGCAAGCAGTGTCCCTTTATAGACGTACTTGGCTTGGCGTTTTCCCTGGATTCCGTCAATTTCGGCACTTTTGAACTCGGCATCGAGCATTTTTTTGGCCGAGATGGTGTTGAGGTCGAGTCCCACCACTTCGGTCCGCATTTTGGCAGGCATTTCGCGATACTCGTCCGGATCGACGACGGCGAGGGTCAAGAACGAATCCCAGGCCTGCTCGGCGGTCATCCGGCGGAGATTGGGGCCGGGATAGTGATAGGGTTCTCCCAACGGGACTTCGACGGCACACGCTTCCCGCTGATAAACTTCGGTGTTGAAGACGATTCGGAGATATTCTTTCATGTCGAAGTCGAGTCGTTTGATCTCGGACTCGAGGAAGGTCATCAGTTCGGGATTTTCCGGAGCGGATTTATCGAGGATATCATCGACCGGTTCGATCTGTCCGGTCCCGAGTGCCTGTTTCCAGAGTCGGTTGGCGATCGTGAGGGCGAAGCGGGGGTTTTGTTTTGAGGTGAGCCAGCGGGCGAAGGCTTGGCGTGGTGTTTCCCCGGTCCGAATTTCGGCAGGGAAACCAATCACCGTTTTCGGCTCAATCAGATCTTCGGGTTTGGCATCGGTATATTTGTAATCTTTGGGGAGTCGGATTTTTCGATCGGTTTGATCGTTGACGATCATCATGTTGATCCCCATCAGTCGGTCAAAGCGATAGGAATTCTGCCGCCGATCCTCTTCTTCCTGCTCAATCTCGGCATACTCTTCATGGAGCCGATCGTTGGGGTTCTTTTGCCAGTACCGGGTGTCGTGGCCACCCGTGCTGGTGACGGTCCCGAAGGTGAACGCCGCCATTTGATAGAATTCTCGTTGCGTCCAGTGCTCGGTCGGGTGGTCATGGCACTGGGCACACCCGATGCGGGTTCCCAAAAAGATCCGGACGGTGTTGTTCATGTTATCCAGTGGCATGTTGGCATCCCGCTGGAAATAACCAACCGCCGGGTTATTCCAGACGAGACCTTCGGCGGTCATGATTTCGCTGACCAATTTGTCCCAGGGCTTGTTTTCCGCCAGCGACTGTTTGATCCATTGGCGATACGGTTCGCCGCGAACGCTGTTGTTCAGGTTGTCGGTGTAACGCAAGACATCGGCCCAATAGTTGAAGAAGTGGCTGGCATAGCCATCGCTCGCCAGCAGTTCATCAATTAGTCGCGTGCGTCGGTCTGGTTCGGTGGCCGCGAGGAACTTCTGGGTTTGCTGATAGGTGGGAACGGTACCGGTGATATCCAGATAAACACGTCGCAGGAACTGAGCGTCGGAGGTTTTGGGGTTGGGCGTGACGTTATATTTGGTGTAGTTCAGGCCGACCAGTCGATCAATCTCTTTGGCCGACCGGAGTGCGTCGGGACGCTTACCGGGGGCGACCCCTTTCGAAGCGACCATGAATCGAGCGGGGAGTTCTTCTGGTTTCTTGGCGGCGGTTTTGGGTGGTGGGGGTGGATGAAGTTCTTTTAACTTCGCCAGATCGGCTCGTTCTTCCTTGGATTTGTTTGTCTTTTTGTAGGACTCGCTCCGTCCTTTGTAGGCGGCGTCGAGTCGCGGGTCGAGTTCCACCGCTTTGGTGAAATCTTGAATCGCCTTTTCGTGGTCCCGTTTTCCCTGATGGGCATAGCCTCGAGAGGTGTACGCGCCCGGATCATTGTTTTTGCTGGTGATCGCTTTGTCGAACGAGGCGATCGCTTCGTCATAGTTCTTCTGCGACAAATAGGCTCGGCCCCGCTGCAAGTGGGCTTTGGCACAATTGGGATCAATCTTCAGGGCCAGATCCAGATCCGCTTTCGCCCTGGGAAGCTCACCTTTCATGCTGTACAGCAGGGCGCGGTCACAGAGCGCCTCGGTGAAATTGGGATCGAGTGTGAGAGCCTGATCCAAATCTTTTTGCGGATCGGATTTGGTGTCGGCTTTGGCGATGATGGCGGCGGCACGACGCTGAAAGGCGACCGCCAGGTTGGGGTCCAGTTCCAGTGCCTTGTTCTGATCGGCAATCACTTGATCGAAATTTCCTTTGGCACCGTAGGCGAATCCCCGGTTGCTGTAGGCTGCTGCGTACTTCGGATTCGCTCCAATGGCGCGGTCAAAGCTCGTGATGGCTTTATCGAACTGTCGGCGGGCGAGATAGGCGACCCCTCGATTGTTATGGGCTTCGGCGTGATTTCCTTTTTCGAGTAACGCGAAATAGGCGCTGTCGATCGCCTTGAGGTACTCCCCTTTTTTGTAGTAAGACGTTGAGCGGTTCGTGTACGCGTCGGCTCGATTCTGGATGGTGATCGGGTCTCGACCGGTCTGTTCAAAAACCTTGGCAAATTGGGCGATGGCACCATCGTGATCCCCTTTGCCATTCAGGGCAATCCCCTTGAAAACGAAGGCCGCCCCTTTGGTCGGTTCTGCCTGCAGCACCTGATCGCATTCTTGAATTAAGAGATCCCACTCACCCCGTGCTCGTCGCTCCATGGACTGCACCACGAATGGATCGGGAGGGGTCTCTTTCTCGTCCTTTTGCTGTGCCGCAGCCTGGTGGCTTGTCATGAGCGGGGTCAGCACCAGGGTCAGCATCAGGCACAAAAATCCAGTGCGAATTCGGAGGAAACGCTGGAGGATTCGCGGAAACCGCTGTGGCGGAGTGCTGGAAACGAGGTCTCGATTCATCAGGCGCATCCTTTAGAGTCAGGGATGATTAGATCGGGATCGATCGCAGAGAGTCAATCGTGGATTGGAATCAGATCTTCTCAACTCGAAGGTCAGAGTTCAAGCGCAAACGGCGGTTGATGGGAGGTAAAAAAACAGTGGGTCAGAGAGAACTCTGACCCACTGTGACGACGATTCTGATTTCGAGCGTGCTGGAATTATCCGGCAGTTGACCGGATCCGATTCAGTTTTTCAGAGCGGTGGTGGACAATTCCTTGATTCGGACGTTGCGGAACTCAACCGGATCACTGTGGCCAGCGAATCCGAAATAGCCTTGCGTCCGATCTTTACCGGGGTGAGGAGAGTTGGCCATGATGTCTTTGACTTGGCTGAGGTCTGTTTCCAGGATCACGTTTCCGTTCAGTTCCACCTTGATCGTCGAACCGATTACGGTCACTTCCTGGTAGTTCCATTCGCCAATGGGGCGGTGGAAACCGCGAGCGGCGGCACCCATCCCATAGGCGGATCCGTGGTACTGTCGTGGATCGAGCTTGGCGTACTGAGCGGCATCGTTATCGAGGACCTGCAGTTCGCACATTCCGGTGTATGCGGCATCCCCTTCGCCGGGATAGCGAATGGCCAAGCCGTTATTGCCACCGGGCGGAAGCTTGAATTCGAGTCGTGCGATGAAGTCACCATATTCGTGCTTGGTGTGCAGGACTCCCCCCTTGCCTGTCTTGCAGCGGATCGCACCGTCTGTGACTTCGTAATTGTCGACGGCACCGGTCCAGCCATTCAGGGTTTTGCCATCGAACAGGGTTGTAAATCCGTCGTTTGCCAAAAGAGCGTTGGCTTCGCTGGCGGGGATTTCGCGGACGAAGAGGTTTTTCCAGCGGATTTCGCCACCATGGGTCTGCAGTTGCACCGGGCCACGAGCAATCAATGGCGTTTTGGGGTCAAAATAGTTTTCCAGCGTTGCGTGATCGACAACCAGCTTGCCATTCAGAAACACGGTGGTTTTGGCACCGACTTGTCGAATGCGGAAGTCGTTCCATTCGCCGAAGGGGCGATCGGCTTTGACGAGCGGATGCTTTCCTGGGCGGCCGTCACGATTGTTCCAGAGACCACCTGATCCTTTGTCAGCCCCAATTTTGAATTTTGCCTCTTCCGTGGAATCCCAGATTTGGACTTGTGGAGTCCCTTTCAGGTAAATGCCACTGTCTGCCTTGGGGACGGTTTTGTAGCTGATGAACATCTCGTAATCGCCAAAGGCTTCGTCCGAGGTGAGATAGAGGCCAAATCCATCGTTGACCAGATCCCCGTTTTGAATCGACCAATGCTGATTCACATCTTCGAGGCTTTTCTTGCGCGCTGCAGTGCGATCTTCTGCCGAGAGTGCGGCGAGTTTACGGGGGTCTTCCGTACCAACTCCGTGCCATCCGCTCAGGTCCTTGCCGTTAAAAAGGGCTCGGAAACCGGCTGGGGGGACATTGTCGGCCGCGTTGATCGGCAGTGAAATCCCGGTGGCCGAGGCGATGGCCGCAAAAAACAGAAATCGGAACGAATTGGAACAAGTCCGCACAGTGAGGCTCCTTATTTTCAGACTCTAGGGAACATTCGGAACAGAGTTAACGGGTAAACCGAGGAACAGCCCCGATTTGCTCATCGCATTTTGCCATCTTACCGATCAAGCGATGTCGATGCCACGATTCGCATAGGGATACTGGTCCACACTTTTCGGAGTAATCGACAAAAATTGCCACGAACCGAAAATGTTGCGTGAATTTGCTCGTGTCAAACGGTAGATTGGCTGGGAACCTGTGTAGAGTTGCCGAATTCGAATTCTCTGCGAAGTTCCCGCGTGATCTTCTCGGAGCAAACATTTTTGATACTGGATTGTGAAAAAACGCCAGCGAATCTTCACAAGGCGACGTACGATTTCGGAGATGAATCACCTTCCACTTAACAATTTCTTAAATCCCTTCAGTCTTCGACGCGTGTGAGTTTTCGAAGTCGCGACGAATCGTCCGGATTTTTAGAGTCGGTTATTTGCCATGAAAATGCAAATTGTCTCGTGTCCGAAATGTGGAACGAATCTGTTGCATGATACCGCTCAGTGTCATGCGTGCGGTCACGTCATTGACCAGCGTTCAGCAGCACAGCTGAAACAGATCAAGTCGCGACAACTTCCGACTGACAATGCCGTGGCGGGGGACATGCAGGACTGCCCCAGTTGCGGGGAGACTTGTCGCATGGGCTTGGTTCGTTGTTGGAACTGCAGCACCTTTCTACGTCCTGAAATTGAAGCCTCGTACCGTCAGAAACTGAGGGTACAGCGGCGACGTGTCGAGCATATTGATCTCCCGGTGATTGAGGCAACCGTCGTCACGGAAGCGGATTCACTGCAACGGGCTGTTTTACCGAATCCAACTTATGTCGCCAGATCCCATTCGAGCGATGAATCAGACGATGACGATGGCTTTGATCTTTCCAGTGAAGCGTCGTTCTTGGATGAAAGTTCGCAGTCTGAGGAAAGTTCGTTGCCGTTGGGTTTGGACAATTTGCAGTTTGCCGATTCCCCTGCAGACCCCGCAGACAATTCAGACACGTTTCGTTTGCTCCCGGTCGAAGTGACGACGGTCGAGGCCACTTTGCCCTCTGCGAGTGATGCCAGTGAGTCACCGTTGTTTGAAGATCCCGCTGAACCTCAGGTTCAGGTGGTCACTGTCGAGCCGCCGATTCGGGTTGAGGAACCACCTCCATCGCAGCAGGAAGTGGAAGTCGGGCTCGCCGATGATTTATTGAAAATCGCTGCCAATGAAGAGTTGGATATTCAAAAGGTTCGCAAGACGTTGCGTTCGAAGGACACTTTCGTGATCTTCTGCCCACAAGGTTGTAAGATCCGGGTCCAGGAAAAGCATCGTGGTCGCGCCGGCAAGTGTCCTCGCTGCCAGTGCGAGTTTGTCGTGCCGCGAAAAGTGATCCCGAAGAAGGAAAACGAGGCGAGTGCCACCACGACCGAAGTGGCTCCAGTCAGTCGATACAAAAAATGGCTGACCGATATTCGCTTGCATACGGTTGATCCGCAAAAACTCCGCATTAAACCGGATAGCCTGCTGAATGAATGTACGGCTGTGGATCTTGGATTTTCGGAAGAGGATGTCATCCTGGCCACTCTTTTGGCGGGCAAGTACGCTGCGAACGCGAAAAAGGCTCTCCCTGTCCGTCAGGCGATGATTGACCATTTTTTGAAGCAGGGAGCCTTCGATCAATTGGTCGTTCCGGCCAAAAAACTCTTGAAAAAAGAAGCCTTGGCCCAGGTCGCGATTGCGCAACCCACTCCCGCCGGCACCGAATCGCTCTTCGCCGACATTCCCGTCTTCGGTACCAATCGAATTGCCGTCAAGATTCCCAAAACCCCGGACAGCCCTCATTCGCAGTACCTTTCTTTTAGCCTCTCGGAATTTCGGGCGTTTGTCACGGGAATGCAAACGATCTGTGGAATCGAAGGATTCGGTATTGGTACAGAAATTCCGCTGACCGAACAGTACACGACCGCCAAATGCAGTGTGAGCAATGTTCCTGTGAAGGAACTGAATCAACTCAACTATTACCAGGCGGATCCGACATTTACGTTGGAAGTCACCGGCTGGCGTTGTGCCGGCTGCAAGATTGTGGTGAGTGAGGCGGCTCGTGCTGACGCCAAGTTGGGGGGAGCGAACGGCAAGGGGATTGCTAAAGCCAAATGTCCGAAGTGTACCCAGAAAATGGGGAATCAACCCCTGTATCAACTCCCCGAAAAGAGTGTCGAGACCTCAGCAGCGACCCAGCCGGAACCGGCGATGGCTTGACCGGTTCGTATTGGAATGCTTATCGGTCAATCACTGCGGCCTGTTCGATCAAATACAGGCCGTACGGCTTTCCTTCGTCCGCCAGCATCTTGATGCGAAAGGTGCCGACCACATCGAAGGCGCGTGTGGCAGGGATATAGTTGGTGGTTTTGCCTGATTTCATATCGACCTGAACCAGGTCATAGATCTTCGGATCACGTCCAAAACAACAAATCTGGTTATCCCTCGCCAGTACAAATCGCTCGATTCCCTCGGTTTCGTAAGTCGGGTACATGAAGCCGCGAATGCGGATGGTCTTGCCGTCGAGTCCTTTTAGCCAATCCGGCATCAGTTCGTCGGCATTTTCGACGACGGGTTCCATGTTGAGGACTTTTAGCAGGTCGAGGTCGTCGAAAGAAACGCGTAAAGCCCCCGTTTTCGGCTCGGTCTGGAATTTTTTCTCTTTGATCAACAACTCAATCTGATTCGGTAGTGAAGCGGTCGAGCCGGTAATACTCGTCCCGCCCTGGCCTGCGCCGACTTGAGGAGTCGTCGGAGTGGCTGCGGTGAACTCTTCTCGAACCTTTGTATCGCTGGGAAGAATATTCAGCAGCGAGCGAACGCTCGACACGACATTGACAGGTCCCAGGGCCGAGACCGGCAACGCGTCATCCTCTTCTTCGGAGGGGGTCAATGTTGCTTCCAGCCCTGCTGTGGTTTGCGGTGAGTCCGGCGGGGACACTTGGGTTAATACGGCAGGATCCTCAGGAGAGGGAGCGTCATGCTCTTTCGCGGGGCGATACCCGCTGAGGTTGGTTTCGCCGCAGCCAATCAGAGAATTCAGCATGAGCGTGACTGATAGCCCGATCGCCATCCCTGTTCGACAGGTCCCGCTTGTCATCAATAATTCCTTGAACTTGGCTGCCAGCAGGAAACGGGGAGGGGGGCGAGACCCCCTGAGACATAATTGCGAGGGTTCCGATTGTCAGATCTCGCAGAGAATGAAGAGGAATGCAACCCCAGTTGTGGGGCGACGCGGGTGTTTTGCTGGAATTCGTGCTTGCGAACGAGCCACATCCTTTTTGGTCTACGATTTCGTCGACACGGATTTCGTGGGAACTGTGACGGAATCTTCCCGGAAATTCGGCTTTAATACCAGGTTTTTGCTGGGGCGAAGTATTTGCAGTCGAGCTGGTAAATTGGCTGCAAACCACTCTCATCCACCGTCGGTTCCACTCGTAAGGTTCCCGCCACCCCCACCAGCATCTTGTCGTGGTAGTTCACGGTTTTGCCGCCGATCATGCGAATCAGAATCATATCGGTTTGCTGTGGTGATCCACCGAAGCAGCATTCACCCGAATCCTTACACAACACGAATGACGAAAGTCCTTCCGTTTCGCGATAGGGGTACATGTATCCTTTGAGGTAAATGGGCTTGTCTGCAAGCTTTGCAACGTCAGCGTGGATTCCCAACTGGCCACCAGAGACCTTAAACCCCTTTTGGGAAATATCGCTGTTAAAGTTAATCCGCACGAACCCCTCGGGGACCTCGGTCGTATAGCTATGCACATGCAGTCCCGAAAACGCGATGAACATCAACAGCATCATGACGAGGCAGGTGATGGCCAAGCCACTGCCGCCGAGTGAACCAGCCGATCGCGAGATCTGGTAATAGGCGACAAACGCCAGCGCAATCCCCAGCAATGGCACAATCAGCAGCAGGTCAGACAAGCCCGCCAGCATTGACAGGCAAACGAACGCCATGCTGACCGCAACAAGGGGAGGCATCGGTTTGTATTGGAATTCGTCTTGATCAAGCTCAGCGGGCATCAGCGAATTGGGATTCATTTGGTTCACCATAGACATCTCGTTCAACCGGGGTTTCCCCCTCTCCAAATTACCGATTCGCTTCCAGGCATTCCACAGGCCGCCCGAAATCTTTCCCAGAAATCGACTCCCGTGATTATACGTCAAAACAACGAGGGATGTTGGCCAGACGAGAAAAAGACTGGCAGCCCCGCGGGCAGGTGTTGTGATGGAATCGCGGCGTCGGGTACTGGAGGTCCCCGGACGGGCCTGTGGAGTGCCGCATTTGAATGCGATTCATTGCCGTCGAATCAATGTCATTCACATGGGACAACGTGGTTGAATCGCTATTGATCACTCATCGTTTTGTATCTGAATTCACCCTGAAATTAACACGGGTTTTTCTGGATTTTTGGTAAGGATTGGAGTTAGAATCACTGGTACGTTGTCGAAATTCCTGACTGATTTGGGGAATCACCGAGTCGCCCAACCTCATTCGGTGATCCTGAAAACCCATTTTCAAGAAACACCGGTTCCGTTTGTCAAAACGGCTCCCTTCGCAGGATTTTTGCTTTGATTTTTGTAACCGTCGGAAATATGGATCCCTTTGATCGCTTGCTGCAGGGCATTGATGATTGGATTGCGAGCCAGTCGATCCAGGAACCGGTCTTTGCTCAAATCGGCAAGAGCCAGTACCAGCCGAAGCACTTCCAAGCGGTTCGATTTTTGACTCCTCAGGAATATCGGCGCTATTTTGAGGAGGCTCGGTTTGTGATTGCTCATGCCGGCATGGGTTCGATCATCACTGCAATCGAATTGAGCAAGTATATTGTCGTGATGCCGAAGCGAGCGTCGTTGGGTGAGCAGCGAAATGAGCATCAATTGGCGACGGCACGCCATTTCCAGCGATACCATCGGATCCGGGTCGCCGAAAACGAACACGATCTTCCGCTGGTCATCGGCCAATTATTGTCTTCGCAGTTCGATTCCCCGGCGAATCACACGGATTGCGATGCAGAGGCTTGGCCCCCTGATGAGTCTCTGATTCAATTTGTGAACGAATTTTTGACTTCGACCTCGACCGCCAGCAGCAAAAAATGAACGATTGAAGGTCGATCCCGCATTCCGGTTCACGGTTGGGTGTGATGGGTATTCGTCATGATTTCGTCTTGAGAAGAGATCACTGCACCTCGGATCATGCTCATTCAAGTCCGCTTGGTGATCGGGTTGCGTTTCAGATCGGAAATGTCCGGTCCGTGGGGAATGACCGTTGAGACTTCTTGTCCCGATTCTATCACAATTGAGTGGGTAGGAAACCGACTCGCATTCGACCGCATTCGAGTCGCTCGGCCCCCCCTTTTTTTGCAGGTTTGCTTCGACGCAATGCCAAACTTGCCTTGTTGTTGCGGCGTTGACGTGCCAGAAGCGGATCACGAGTTTCCCCATGGGGGAAACCCAAACCCTTCAAGAGAAGACTCTTCAGCAAATTCCCGTCCGGTCAGTCGATTCCCGTCCCGTAGGATCGCCGTATCGAAAAATTCTTCCCATCGCTGGTGTTCCTCGCGGACCAAAGTCCGTTCTGCGGTTTTTTACCCAAAACCGACCTGCTTCCCGTACCTGAAACCCTCTTGATGCGTCGATCTTAAAAAATCTGCACAAGGTTTGTGGAGGGTCTTGGGTTTCCGCTTTCGATAAGTTTCGTTACAATCGTATTCGACGGGTCTTAAGCGGTCTCGTTTGCGCGGGGCTCTTTGGTACCGTGCGCGATCATTGCACGGTGTTATTTGGTTTCGGCCTGTCAGGAATTCTTTCTGATTGGTGACAGTCTGGGTTTCAACACTCGACAATCACCAACAAAAACGGGCTGAATTACCAACAAAAAGCGCCAATACGGAGAGGTGGCAGAGCGGCCGATTGTGCAGCACTGGAAATGCTGTGTCCTCGAAAGGGGACCGAGGGTTCGAATCCCTCCCTCTCCGCTCGTTCTCGCAGCCTGTAAAACAAAATCTTTTGTTTTACAGGCTTTTTTCATATCGTGGTTCTGCGAATCGATTCCTTGGCAATCATATGATGCACTGCGATGGAAGATGGAAGTCGTACCGCCAGTTTGTGGGTTCCTGCCGTCAATTTGCCAGAGGTGCAATCCCCTGCTGCGATGAATCGGCGAACGCGGAATTCAGGGCAGACGGATCCTGTATTTGTCCGGATTTTCCAGCGTGGAATTGAACAAAAGTTAATGGAGGCCACAAAGGGGAGGGGCAGAGGTTCAAGACGGATCCCCATCGAATTTGCCCCCTGCCGCTTTCAGGTGTTGCCCGGTGCGATCAGACGATGATTTGGCGATCGGCCTGACAGAGAAAATCGTAGGCCTCACTGCTGTTGTCGATCGCGCGCAGATCGTCCACAAACCCAGGGGTCTGCAGCAGGCGTCCGAGTCGTGCCAGAACGTGCAGGTGCGTGCGTGAATCACGGCAGGCGACCAGGAAAAATAGGTCTGTCATCACGTGACGGGGTGCCCCAAAAGGGATGCCGGACATGAGTCGCCCGTAGGCAATGACGGACTGTCCGAGGGCCTCGGGCAAGGGATTGCGGGGGTGGGGAATGGCAACTCCATTCTCGAAGGCGGTCGATAAAACGGACTCGCGATCTTGCACTGCCGAGAGCAGCGCGGCGGGTTGCCAGACATGCCAAGTCCGTCCCGCGACTTCCACCAGGCTTTCCAGCACGGATCGTTTGGTGCGTGCTTCGAGTGGCACCATCACCGTCTCGGGTGTCAATAACGCCGCAATCGGGTGGGGGTCGGTAAATTCGGCCGAACGATGGGTCTGTTCGAGAACAGCAAGCTCTCGGTCTGTGTACTCACGCATCTCTTGTTCAAGCCAGTGCGTGATCTCTGTGGGGTGGAACTGCCATTCACCGGCAATTTTTCGCCCGGGAACGCGTCCTCGCTGCACGAGTTTTTCAATTTCTCTGCGGTCTCGTCCTAATTGACGAGCCAATTCTTCAAGGCTGAACCAATCTCGCGACATGTTTCGGCCAGACATTCAAAAAGCGGGAGGGATCATAGCGGGAGGAATCAGCAGCGCATTCTGTTCATCACTTGTCATTGTGACCGGATAAAAACGTCACCGGTTAAAAAACGTCAATGGAAAATTCGATCTCATCGCGGGCAAACGATATTCCCGATTGCGAAAACCGTGAGCAGGTTTTCTCGCTATTCAGCTCACCGAGGTCGTTTCACGAGACATCGCTTTCACCGTGGCATGGGCCTGTTCAATCAAATGGGGGTAATTCATTTTCCACACATTACCGGACCAAACCTGAATATCAAAGTAACCCGCGTATCCTGCCGACTGAAACGCCTGAATTAATTCGGGCAAGGGAATCAACCCATCGCCCGGCATGCGTCGATCCACTTCGGATTGTGGCGCCCGATGACAGTCGCTCAGTTGCACGATATTCGTCAACGAGACCAGTTCGGGGATCCGTTCAATCAGGCGAGGTTCTTGCCAGAGGTGATAGGTGTCGAAGGCGAGTCCCACCGAAGCGTGATTGACTCGCGATAACAGGCTCAGTGTCTGTTCGAGGCTATGCAGAAAGGTCCAGCGTTTACTGTAAATCGGATGCATGGGGAGTACTGACAGCGTCACCTGTGCTTGCTCGGCCACATCGGCAAGTTGCCTTAGTCCATCCACCACGAGACGTTGGCTGTGATTGGTGGTATGGCCATTGGTCGCCCCGCCGACGATGATCAAAGTCTTCGCTCCAACCAGCCGCGCCTGCTCGATGGCCAGACAACCATCTTCGATGGCCTCGAGATAACTCAGGCCACACCCTCCGGTGAAGCCCCCCGCGAACGAAAGAGACGAAACCGGCAGGCGGGCTCGTGTCAGCGCCTCGGCAGCTCGTTCTTCGCCAAATTGTGACAGCTTCGGACGCCACAGACCAATTGCATCAAATCCCGCTTGTTTAAATTGTCCCACTTCGTCTGCCAGCGACCACCTGAGCGTTGTCAACTGGTTGAGTGACAACTTCAGCGGTGCAACAGAAATCTGCGCAGTGGGCTTATGGCTTAAAAAGCCAGCTGTTTCGAGGTTCAAAGCGGTGCCTTGAATACTTATTTTGGAGATCGGTTTGCTCACTCTTGGGTCTCTCAAGAGTCCGGGTCAACGAGGATGCAGGAAGGGTCCTCGCGTGGATGATGGCCTGATGACGAGTCGTCAAACCTCACGGGGCAGAATTGTGCCCAAGTACGTACCAATTGCCAAGTGCAAGTGGCGAGTTTTATTCAGATTAGAAAATCCTTCTCAGTTCAACGAGTGCAACTCGCTTGACAGGGTCATTCCGAAAAGTCACCGCTGCTGTGGAAATCGGACCGAAAGGCCGAAGGGTTTTTGCCGGATCCTTGTGGTATTCCTTCAGGTTGTACCTCTCTCGGGGAATTCATCGATCGCATTGGTACGAGCAAGGCCTGTGGAACGACACCCAGCACCAGGGTCATCATGGCGGCGATCAGTCCTGCAATCAATGGCCCCTGTGCACCACGGGCTTTTGATCGTGCCAGCGGCGATTCCAGAAACATTTCGCGCGCAAGCCGAATGCTGGCAATCGCCATGAAAGTGGTGGCGATCATTCCTACCAGCACCGCAAAACGAATCCCATTTTGGGGAGTCGAGATGCTTGATGTCGATTTGATGTGCACATGATAACTCGACAGGATCATCAGCCATCGCCCCCAAAAGCCCGCCGTCCAGGGAAGGCCAATCGAACTTGCCAGTGAAAACAGTAACGCCACCGCGGCCCAGGGGGCAACCTGTCCGAGCCCCTTCAGCTCTTCCAGAAATTGGATATCTCGCCCACTCCTCGCTAGATGGCCGAGAATCCCTAAAGCGCCAATCAGTGCCAGCAGGCTGGCAAATTGTGAGAACACGATCAGGGAAAGTGTTTCCGTCTGTCCTGGCAATGCGCCCCAGCGGATCGCCGGTGATTCCAGTTCCATCGCGACGGGCATTAAGCCGACACACAACCAGGAACCGTGCAGCAGCAGCAAGGCCGTCAGCCAGCGGGGAATTGCCGGCAAACCCGGCGAAAAGCCTCGGACGACCAGGATGATGGTCAGTAGAAATGAGGCCAGGCTGACCACCATCAAGACCACAACCAGTTGCTGTCCCAGCCCCGCAAATTCCTGACCAATCAACCTTACCAGTGCAATCGAACCTGCCAGATGACCCGCGAGCAGAGCGAATCCCGTCGAGAGCACCGATCGGCGTTGCGGGTCAAATCCCGTTCCCAGCGAAAACGGAACGAGGCTCATGCGCCCCAGCAAACTCAGAATGATCAGTCCCGCCGCAAGCAGCAGCCAATGCGAGGGATCCATCGCCATTCTCTCGGCATTTGCCGGATGATAGGCATCGACGAGCACTCGTTGAATCGCATCATACTGGGTTGTCTGAACCACGGCCGTGAAGAGAGCCATCCCAAACCACATCCAGCCTGACGCTAGCCAATGCAGCCATGCAGGGGACCGTTCACTGCGCAGCGTCTCAGCCGTGACCAGCGTCTCGTCCATGGCCAGCGTCTCGTCGATGGCATCAGACGCCCCCCGCTGAGCCGTGACCGAGTCCCGTGGACATTGCCACAGTCCTCGAGTCGCCAGGCTGACGATTTCCAGTGACATTCCCAGTGCAAGAAAATCATGGGCCTGAGCCACCAGCATCAGTCCCCCGACGATAAACAAGCGAAAACCACACGGATTCAGGGGTTGATGCTGATCTGGCGCAGCATCAAAAAATAGTCCGACAGCACCGAGACCAAATAGCAGCACCAGCCACTGTTCCGCGGCGGCCAGCAGGTCGTTGGTCCAGGGGGACCGAGTCATGATCGCCGGATCGACGGGCAGGACTTGAATGGGATCCCCCCACAAGCTACAGGCCGTTGCCACCAGCGCTAGCAGTGGATACCAGCCCGTGATTGCAGAAAACCGTCCCGGCGACAAACGTCCCAGCACCATGGCGAGCCCTCCGGCAGCAAGTAAAATGGTCGGAGGGAGTGGAAGCGGCATAGAGTCCTGTCTCGTGCAAAGGACAAGTGACGTTAAGGAAAGCAATCCGTGGGGGTTTCAAAAAACAGTCTCCTCTTGAACGGCCTTGCGAGCAAGTCCGCCCGAGATGGATTTGTGATTTGCAGACCCAACCCGTCTGGGCAAAAATCTCGTGTCCGCAGGATTGTGCTTCTTTCTTGCACGGGCAATCATCATGGGCACAGTCATCACCCCCCTTGAAAAATCCGTCTGGGAAATCTTCGTCATGAGCACCGCATCCTCGACCACTTCTCTTCGTGCTGGCATGGTCGGCATGGGGATGATCTTTGACGAAACGTATCGTCCCTTTTTCGAGCAAACCCAGCGGGACGGTTTGTATGACCATCGATTCGGAGTTGTCCAGGTGCCACTGGTTGCCGTGGCATCCCGGACGGGCCAGCGGGCCGAAGCTTATCGCCAGCGGGCGGGATCCGGCATCCACCCCTTCGCCAGTTTTTCCGGAGAGAACTCGGTCGAATCCCTGATCGCGGCCGGCGTTGATTTTGCCTGTGTTGCCACACCGGACAACCGTCATTTCGAGGCCGCAAAACGCTTGCTTGAGGCGGGGATTCATGTCTTGATCGAGAAGCCCTCGGTCTTGAATTTGGCCGAACTGGAGGAATTGACGGCGCTGGCACGACGGAAAGGGCTGCTCGCAAAAGTCGTCTACCACAAACTGCTGGATCCCGATCACAAGAAGCTGCGAACGTTCGTCGCCGATAATGTGCTGCGACACGTCAACAACGGATACTGCTCACTGCTCGAACCAAAACAGATTTCCGGCAGTCAGTTTGCCGAATGGATCACCGGCCGCAACCCTGGGACTTATGTGGCGGTCCACTACGTGAAACTGATCGACTTTACATTTGGAGGGCGACTAAAAACCATTACCGCCACGGGTCAGCGGGGGATTGTCGGTCCCCAACAGGGTCCGACCTGGGACAGCACGCAGCTCCGGATGATCTACGAATACAATGACGGGCGCGAGGCCGCATTCGACATCCACACCTCATGGGTGACACCAGACAATTTCCCCGGTTATGTCGAGCAAGAGGTGCAGTTCCGATTTGATAACGGCGTGTGGAATGGGCATTCTCGCAAACGGGGAGTGGAATGTACGATTGAAGGGGAGACCCCCCTCACCCGAAAAACCACGATCAACAATCACTACAACGGCACGTTCCTCGAACCGTGGGGTGAGCGATCTCAGCGGGGGTACGGAATTGAAGTCCTCGATCGCTTCTGTCGGGAACTGGCCTATGTCAAATTTGGCGGACTGTCGAGTGATCAGCCGCAGCGATACGCGCAGATGCAGCAACTCGCTTACAACGATCTAGCGGCAGACTGGCAGACGGTCGCGACAGTTCAGGGGTTAGAGGCGATTCTGGAACGGCAGGCTGCGGGTGAGCCTGACTGTGTGGTACGTGTGGGTGACCAACAGGGGTCGCTGGTGCTCTATCGTCCCGGCTACGCAGAGCCTGTGGTGTTACACAATTTTCCCCAATCCTGAAATCCTGAAATCTTCAAAAATAATCCTGATTTCATCCAAGATTTCTCTGTGCTCAGCGAATAACAGGTGACGGTGACGTGAACAGTTGGTGTTCTCCGCTTGTCAGGCAGTTTTCCGGGCGAATCAGAGGGGGGTGAATGATGTTGAAAAAAGGGTTGCTGGGTCTGGCGGTCGCAGCGCTGCTGGGAACATTCGTATTGGGCCGCGAAGCGGTCAGTTATGTCCGCGCAGGATGTCAAAATGTGCGGAATGCCGTGAAGGCAGAAGTTCCCATTGAGTTCGAGATCGAACGTGCCCGAACCATGGTGGATCAACTGATCCCTGACATTCGGCAATGTATGCACGTTGTGGCGGAACAGCAGGTGGATCTGGAACACCTGCAAGCGACGCTGGCCCAGAAAGAATTCGATATCGCCAAACAGAAAGAAGCGATTCTGGCGCTGCGGACCGATCTGGGAAGCGGCAAAGGTTCGTTCGTGTATGCAAAGCATTCGTATACCGCTGGCGATGTGAAGCGAGATCTCGCGTCCCGCTTTGAGCGTTTCAAGGTGGCCGAAGAGATTTTGACGGCGGACCGCAAGATCATGGCGGCTCGACAACAGACACTGGTGGCCAATCAGGGAAAACTCGAAAATATGATGCAGGCCAAAAAAGAGCTTGAAGTAAAACTCGAACAACTGCAGGCACGCATCCATACGGTCAAGGCTGCCGAACTCGTCTGTCAACTCGCCGTCGATGATTCGAATCTCAGCCACGCTCGCAAGTTGATTACCGACCTGAACAAACAGCTGGACGTGAAGCAAAAAATGCTGGATGTGGAAGGCAAGTTTGTCGGTCTGATTCCCGTAGAAACCGTGGTCCCATCGGTCCCTGCGGATCTCGATCAACAGATTGATGCCTATTTTCTTCAGCCGATCAGCGACGATGCGGTCGCGATCAAGTGACGTTTTTCCTGTGCCTGTACGGGTGATCACCGCTGCCGCTGTCCTCGAGGGACCGATCTTGTGGGACGGAATTTGATCCGAAACCGATCAAGCTGCGTTACACTGACAGCCGGGGGGAATCAGGGATGCATCCGCCTGTCAGGAGGGCTTAGCGGCTGTGACTCGTCCCCTTGCGATGACCGCGGACGCGACTTGGTTGCATCAACAGACTGTTGAAAAACGGGGACTGACTCCGACCGAAATCAAAAAATCACTTGAGTGATACGCAGTGCGAGGTGCCTGTCCCCCCTTTTTCAACAGGTGGTCAAGCGTATCAGGGGATTTTTGTTGTCGACCACTTGGATTGACGTTTTCCATCATGCGATTTACCTACCAGACTGGTGCTCAACCCCTTGCGGGTTACACGATTCAACGCGGCATTGACCGCGGTGGGTTCGGGGAGGTTTATTTCGCGCACAGCGACGGTGGCAAAGAGGTCGCGCTCAAGCTGTTACACCAGCAGGATCAGGATGTCGAAATCCGTGGGATTACCCAGTGCCTGAATCTCAAGCATCCCAATCTGGTGAATCTCTTCGACCTGAAAACCGACTCGAAGGGTGATCGCTGGGTGGTGATGGAATATGTTTCCGGGTCAAACCTCGAAGATGTGCTCGCCTCGTTTCCCGATGGATTACCCTTAAACGAGGTTCGTGACTGGTTGCGGGGAATGGTGGCCGGAGTTTCCTATCTGCACGACCGGGGGATCGTACACCGTGATCTAAAGCCAGCGAACGTGTATTGCGAGAATGGGCTCGTCAAAGTTGGTGACGTGGGGCTCTCGAAACAGCTCGATCGTAATCATCGGCGGCAGCACACCCAAAGTGTGGGGACCGTCTATTATATGGCTCCCGAAGTCGCGCGGGGCCAATATGGTCCCGAGGTCGATGTCTATGCACTGGGCGTCATCTTGTATGAGCTCTTGACGGGAAGGCTGCCATTCTCGGGCGAAACGACGGCAGAAATCCTCATGAAACATCTGACTGCCGAACCGGATTTGCTATCCATCCCCCAATCATTACGCCCGACTTTGGCTCGGGCCCTGCGGAAGGATCCCGCACAACGGACCCAAACCGTGCTGGCACTCGAACACGATTTCCTCAAGGGGATTTCCGCTGCTGCTGCTGCTGCTGCTTCTGAGCCGCCGATGGAGATTCCGGACGAGGCCTTTTTGCCACCGCTTCCTCGCCGCCCGAACCCCCGAAATCCGCCGCAGGCTCAAGTACGACAAGCGACTCGGCCCGATCGTGGTGAGCCCGATCATCCCCCGGCGGCGAACCTCAATCCCCCGACGAGGAATTCTTCGCCCAAAAGCGTGCTGACAGATCGCGCTGCGAACGGCCAATCGCAACCGTGGAGAAAACGACTGCTGTTGGTGGTGGGGCTCGTCTTTCTGATGAATTTCATGGTGAAATTCGCCAGAAGTGCCAATCCGAATAATCCTTTTTATCATCCTTTTTTTTCGGGCACCGACCCATTCGGAGCTTTCCATACGTTGAATGCGGATCACTGGTTTTGGGACCGATCCGTACTCATCAAGCTGGGGCTTATTGCGGTTGTGCTCTACTACTTGACGAAGTCCTTCCGGGAAAAATCGCCATCGCGACGATTGCAATCCGCTCCCTGGAAAACAGGGACCCGAGTGACCACCCATTGGGCGCAGGGAAAATCGGCAAATCAGCCGCTGGGGGCGAGATCAAGTTTTCCCCGCCCGGGCTTGGGGAGACAAGTCGGGCGGGGAATCGAGATCCCCTGGCGAGCACGAGGATTGCAACTGGCGGATTCACTCGGTCAGGCAACTGTCATTGCCAGTTTACTGGTGGTCGCGATCTCGATTTTACTGCAGTGGTTTCCGATGACTCGTTCACCGGTCCTGCCGTCACTCGAACACCACGCCCTGTTTGCCGCGGTGTCGATCGTCGGGGCATGGCTGGTTCTGATCGGTCATACGGTGACAGGTGGGCCGGACTGGAACCACCGTCAGCGGTGGTATGCACGATTGATGATCGGAGTGCTACTGGGAATCTTTGCGGATTGGGTGAATCAGTTTCTGATGGTGACAACCCCTCCGACCGCCTATGCCTGGTCCTCGGCAATCTCGTCATTGGGAAGGCTGCCATTGACCGAGCCGTTTTCCAATCCGACCTGCCTTGGGTTCAGTTGCTTTTTCGCGGGGTGGCTGGGGTTAAGGCGCTGGTCGAGCGAACTCGACCCCCATCGTCCACAACGATTGCGCCTCGGGTCACTGCTGGGGGCCGTCATCGCCGCCTTTCTGGTCACGCTCGTTTTCAAATTTCCTCAATGGTACGCCTTGCTCTGGGCGCTGACGATCTCGACCACAGTCCAACTGGTGTCCCCGTGGGGCTCGAGTCACGCTGGTTCGGAGCGGAGATAAAAGATGCAATACATCGTGTGGAAAGGGGTTTCGGTGACCCTCTTAGGGGGGTTGCTGCTGCTGGCCGTCATGCTACGCGGGCTGTCGATGATCGTGACCCGACTCTACCGCAACATGGCGTTGAGACAATCGTCGAGGCAACCCGTGCGGCAACCGCAGGCCGCGAAAGCACAGCCCAGTTGGTCGATGTTGTCGGGGCTTTTGACCGCGATGGTTTCATCGTGGTTGGCCCCCGTCTGCGTCATCGTGCTATTTTTTGTCTTAAGTGGCAACGCGGGGCCTGCAGGGAATTCGTTTTTGACAACAGGTGCTCTGGACAAACCTGTCGAGTCGGCGGGATCTTCCGAGTCGGCTGATGGTGCGCGTGTTTCGGCCTCGGGTCTTTTGGTAAATCGAGGCGAGGAATCGGTCGCCACCAGCAAGCCCGCCTGGATCGAAGCGGGGGACCGAACCATTTCTGCGGACGAGCAACTGGTCGTTTTGTCCAGTACACTTTGGAGCACCGCCGAGGAGGCTGCTGCGGAACTGCGTCCTCGCGCAGCCACCCTCGTACGTCGGGACTTTGAACATCGTCATCCCCTGCTGATTGAACGAGCCAGTCCACGGTTGCTGACGGATGATCGCTTGATCGAAGCAGCAATCAAGCGGCGATTTCTCGAACCTGTCGAACAGGATTTCGGTACGTTTTCATCGCCGATGTATCGGCTCTGGTGGCAGATCGAGATTTCACCATTGGTGCGTACTGAACTGTACCCCGACTGGAAGCGGGGAGTCGTGGGGAATCGAGTCCTGGCGATCGGTGTCGCTCTGGCTTTACTCACACTGATCACCAGCGGGGTCACGCTGTCTGGCCAGTTGCATCGAGTCTTCAGTCATCGATCGCGGGTTGACGACTGACCGCTTGCAGTCAAGCGATCGAGATCGCAGTCGGAACCGCATTGCCAACAAAATCAACAGGAATTCCCGATTAACCCTTTGCCAAACCCTGGTTACGGCAGAGAGAAAATGAGTCCAGCAACGGGCTGCTCCAATCACTGGGAAAGATGAATAAAGGCATTCTCGATGTCATAAAACCATCGCACGCCCATTTGTCGTGAATCGCAAAATGAGCGATCCGATGCAGTGAGATCAAATTTCAGGCTTTGGGATTCTGATACCAAGCCTGAGTTTGTGAAAAAAATAAGAATTTTCGCAAAAAGTTGGCGGTCGAGCGTCCGAAACGACGCATTGATCTTGGGGTTTGATAAAACCAAATCTTTTCTCGCAAGCGTTTGAGAACGCAGTTTGAAAAATCGCTTCTCTTCAAAGTCATTCCCATGAATCCGCTCTCAAAACGGTACATCACTCAAACGATAGCGAGCCAGCGACAGCTCTCGTCTGCGACCTTGTTAGCGCTCCGCCCCGGCCGTGCGCTCACCGGCACACTGCTGGAAATCCTGTTTCTCGGTCTTCTGGTCTTGGTCTCATTCGGCCTGATCCAGCTGGTCGTCAACGCGAGCTGGTCAGCATCACCGAGTTCTACGGTCTTGTACGATCCGATCTCGAACATGACGACGATTTGTGAGGGGAAATCCCTCTTCATCAATCGCGGAATTTCGGAAATCATGCGCTTGGATCTGGAACGTGAAACCTGGGACACCCTGTTGAAAACAAATCAGGGGACTTTGGCACGTTCGTGCGTGGCGGACGATGGCCAAGTCTCCATTCATTCGGTCGACGCACAGGAAGTGATGATTCTGCGAAAGGGGGAGTGGATCATTTCCGAGAGGCTGCAGGATCCTCAAGAAAATCCCTCGGGTCGGATCGAAATCGGAATTTCCGCGAAGGGAAACAGGGCGATTCGGGTGCTGCGAGAAACCGCCGTTCGGTGCTGGGATCTCTCTCAGGAAGTCCCCGTGGATACCGAGTTCACTCTTAACGAACCCGCCGAAAAAATCGTCTTGGATCGTGACGGAAATCGCCTGTTCGTCGTCACACAATCAGGAAGCCTCCATGCGTACGACATCGCCTCGGGCGAGTTGTTACATTCACTTCCAGGAATTGGTCTCGTGACCGCCAAACCGGTCATTTCCGCAGATTGTCAAGCGATTTTGCTGGTTCATAGCCAGTCGATCACGCGCTATGACATTGCGAAAAACCAGATCTCGTGGACGGTGCAGCTCGCTTGGCCACATCCCCTGTATTACGTCGCAGTTTCACCGGATGGAACACGGCTGGCGGTCTGTGGAACTGCGGCACCGATTCACATCCTGGATTTTTCGACGGGAATTTTGCTTCAGACTTTATCCAAAGCCAAATGTTTCGGCGGCCTCGCGTTTTCCTCTCAGAGTCACCAAATCTACTCGGCAGATCTCGATGGCTCGATCCGAGTCTGGTCCGTCAGCGAAGGACGTCAAATCAAACAAATCAAACAGAGCTAATCGGATCTGTTCGATCGCGACAAATTGTTCGCGACAAACTCGCCCGCTTCGCGACCAACTTTGTATCAGTCGGCAATTCGCCAATCTGCGGTGCCGCATTCTGGCGGCACTGCGGGGGCTGGGAGTATCGTCGGTCCCATACAGATCCTGATCGACCGTTTTCGCAAAATTACTCGCGTGTCACCTGGGTTCCTTTCGTCCAATCGATTTGGCGTCTTGTTGATCCGTTGAGAGATTGAGGCAGTCCACGAAAATTCTCTCAGTTGTTCGGGACATCTGATTGCCGGGCCGGGATGAGCTTATTGAATCTGGGGAACGTTTGTACCGGGCCCACTTCTTTCATACAGTCTTCGAGTGACCAAACGATGCCGGACGTGGGCAGACTGACCCAACCGAATGGATCGTCACGTGAAAACAATAACATCCCTCGGGCTGCACCAACGAAAGAGATGATGGACGAAACCATCCGAACCGAACAACGTGTGGTCTGTGTGTACTGTGCTTCCAGCCAGGCCTGTCATCCCGATTACCATGCGGCCGCCTATCAGCTGGGAAAACTTCTCGCCGAAGCGGGGTGTGCGATTGTTTATGGAGGTGGGGCCGTCGGCTCCATGGGGGCACTCGCCGATGGGGCACTCGCCCAACAGGGACGCGTGACCGGAATCATCCCCAAATTCATGGTCGAGCTGGAATGGGAACACCCCGGGCTGACCGAACTGCTGCACGTCGAAGATATGCGGACGCGAAAACATCTGATGCTGTCCAACAGCCATGCCGTGGTTGCGCTCCCCGGTGGGACCGGAACCCTCGAAGAATTGTTCGAGGCGATGACACTCAAACGATTGGGACTCTACCTCAATCCGATCGTTCTGGTGAACACTCGTGGGTTTTATAATTCGTTGATCGACCTGATGTCGCTGGCGGTGAGCGAGCGTTTCATGGGTGAACAGCATGGGGCGCTGTGGCAAGTTGTCGATCGGCCGGACGAGGTGCTGGCCGCAATTTCTTCGGCACCGAATTGGCCCGCAAACGCGATTCATTTTGCGGCCCAAAAATGAATCGGACCGAAAAATCACGGCACCAGCCGGCTCGGCACTTGTTACCACGCTTCACGCAATCAGTTCCGGGACGACCTGGCCTGCGACATCCGTCAGCCGAAAATCTCGACCCTGAAAGCGATGTGTCAACCGCTTGTGATCCAGTCCTAATAGGTGCAGCATCGTCGCGTGCAGGTCATGCACATGCACCGATTTCGTCACCGGGAAACAACCGAGTTCATCCGTTTCCCCCACGGTCTGTCCCGCTCGAATTCCGCCTCCTGCCAACCACATCGTGAAAGCACTGATCTGGTGGTCACGACCGACATCGGCGTTGGCGGTTTTCTGGCCGACCGCTGTGCGGCCAAACTCGCCACCCCAGACGACCAGCGTGTCGTCCAGCAAGCCTCGTTGCTTTAAATCGTGAATTAAGGCCGCACAGGCTTGATCCGTCTGGAGTGCCTGGCTGGCAATCCCCTGCCGCAGGTGCGAATGATGATCCCAGTCGCCATGACACAGATGCACAAACCGGACACCGCGCTCGATCAACCGCCGCGCCAGCAAACAATTTCGGGCGAATGAGGGCTGATTCGATTGGACGCCATAGGCGGCCAGCGTGGCAGCCGACTCACGCCCGACATCGATCGCCTCGGCCGCCGTACCACTTAATCGTTCGGCCAATTGATAAGCCCGATTCCGCGACACTGTCTCGGGATCGTTGGTCAGCGCTCCACGTAGCGAATTGAGCCGACGAATCGCCTCGATCACTTCCCGCTGATCCTCAGCCGATCGCCCCGCAGGGGGTGCCAGATTCAAAATCGGTTCGGCTCCATCACGCAACGGGACCCCTTGACAGGTCGCCGACAGAAACCCCGAGGTATAAATCGATCCCTTGGTCCGTGGCCGCATTCCCGATTGCAACACCAGGTAGCCAGGCAAATCTGCAGACTCGCTCCCCAGTCCATAATTGATCCAGGCCCCCAGACTGGGCCGACCGAACATTCGCGTCCCGGTATGCAGGAAGACTTCTGCAGGATGATGAGGAATCTCGTCCGTCTGCATCGTTTTGATGATCGCCAGTTCGTCCACGATGCGTGCCGTGTGTGGCAACAGTTCCGAGACTTCCGCCCCCGACTCGCCATACCGTCCAAACTTAACATGTGTCCCCAGCAAACTTGGACGTTGCTCGATGATCTGAGCGAATTTCATCTTCGCCAGTAAATCGGCACTGATTGGCTGGCCATCCCACTCACGCAGCTTGGGCTTGTTCTCAAAGAGTTCATATTGGCTTGGCCCCCCGAGCATGAAGAGAAAAATCACCCGCTTGGCACGAGCGGCAAAATGGGGCTGATGTTCAAAGCGTGATGGCTGAGCAAAATCGTTGGCAAGACTCTCTGTATGGAACCCCGACCCCAGCGGCAGCGCGGCAAGACCTGCCAGTCCGGTCCGGACAAACTGACGGCGATTTGGCGTTTTTGATTGGATTCCCATGACCCGACTCATTCCCGAACCAGAAACTCTTCCAGATTTAACAGTGTCCGAGCCAACTCGGTCCAGGCCGTTCGCTCGTTCGCCTCGACCAGCGTCACATCACTTTGGGACCCACTTGTCGGGGTCGCGTCACCCGGCTGCTCGCGGATTCGCCGCAACAATTCCCTCAAAACCGTTCGCTCTTCGTCGGTCGGTGGACGGGATAAGCAGAGCTGTACCGCGAGATCGACTCGTGCCGCCTCGCTGGAGCATGGACTGGCAAGCAGTTCACGCGCCAAGTGTTCAGCCGCTTCGGTAAACGTCGGATCGTTCAGTAGCGTCAGTGCCTGCAGCGGAGTATTCGACGTTTGCCGACGCGTACAAGCGGTCATTGAATCGGGTGCATCAAATGTCTGCAATTGGGGATGGGGAGTCAGTCGCCAGTAGTGGGTGTACAAACCCCGGCGATACCGGTCTTCACCGGGGCTGATGGTCCAGGGAGCCGGTGTCGCCCGGTTGATCATGATGCCGTCGTGCTGGAACGGAAAGACGCTAGGACCCCCCAGTCTGGTTGATAGCAGGCCGCTGACACTTAAGGCGGTATCCCGAATCAATTCCGCTTCCAGCCGCAACCGTGATTGACGGGCAATCAGTCGATTTTCGGGATCCGCCTCTTCCAGATCAAGGCGACGATAGGAAGACTGTCGATAGGCAGACGATTCCAGCACCCGGCGGATCAGCCGTTTTAACCCCCATCCCTCCCGGGAAAAATCCACTGCCAGCCAGTCGAGCAGTGCAGGGTCGGTGGGGCGGGACCCCTGATTGCCAAAATCATTTTCTGTGTCGACCAGTCCCCGGCCAAACAGCTGTTGCCAGACCCGGTTGACCGTCACACGCGGCGTGAGGGGTTGTTCGGGGTTCACCAGCCACTGGGCGAGTTCCAATCGTGTTCGTGGCCCCTCGGGGAGGGGTGGCAACACCCGCGGAACCCCTGGCAGCACCGACTCACCGGGTCGCGCGTACTCACCTCGCACGAAGGTTGTGGTAACGCGGTCCGCCGGTCCCGCTTGCAGGATCAAGGCACTTTCGAACGTGGGAATGCGGCGATTCAGCTGTTCGATGGTTTCGGTTCGCTCCTGATAACCCGGATCACTTTTCCGTTGCTCGGCGGAAAGTTTCGCTCCGTACTCGGTTCGCTCGACAGTCAAAGCGGCCACCTGCGCCACCATCGCATCGCGACGAGTTAGTTGTTCGGGCGATGCAAATTCATGCTTCACTTCATCCGACCCGTTGACGAATGCGAAGAGGCCGTAATATTCGTGCTGTGTGATCGGGTCAAATTTATGGGAATGGCACTGTGCGCAGCCGATGGTGAGCCCCAGAAACACAGTCCCGATCGTATTCGTTCGATCGACAACGGCATCCAGTCGCGCGGGTTCGCTGCCGCCATCCTGCTGGCTATTCAGCAAAAAACCTGTCGCCACCTGATCGTCGCTGGATCGGTTCGGCAAGAGATCTCCCGCCAGTTGGTGGATGACAAACTGGTCAAAGGGAAGATCCCCGTTGATCGCATTCAGAACCCAGTCACGATACTTCCAAACCGAACGAGGGGGATCCCCTTCAAAGCCGCCGCTATCGGCATACCGCGCGGCATCGAGCCAATGTCGGCCCCAGCGTTCGCCGAAATGAGGTGACGCCAGTAACCGATCGACCAGTCGTTCCAGAGCGTCAGTACGGTCGTGATCTTCCGCAAAAAACTCAGCCTGTGCGACGAGTGTTGGTGGCAGGCCAATCAGATCGAGCGTCATGCGTCGCAACAGCACCTGGCGATCCGCTGCCGCCGACGGCGATTGTCTCAATTCTTCCAAGCGAGCCAACACGAAATCATCGATCGGATTGCGTGACCAGTCCCCCCTTCGTACCTGGGTTGAACGGGACCGCTGCAGCGGCAGAAACGACCAGTGCTCGCCCCAGACCGCACCTTGGTCAATCCAGCGCGCCAGCGTTTCTCGATCGCGATTGGTGAGTTGTTGTTTCGCATCGGTCGGAGGCATGCGAAGCTGCGGGTCACTGTGGTGGATCCGCTGCATCAGCGGGCTCTTCGCGGAATTTCCCGGCATGATGACCGGCTTTTCCATACGAAATGCCCCTTCGCTGGTATCCAATCGGAGTTCCCCTTGGCGTGCCGCTCCATCCGGCCCATGGCAGGGGAAGCAAGCGCGCGACAAGATCGGTCGGACCTCGGCATTAAAGTCGACGGCCAAGGCCGTTCGAGTTCGCTCGCCAACGGCCAGGCTGATGATGACAAGCAGGATCTGTGTGGTTTGGTTCATCTCAGGCTCACAAATGACGTGACGCTTCCAAAGTCTACCATATCTGTGATCTCACATATCGGTACTCTACCAAGTCTTTACCACATCCTTGGAATCTGCATCTCTTTCGGAACTGAGGGTCGTCAAACGACTCCCCAGAATCCCTGTGGATAACTCGGCGAAGCAGGTTTTTCCCACATTCTGCAGGAAATCGCGGAATGCGGACGGGTATTTTCCCGAAAAGGATTTTATCATGTGGGCGGTGCGGAACGCCCCCACGCTGGCGGAAATGTCGCCCGCGAAATTGACTGGCAATACTGGCAAACAGGATGCTCGCCTGACGAGTTTGTCATCAATCGACCTACGACCGCTTTGCTTATTGAACAATCGAAAAACTGGATATCGGATCGATTCCCATGAATTCACGACACCCCCGACCAGCACGAGCCCTCTTTAGCGGAGCTGCCCATGATGGGTTGATTTGCCTGATGGCGATACTGACCAATCTGATGACGATCCCCTCATTCGTTCATGCTGACGAAAAAACGCCCGGCAAACCGATCCCGCCACGTGCGGGAGTCCCCAGCGTGCATGTCAGCACCTTTCGCCAGCAAGTCCGCACGAATTACACGACCGATGACGGCTTGCCCGAGGGGCCCATTCATCAACTCGCCTTCGATCAGCAACTCTTCGGCAAAACCGATCAGGTGAAAATTCTCGCGGCAACCGAAAAGGGGATTGCGAGTTTTTCCGAGGGCCGCGGGAACCGCTGGAAGGTGATTCATGAGACCAAGACACCCATCACCGCCGTGCTGACCGCACAAGAACAAACCTGGTTTATTCAAGATGATCAAGTGATCGAGCTCTCCAGTGCCGGCCAGACAAAACTGATCGCCAAGGCCCCCGCTGACGTTTCACTCCGTTCCTTGCTGCGCAGCGGTGACGAACTATTCGTGGGGACATCGGCAGGATTATTTGTGATCGATAACGGAGCCCTCCTGACGGTGAAAGCGGTGAATCGACTGCTCGGTGATCTGACCGAGGTTCGTCAACTCGCGGCGTTCAATCAGGAAATCGTACTCGCTACCGCCGGGGGTTTGGTCTCTCACAACCATCGATCCGGGGAGACGAGTCTGCTGACACCACGCGATGCGCAAGTGGGTTGGGCCTTGCAGGATGTTCGTGGCGTCGGCTTCGATCAACAAGGAAACCTCTGGTTTGCCGCCAAACAAGGGGTTGGACAACGAACCACGACCGGTTGGAAGTTGTTGACGGGCCATGAAGGATTGCCCTACAACGACTTCACCTGTCTGGCAGCGGGGCCCCGCTCGGATGTCTGGTTTGGGACCCGAATCGGTGCCATCCGTTACACGCCGACGGATTGGGAATACCGTCAGGGAAAACGTTGGCTCGCCGACGATCAGGTTTCCTCGATCGTGGTGACTCCCTCTGGCGATGCCTGGTTCGCCACCCCCGCTGGCATCACCCGAATCGAAGCCCGTCCGACCACCTTGCGTGAGAAATCGGCCTTCTTCAATCGGGAAATCGACCTTCGCCACAAGCGAACACCGTTCGGTTATGTCGACGCCGTCGCCCTGGCCAAACCCGGCGACACGGCCAAATGGACACAACAGGACAGCGATAACGACGGGCTTTGGACCAGCATGTACGGTGCGGCTCAATGTTTCGAATATGCCTCGACACATTCTGGAGAATCTCGCAAACGAGCCAACGACGCCTTCCGGGCAGTGGCGTTTCTGAGTGAAGTCACGCAAGGGGGGGCTCATCCCGCCCCGTTCGGCTTCCCGGCCCGGACCATTCTCCCCGTCTCGGGTCGTAATCCTAACGATCACGACAACCCCGCACACGACCAGAAACGTCAGCAAAAAGATCCGCTCTGGAAAGTCCTCGCTCCACGCTGGCCGGTGAGTGCCGATGGCCAGTGGTATTGGAAAACGGACACCAGTTCGGATGAACTCGACGGCCATTATTTCTTTTATGCCCTTTACAATGATCTGGTCGCGACCACGGATGCCGAGAAGCAATATGTCCGCACCGTCGTCGACCGCGTCACGACCCATTTAATCGACCACGACTACAATCTGGTCGATCACGATGGCAAGCCGACCCGCTGGGGACAGTTCAGCCCCTCGGCCATCAATACCGATTTCATGACCGATCTGCGCGGTTTAAATGCCATTAGTATTCTTTCCTATCTGCTCGTCGCCGATCATGTTACCGGCGACCCCAAATACCGGCGGGAATATGAAAAGCTGTTGTTTGAGCACAATTACTTTACCAACGTGCTAACGCCGAAATACCAAAACGGTCCCGGTGCGGGAAATCAGTCGGATGATGAAATGGCCTTCATGTGCTACTACAACCTGCTCAACTATGAAAAGAATCCCAAGATTCGCCTGCAATATCTCCGGTCGCTCTCGCGTTACTTCCTGCAGGAAGAGCCCGAGATGTGTCCGCTGTTCAATTTGATCTTCGCTTCGTTTTATGACCACGTCGACGAACACTGGGATCAGGTTCCGGCCAGTGTGATCACCGATTCTGTCGAAACCCTGCAGCGCTATCCCTTAGACCGGGTCAACTGGGGCCATCGAAACAGTCACCGCCTGGACATCATTCCCCTCGCCCCACACGTGCTGGAAGCGGCAGGGAAAGGGTATCGACGAAACGGCAAGGTCCTGCCGTTTGACGAGCAATTCGTCAATCAGTGGAACCATGACTCGTGGCGACTCGATCAAAACTCAGCCGGCAGTCAACTGGCGGACGGAACGTCGTTCCTGCTCCCCTACTGGTTAGGAGTTTACCGTCAGCTCATCACCGAGGATCGTTAAATTTCACCAATTTACTGATCCAGTCGCCACCCGAAAGCGGATCTTTCTTGACTTGGTCATACCACCAGGGATGACGGTTCATCGTCGACTTGACGGGCTTTTCCCCCTCAATTCAGACCGACTCGGCCTGAAGCGCGCTTCCCATCAAAAGCAACAAGCCGACCAGTGTGGAAAGGAATTTCATCATCAGTTTCATTTCGGTGAATGTCGTACAAATCACAGTTGGAACAAACGGATTGAACCGTTGCCACCGATCTCGACTTTGTACGTACTGTTGTTTCGTTGGACGTGGTCACGCCAGGATCTCGGTCAACACACGACCCTCGTCAGTCGGGCCGATTAAACGTTGATCCAGCCCCTGGTAGGTGTAATGAAACGCATGGGGATCCAACC